>Ga0326727_10001911_pt1 | contig 74278 bp, 65 predicted proteins | sample MB2enrmetagenome_FD_207643 | JGI IMG/M metagenome (GOLD analysis project Ga0326727, IMG submission 207643) | Lab enriched peat soil microbial communities from McLean, Ithaca, NY, United States - MB29MY | ecosystem: Environmental > Terrestrial > Soil > Wetlands > Peat | place: USA: New York... | reverse complement strand
ATGTCAAAGAGCAAATTCTACGACTACTGGGCTATCTAAAAGAACTGTTCGGGGTATTCCGCCCTGTCAACGACCGAATCGCTCGCTTTGAGTCCCAAGCGGCGTAAGCCTTTTTTGCGAGTGCATCTATCTTCATTTGGCAGGGTAATGACCATCCAAATAGGCAATTGAGGTAAGGAGCAGTCAAGACTCTCGTCGAGCCAGGAAGCCCCTTAAGTTTGCTTTCGCCCGTCACTTCCTTTTGCCCTGAACAGACCGCTTACCGTGCTGATTTCTTGCCTGGCCAGATTGTACAATCAAGCCGTTGTTTTTGTCTTTTAGAGGTCTTTTCCTTAAAGGAGGCAAGCAGTTATGGATTTTGAATCAACCATACAGTGGGTTAATAAGAAAAAATCAAAAATTCTAAAATACGCATCCAAATTCAACAGGTTCACACCTTACTCAGATGAAGATTTTTTAAGTGCTGCTTACCAGGCCGCGATAATCACCGAGATGCAGATCGAAGGGACAGATATTTCATTCGATAAATATTTCTGGAAATGTTACGAGACGGTCCTCTCCGGTTTCGTTCCGAACCAGTTTGTTGATAACAACAAATGGTCATTCAGCATTCCCACTAACTTATGTGTCTATCCAGAAGACATAACTTTGATCCCCGAATCGAATGCACAGTCTGAACTGATCGATCACATAGGCGAAATATATGATCACATTGAACATCTTTTAAAACCTCGACACAAGACCCTCCTTCGCCTGCTTCTCGGATTGGATGAACAGGGCCGCTTGACTCCCGGTGAAGCTGCAGTTGAGATTGGATGCACCAGGCAGAGTGTAACGGTTTTCCTCAACAGATTATGTAATCAGATTCGGCAACTTGTGGAAAACGGTTCCCTGGACTTCAGTTTCTTGTTTGATGATGTGCCTGATGGTAAGCCATAGCGAAGCACCAAGCAGAATTAACAAGAAAGACTCTGATTACGGCTAAGCAGGTTTTCCCTTGTACTTCAGCCATATAGTCCCCTCGCAGGCTGAGGAAAATGCAACGCAAGGTCGTTAAGAGTCAAGGACCAACGGTCCTGGGGCCGTTTGCAGCACGAATGTTACTTTTAGTAATTTATTGCACACATAGCGTTAATTAATGTCGTTCATCTGATTCGTTATGCGACCCAATTGCTTCAAACTATTCAGGCCAACCTGATTAAAGGAGGTGAGAAACATTGCCAAGGGAATTCCCAATTTACTAAGCATATGGAGGTGCAAGAAGAAGGTGAAATCCAATGAAAATCCTTCAGGAGGAACTAAAAAGTGAGTAAATCAATAGTGCTGCGACTTACAATGATCGATCCGTTATCCATCAAGGCAATCGAGAAATGTACGAAAACTCGCAAGAGGGGACAATACATCAATGAAGCCTTGTACAATTATGTCCGCTCACAGGAAGGTCAAAAATCGCTCATGATGTGTTGTGGCGAAGAAAAAAATTTTACCGGCTGACAACATGCCGTAATAACGTGGTATTTCCCAACTGGAGAATGTCTTGTTGCAGTAAAAATCAAAAAAATGTTGCACCCCGGGAATTATATATAAAGTAGGAGGGGAAAATGGCAAAACCGACCATCCTCATAATCCTCGTATTAATTCTTTCCACCGGAATATTGCATGCAGAAACGATCAAACAGCGATCGTACAATTTTCGGTATGACGATGGCGCACTTGGGATGCCGGACCAAACCTACCTTATATGCAGTAACTGCCAGGATGACAAGCCAACCATTATTCCGAATCTTGTTGCGCATGCCTACGCCATCGCTGGGTTTCCAAAGAGCGCACCACCCATTATAGGCAGGAACCTCTCGGCAAACGCCATGCCTCTTGTCCAGCCCGCCACTGTTTCTGTAAAGGTGCATTTCGACTTCGACAGTGCAGAGCTTTTGCCCGAAACCATTTCAGTACTCGACCGCATTGAATCCGGGAAGGGTTTGCACCTCAAAGGCTTTACCTGCACTACCGGCACGGACAATTACAATCTGGCACTATCGCAGAAAAGGGCTGATGCTGTTTCGCTCTACCTGAAGAAGCGCGGCATATCTGTTCTTTCATCCAAAGGCTTCGGCAAATCAACGACGTACCCTGACAAATCTCTCAACCGCAGGGTCGAAATCAATGAAAACAAGGAGAATAATGGGTTATGAGAAATAGTCTGCTTCTACTGGCACTCCTTTTCCTGCTCGGGGCTGCAACTACAGGGGTTGGAGAAATGACTAAAAATAATGAAGAAAGCAAAACCAAGGACCAGATTCTTAAAGAATTCCCAAATCTCACCGTCGGGAACATCGAGGAAAGCCCCATCAAGGGTCTCTATGAGATTACCGCAGGAGACAATATCTTTTACTGGTGTAAAGAGGGATATGTGATCTTCGGCGAGATGTTTTCAAAGGATGGGGTTTCCATCACTTCCGATAAGAGGAAAAAACTCTGGAGCGCCAAGATCAATCGCATCCCTCTTGACAAAGCGCTCAAGATCGGCAACGGCAGGAATGTAGTCATTGAGTTTACGGACCCTGACTGTCCATACTGCCGCAAAGTCAACGAGTTTTTATCCAAACGCACAGATGTGACCCGCTACATCTTCCTGTACCCCCTTGCGGAACTTCACAAGGATTCCCCCAACAAGGCCGCATTCATTCTTTCTGCTAAGGACAAGGTCCACGCTCACGATGAGGTCTATTCAGGAAAGTACGACAATCCGCCGATTCCCAGGCAGAGCGATGCGTCACTCAAGCTCGTTCGAGACTACATCAACATCGCCCGCACTGTTGGCATTCCGGGAACGCCGGTCCTCTGGGTCAATGGAACGTTTGTGAACGGCGCCGACATGCAGCGCATTGCTGCATTACTAGACGGAAGATAGGAGGTGAAAGAACATTTGGTTTCCCGGCGTCCCGGAAGCGGGTGTCATCTTCTCAAAGGCGCCGAAAGACACTTTGTTTGTCTTTTTAACTCACACCATTTTCCCAAAGGAGGAATCAGGATGAACCATTTTATGCTTTCCCTCAAGAAAAGCCCCGTAATGCTGCTCGCAGCGCTCTGCGCCATATCCGCGGCAATGCCGGCATTCGCCTTCACCGTGCCCGCGGCCAACAGCATCCTATACTCGGTCTACAACCTGGTGATCGTCGGCCTGATCAACAACGGTGTCGTCTACATCGTCGGTGTCATATCGATAATGGCCGGCGCCTTCTTCCTGATGCAGCAAAAGATCGTGATTACGCTTTTCTGCATCATCGGCGGGATCCTTTTTCTCTCCGCAGGTACAATTGCCACTGCTTTCGGTTACATCTGTTAGGTAGGCACCCTTCCCCACGACGGATCCTGCGGGGCAGGTGTCTCTGCCCCGCCTTTTCGAAAACATGGTCAGCAATTGGCACGACCAACGCCGGGAATTCGAGCGTTCGGCGGTGACCATCGAGGTCGTTTATATGAAAAAGAAATTCCCACAGTATATTCACCAGCCATTCCAGGTCCTATGGTTTGAAACAGACGATATGGTGATATTTTTCCTGTCCATCGTCATTGCTCAAGCCACTGGAGGCTTTTTCTGGCTGCTCCCGCTTGTTTCCCCCGTAATCACCACAAAAATCAAGTTGAATTATCCCAGAGGGTTCGCGCGTCATATGTTCTACTACTTGGGGGTTATGAACTTCAAGGGCTACCCTCATTTTTTCCAGAAAGAATTTCAGGAGTGATCAGCCTCGATCCATGCAGGGAAATCCCGGCGGAGGGTAACTACATGAAATGGCCCGGATATTGTTTACATGTCTCCAATGTGTTTGCTGAAAACCGGCTGTTGAAATTTGCCATGCTTGTCGTGGCGGGAACATCTTTTTTCAGTTCCATATATATCGCGAGAACATTCAATAGCCAGAGAATTGTGCTGACTCCACCGCAGATTAACCATCAGATGTGGATAGGGGGGAATAAGGCGTCTGATGAGTACCTCAAGGAATTCGCCAGATATATCTCGAGCCTTGCCTTTTCCTACCACCCGGCAACGGTACGGAAACAGTTCAATGAACTCCTTACCATGTTCATGCCTGCTGAATATGAAAACGCAAAGAAGGTTTTCTACGCCCTCGCAAACCGGATCGAAGAGGCAAGGGTTGGGAGCACCTTCTATATTACCGATATAAATGTCTGGGAGAACCGTACTATTGAGGTTAAGGGCTATAAAACAACCATGTTCCCCGACAAACTCTCGGAAGAAACCGTTTCATCATTTTACATAGAATATGTAATCAATGACGGAAAATTTCAAATCGTATCTATCCTGGACAAAGAGTCTGAGCAAAAGAAAGAGGATCCAAATGCGAAGAAATGATCTGCTATTTCTCATCATGATGATCCTGACAACACCGTCTTTTGCTGCTGCCGGGGAGAACACCCCTTCACCACCACAGATCAAGTATCCGGTTTCAACATCTCCCATCAAGTATCCAGATCCACCAGCGCCCAATGATCCTCATTACCCAAAAAAGGTATCCCTTGCGATGGTACCTGCGGCAGGATATGTCGAACCGGACGCCATGGCGGAAGCGGCAAATCCCATAACTGACCCCACAGGGCCACAAGCTGATGCAGACAATATCCAGACGGTCCCTCCCGAAGCGCCAACACCAGTCATTATGTCATCTTCCGACATAAACAGGATCAGCTGCCCTGAGGAGATAAAAGACGCGCTGTCAAGCACGGAAAAGGGCGCGATCATCAAAATCGTAGGGAAGGATGCCTTCCTGAAATTCAATGTTCTTAAGACATTTGACGGGAAAGTAAAATTTTCCACAACACCCACGGAAATATTTGTCGTCTGTGGTGACAGTACATATAACCTGGTTAGTTACCCGAAAAAGGTGCCATCAAAAACAATCCGGCTCGGCTCCGGAACAAGGAATCGTATCAAGGCAAACCAGAGCATCTTCGCATCGCTTCCTTTCGAGAAGAAAGTAATACGTGCAATCAAAGATGTATATACAGAGCAGATGCCCGATTCATATCAGGTCACCAGGGTAAATCAGCCGGTTGGCAGTTATCGGGAATTTTCAATAATTCATCGTCGTTCCATCCAGATAGAAGGGGAGGGTCTTGCTATACATGAATTCGCATTGGTGCTGAAGCCTGGCCTGACCGAGTTCAAGCTGAACGATAAACTCTTTCTGAAGAAGATATATGGCTCAAATATAGTCGCTATTTGTCCGGAACATCATATCTTATACCCAGGTGAAACCACCCGGCTCTTCATAGCGGAACAACGAAGCGAAGATACCTCCTCCGGCATTACAGACATAAAGGCCCTCGAAAACGATAGTCTCCCCGTAAAGACAGAACAGGCAAAAGACAATCCAGCGCCTTCCGCCGACTCTCAAAAGTTGGTCAGGAAAGAGGTGGGCCATCATGAAAACTGAATTTATCGAGTGGTGGAAAACCCTGACGCCAAACCAGCAAAAGAATACAGTCGCAATAACAGTTGGCATCTGCGTTCTTGCGATCGTAGGACTTGGCTGGAGTCGAAGCAAAGCAAAAGGAATAATAATCAACAAAGAACCCGCGCAAAAGGAATTATCGCTTGATTCAAGCGCATTGGACAAATCCAGGAACGCGGACTATGAGCTGCGCATTGCCCAGCAATCGGCAATGATCGAGGCCTTAAAATCGGGGAAGCCGATTGATCCCGATAAACTTGCCGCGCTCGACCCCCGCCGACAGCACGACCTCTTTGACCCTATCGAACGAAAGAAGCAACTTTTAGATGACAGCGCTGAACGATCATTTCAGTCAGCCGACACCGTAAATGGAGCAACCGGGAATTCCTCACCAGGTCAGGGGAATTCATCTCCCAACTCAGGCAATCAGTCGCAACAGGGAGGCGTTTCATCTACGCCTTCTGCGAAGGGAGGTAATGTCCTGCAGAATGTTGTCAACAAAAACGGCAAGATTCAAATGGTGGCCGATGGCAATGGCGCCTCCAAATCGCTTGGCACTCTCCCGCAAATTCCTCCTCCGGCCGGCTTTCCATCCACTGGTCCTGCATATTCTCCAGGTAAAATCCCTCCTCCCGGATCATCAGGATTCGAAACCGTTGCCGCGCCCACCCCTGACCAGGTAATGGGCGACATTATGCTCGTTTCATCCTCTTCCCATACTGCTTCCGACGCGAAACAACCTAACCCTCCAACATCAACGGCGGATTCCAAGGATAAAAAAAAAGGGTTGAGGGAGGTGTATTTGCCCCCTTCTTTTATGGAGGCGACCCTTCTTTCCGGATTGGATGCACCTACGGCGGGAGCGGCAAAGGGGAATCCCGTGCCGGTGCTGATACGGGTCAAGGCGCCTGCGGTGCTTCCCAATGACGTAAAAGCCGAGCTCACCGGCTGCTTTGTCATAGCAGATGGCAAGGGGAACCTCGCAACCGAACGTGCGGAGCTTACTCTTGTCAGTATCAGCTGTCTCGACAGGAAGGGAAAGGCACTTGTCGATCAGAAGATAAAGGGGTTCGTCGTCGATGCTGACGGTAAAATTGGTTTACGCGGTCGAATAGTTGCGAAATTCGGATCTCTCGTCGCCCGGTCAATGCTCGCTGGATTCCTCGTCGGGGCCGGCGATGCCTTCAAGGCCGCTGCCACCACGAGTTCAGTAAGCCCTCTCGGGACAACTCAGACTCTCAATACCAGTCAGATCGGCACGGCTGCGGCCGGAAATGGACTTTCCGAAGGATTCAAGGAGATTCAGAAATTCTACATGGAGCTCGCCGAAGCCACGATGCCTATAGTCGAAATAGGTCCCACAAAACGGATCACCCTTGTAGTGAGCGAGGGGACAAACCTGGAAATAAAAAAGCTCAAAGGGGAATATGAATAGTTGGGAAGCAAGCCAAAGGAGGGGGTTAGATGCATAGGTCAATTCACAGAACGATTCTCTTTATCGGAATGTCGATCAGCCTTGCCGGCTGCGCCGTTTTCAATCCCTATGAAAATGATTTCTCATGTCCGGATACCTTCCACGGGAAATGCATTTCGGTAACAGGAGCATATAATCAGGCCCTCATGGAAAGACCCGCGGATATTTCCGCAAGCGAAGAAATAAATAAATGCATTGGGGGAGAGTGTAAGGGTGCGGACGACAATTCTACTGAAACGAAAACCGGCAGACTTCCTGTCTCAGCAATAGCCGCGGGCGACAAAAATTACAATGCATACAAGGAATCCCTGTACAGTCGGCTGGACAGTTTGCTTCAGGAACCACAAACACCGGTCGTTGTCCCACCAAAGGTTATGAGAATCCGCTTCCTTCCTTACAAGGGGCAGGACGGGGAGTTCGTCATGACACACGACGTGTTTTTTTTCGCGGACGATCCCAAGTGGATCCTCGGAAACGATATAGAAGCATATGACGAGTGACAACCCCCGTGGCTCAGGCGTTTTAAACAGGAGAAGACATGCCGATTTTTGCGAAAATCTCAGACTTTTTTTATGGTAAAAATGGCGGTTTCAAACTGAAAGAGCTCTTTAAGATGTCGGAAAGGGACAAGCTGTCTGATTATCTCCCATGGATAGCCTATGATGAAGAAACACGCCTTTACTATCTTGCGGACGACAACTACGGTTTCATGTGGGAATGCTCTCCGCTCTTCTTCTCGAGCGCATCAACCGTTAATGTGACCTCAGGGCTCCTGAACATAATGCTCCCCGAATCAACCGTTATGCAGGTGATCCTCTACGCAGACCCCGACACGGAATTCATCCTCAACCGGCACGTGCAAACAAAGAAAAGGCAAAGCAAGCTTATTTCCATGGTCAACGAAAATCTGACCGACTTCTACAGAGAGGGGAGGAGAGGGATCCCCAATATGGGGAAAATACCTTCACGCAACTTCAGACTGTTTATCACCGTCAAGTTCCCGGAAAAAGAGCTCAAAAACATGGAAATCAACCATGTCTGGCATACAATGACCGAACTGCTTAAAGGAGCGCATCTCCTTCCCCGTCCTGTCGAGCCGGCCATTCTCATCGACTGGGCAAGGTCGTATTTCAACGAGACCCCTTCGGCCAACAATTTTCATTACGACGATACAATACCTATCCGGAAACAAGTCCTTTTCGCGACGCATACGGAAAGTTTTTTATCATACATCAAGCTGGATTCCCGCATTTTCCGCTGCATGACCCCTAAAGCCCATCCTCCGGAAATCGGACCGCTCCAGGTCAACAGCCTCTTCGGAGGAATAGACGGGGTCATATCCGACGAGAGCCAGATAAGTTCGCCATTTCTCTTCACTTTGACGATTCTGTTCGAAAACCAGAAAAACAGGATACATGCAAAATGCAACATGATCCTCCGGCAACAGGCAGTAGGCTCATACGCACCCTCTCTTGTCCGGAAGCGGGACGAACACTTATGGGCCACAGACGAGCTCGAAAAGGGGACGAAATTTCTGCGTATCATCCCCAGCTTCTGGGTTTTCGGGAGCGATGAGCGGAAAGTTTCCGAATCCCTTATCAGGGCCAAGCGGATATGGGAATGGCAGGGTTTCGTGATGCAGGAGGACAAAGGCGTACTCTTGCCCCTGTTTCTTTCGTCCCTTCCTTTTGGGCTCTACAATATCGGTACCAATGTGAATCTCCTGGACAGGCATTACATCGCCCCTACGGACACCATCGCCGCGTACTTCCCCATCCAGGGGGATTTCTGTGGAGCCGGCGACCCGGTGATGCTTTTCTCGGGGAGAAAAGGGCAACTTTTTGGCGTCGATATTTTCTGCAAAGGGGCCAATAACCATAACGTCTTCGTGGCGGCAACCGCTGGCGCAGGAAAGAGCTTCTTCGTCAATTACGCAGTCTATAATTATTACACTGCAGGCAATTTGATCCGCATTATCGACATAGGAGGCAGCTACAAGAAAGCGACTCTTCTCTTCGATGCGAAGTATATGGATTTTTCCGAGAATTCCAATGTTAAACTCAACCCCTTCACTAATCTCACCGACCCTGAATTCGACATTCCCGTCATAACTCCGATTGTTGCGCAAATGGCCTTTTCAGCCGGAGCGTCGAGCCCGACCGAATCCGAGATGACTCTCATCAAGATGGCCATAAGATGGGCATATGAACAGGAGGGGAGCGACGCGGGCATCGATACCGTCCACAGGTTTCTGTCCGACTACGACCAGATGGAAAAAACCAACAGTCAGGAGATACTGGAGTCCGCCCGCAAGCTGTCATTCAATCTGGTCAACTTCACATCGGGCAACGCTTACGGGAAATATTTCAACGGCCCCTCCAACTTCGATATCCAGCATGATGAATTTGTCGTTCTTGAACTTGAACACCTTATCCAGCGGGCTGATCTCTTTCGCGTCGTAACGATGCAGGTTGTCAACAACGTAACGCAAGACCTGTACCTGTCCGACCGTTCCCGAAAACGGATGGTATTTTTCGACGAGGCCTACCAGTTCCTGGGCAAAACCAGCCACATCAAGGATGTTATCGAAATAGGGTACCGGCGCGCCAGAAAATACGGGGGTTCCTTCTGGGTTATCACTCAAAGCCTGCTTGACACATTGCAATGGGAGAATGCGGGTTCGGTTATCATGAACAACAGCAACTTCAAGTTCTATCTGGAGTCTACCGACTACGAGAAAGCGCATAAGGAAAAGCTGATAGATTACGACGAGTTCACCATGGACCTTCTGAAGAATCTCAAGTCCAACGCGCCAAATTATTCAGAGATATTCATGGATACATCTTTCGGCATGGGCGTCGGACGGCTTATTGTAGACCCTTTCAGTTATTACGTCTTCACTTCGAGTCCAAAGGAAGTCTCGGAAATAGAGCAAATGGTCAAAGGCGGCATGGACTATGCGGAAGCAATGGGAAATATGGTTCAGAAATACCGTTCTTAGCGCTCTTTTGCTTCTATCATTCCGCATGAACGCAGCGTTTGCCGATCAGCTCGGCACTGCCCAGGCGGAGGGAACTACTTCTGCAAACCAGGCCTTAAGCCTGTACGGAACTCAGGCGGGAAGTAACGCCAAATTATCCGTGCCTATGACCAACTCCACGACCCCGTTCACCACCATGAACGGCCAAACCTCTTTCAGCGCCAACCTTACAAGCCCTTCTTCAGCGGTATTCCTGGACATACTCATTCAACCCGCTCAGTCGGGAGACCTCCAGCAGATGATCATCAGCCAGGATCTGAACACCGATGGGAAGACTGACTACGTCTACACAGTCCCCCGTCCCATATCAGGCGTTTGCGCAAACGGCTACGTTTCGTGCAACCCGGGCACGTGGTCGAACTGCACTTCTTATCAATGGGTGTCTGACCCGACAGGCAAAATAAGCGACACTTGTGTCCCTGTCATGAATCTTAGCGGGTGCTACTGCATCAACAGCTCCTGCGGATCCAGCCTGGTCTGGACCAACAGCTCCATCATTCTCAACTCCCTAGGCGGCGGGGTACTTGCAGCTATCCAGAGCGCAAACTTTGGCTTTACCATCACCAACGTCGCCAATACTGCCGTTACGATCGACTACTATGGCAATGTCACCGGTAATTCCACTACAGCGGTATCCAGCCTGAATGACATCGTATCCACTCCTCCTCCATCCACGCTCGAGAACTACTATACGAACCCTACCTCGGTGGGCAGCGCCCTAAACGGCACGGTTCAATCCATGGCCGCGATCCCCAAAAGCCTCTATTCCGAAATTTCCAACATCGGCAGCGGCAGTCTTACCTCATGCACAATCAACAGGGGGGTTTCTGTCTCTACCCAGCAGGATTTCTGCTACCAGGGCCCTTTTGCCAACGAACTTGATGAGATAATCCAGCACACGTATTTAAAAGTGGATATGGGAACCAATACCAGCGTGAACGATTGCTCTTGTGAAAATACGCTCATTGTTGACGGCGTAGGCTGCCCGCCGCTTGCTGCAACCCAGGTAACCACTCTTCCCATAGGTGTAGTGCTGCTCGGGGATTACGCTGAAAACTTTTTCAATCGGGTACAGCTTGACGGATGGGATCAGTGTTCTTTTCACGTCATGGCTTATTACGATCTTTGCACAAGGACTTCGGACACCTTCACTGAATCCATCAATGATCAATGCTCGGCCCTGGAGAATGATCCCAACTGCTCGTTGTATAGCGAAACTGCCGACAGTGTGCGGATTGTCGTCGCGGGCAACGTCACAGGCCTTTCCCCGTTGCCATCCTGTCGCATGTACACCGGGCAGGCGGGCCCCATACAATTATGCCGGCCGTGGTGGAAAAAGCAGGAGTCATACCTGTGTCAAACACAACCTGCCTGGAATTTTTCGAATGTGCAAACGCGTTTTAACGCCGTAGTGGGGAGCACTACCCAGAGCGGAACTTCACTCAGCTATTCGGACACGACATTAGGCACAAGCGGCACATGGACTGCCAGCCCGGGTTCTGGCACCTTGCCTTCTGTACCTCCTCAAGCCACATGCGAGCTCGCGTGCCAGACGCAAACCACGCCCGGGAGCACCCAGGTGACCGTTACCGGCAACGTATCGGAATTGAGATCCGACCCTTCCGCTGCTACCGATTATTCTTACAAAGTTTGCGTTAACAATGTCTGCCCTCTCAACCCGGGAGAAGTTATCGTACAGGATTGCCAATGCCTTAACGCGTTCGATCAGGCTTTCGAGGCGATCCAGTCTGTCCGCCTGGCAGGTAAGGATATCATATGCACAAGCGGCAAGCTGAATCCCATCCAGTGAGGTAGTTTTTTTGATGTTCCGTTTTCTGTTTACAGTAATCTATTCCATGCTGCTCCTCTCACTTTCGGGGATAGCCAACGTCGCCTTTGCGGCGGTCAGCTGTAATGACCCGATTTACGCCGGTACAACCACTAAGTATGCGGACGCGCTCAATCATTTCCTCTACTACCAGGGCAACACTTATGCGATAGCCAAGTCCGCAAGCACAGGGAATGCGGCTGCTCCTGACGGATATTTCGCCATGAGCGCCAATATAGACGCCCAATATTCCTATACCGGCGTGGATAACGGGTCTCTAAGAAAACTTCTCGCAACGGGGATATACGGCGCAGCTCAGCCGGTGATCATCCCGGACGCCGCCACCCAAGCCTTTATAACCGCTCAGTATGGCCAATATCTGGGCAAAGCTTCGACACCCAAGAGCAGTTACGTCAATGCCTGGAAAGATTACGGTGCGGGGGTCCCGTTCACGCAAATAACGGGAGGCGCCCTGACTTTTACGAACTGGTCTTCAGGAAGGGCAGGAACTGCGCCTAATGTCGCTCAAATCAAGGTTCCGCAAGACGTCACCATGGGAAGCGACGGCGCATGGGTCAATGGCCAGGACGGCCAGTGCCTCGCCCAGATCGTGGAGTTTCCCGGGCAAAAACTCGACTGCGCGGTTGATATGACGACGGTTGCAAACCCGCCCACCGGTACCGGCACCGGCACTACGCTGCCGCCACAGATGTGCATGCAGGATTTGAACGGCGATGGAATCATCGAGGCCAACGAAGAGGCCGCGTGCGTTCAGACGGCACAGGGGCTTTTCTGTCCGGTGGGCGATTTGCCTTGTAATGAAGTGACGGGAAACCCGATATGTCCCACGGGCTCCGCACTTGACACGACAACGAACATGTGTCAGGTGGCCCCGGTCATCACATGCCCAGCCGGCTCATCCGCAACAAATGTGACCTGCCAGGCGCCCTTCACCAAAGGGTGCCCGTCAGGTTACACCCTCACTTCCGACGGTACTCAATGCCAGGCCAGGCCTGTCTGCACCCAGGGGAACTACAATGATGTCTCAAAACGTTGTGAAGTGCCTGCCCAGGCTACAACATCATATGCTCAAGCCACTCAAGGGATTGAATCGGAAACCAAATACGAAGCAAGGGCTCATACGGCAACAAGCATAAGTGATTATGCCGCCACTTCCACTGGAATACTTGATGTCATGCAATACGTGTTTTCAGTCCAAAACGGCGAGGTAGTTCTCACAAGCGAATGCGCATGGGGAGGGGACGGAAATTGCGGTTGCGCCAAACCTAACTGGGATAGCTTCTGCTGGTCCGGCACGAATATAACCTCAGCTTATAACGGCACAACTCTCACCGTAACAGCCCAAGTATACTGGTACGACACTTCGGAACCTCAATGCAACAATCCAAGCTGCCCGTATTTATACTGTAGTAATACTCTAGGACCAAATACCGATTGTAGTTGTTATCAATATTATACTGCGGGTGTTGGTTATTATGGGAACACGACCGCCGTAACTTATCCTGTTGAGTACTCATACGCTGTCGCCGGCTTACCCGCCTCAGGCACCAGCTCATGCATGGCTGATTTAAGCGAATTCCTCGGCTGTCCCCCTGGGTATACCGTATCTCCTCCATTAACCCAGGCACAGTGCCAGGCTGTACTTACTGAATGGGGAAACGCCACTGGTGTCACTCAATGCTCTTCTCCGGAATATAATTGTCAAGGAACTACCACGGCCTGCCCGGTTGGTGAAACACTTTCGGTGTCTGGGGGATGCGCCATAAATGGGGTAAACCCATATTGCCCGACAGGAAACGGGACTGTTACTTTCGATAGTTCCGGTACAACTCAGGGCAGCAATATGTGTTACACCCCGTATATCATAACCTGTCCGACCGGAACAACTTTAAATCCAGCCGACAATATGTGTGAAACCGGCTTAACGATAACCTGCCCGGGCGGGATGGGGTATGTCCAGCTCCCCGTGGGTGAATGCCAAGCGATACCGGTGTGCAGCGGGTCAGGCTTTTACGACGCGGTTCAGCACACCTGTATCATGAGTACTACATGCCCCTACGGTAATAAGTACACCTGCATGGAATACAATGGGACATATCAATGCTCACCAAACCAATGCTTTAACCCGGCAAATCCACCGGGAGGACAAACCATAGACAATGGCAGCACTGTCTGGCTCACGAACGACGCTGAGAATCCTGACGGTTCATGCGCGGGACAGATACTGATATTCAACGGAGCGCCATCCAGGTGCAGACCCCCGGGCCTCACGGTAGGCGAGATGAATAATTGCTGCGCGAGCAACCAGGTCCTGCCCGAGTCCGTGGGTGATACCTCTTCTGCTTATGGGGCATACCAAACCATAACAACTATGTACCAGATGGGACAAGTTGCCTACTATACTTATGAGCTGTATTCAGGAGCGATGGACGCCGCACAAGTTGGCGAAGCCGTATCTTCTGCGAGTGAAAGTGTAATACAAAGCATCGGTGCTGCTGAAATGGAGTTGGCAGAAGGAGCGGATATGACGGCCGGGATGACAGACGCAATGGGTGAATACCTGGCTGCGATGCTAAATCCAGCCACAATTGCTGTGGCTGTTGTGATTATGGTGGTCATGAAGGTCCTTATGGGAGGTGGGTGCGACAATAGGGACATCCAGTGCGGCGAACAGGTTGCTTCGAAAGATTGCCATTATATAGGCCAGTACTGCGAAAAACACTGGTTTTTCGGATGCGTCCAGGAGGCAAATGGCTATTGCTGTTTCAATTCGATGATGGCCCGTATCATCCAGGAGCAGGGACGTCCCCAATTGACCTCATTCGGTCCAACAGGCGACTGGGGCCCTCCCGATAATCCAAATTGCCGAGGGTTCACGCCGTCAGAGTTCGAAGCCATCGATTTCTCGAAGATCGATTTCTCGGAGTACATCTCCGTCATCCAGAATAACCTGTCAACAGAAATACAGGATGCACAAACCACTATCCAGTCTACTGTAGAGAACAGCTATGACCAGAATAAAAAATAACGGGTATCCGCAATCTGTGTTTTATGGAGGAAAAACGTTTGAATCCTGTTGAGCGCCCAAACGCTGGGGAATCTGGCAAGAGTTATTGCCATTATATTCCAGTGAACAAAAAATCAAGTGCAGCAATAATCTCGTCGCGCCTATCCTTGAGCGAGTAAATTTTCACTCCCAGGATATTCACAGAAACGCCCGCTAGTTCAGCAGTGGACATAACCAGCACGTTTCGTTTTATCTTGAATTGAGGATTTAGATGTTGCGCCGCCTTGCCCATTAGAGAAGCGTTAATTAGTGGGACAACAACGCGTGTAGCCAGGTTGTCGAGCAGGTCAGCCTGGATGTCAAGCAGACAGGGGATTGTCTTTCTTGTTTCAGGGTTCGTGTTTTCATATACGTCAAATTGGGCCATTAGAAGCGCCTCAAGCCGTCACTGAAAATACCGGCGCTTTCTATGCGGCGATTGTAATCTTCTATGGCTTGGCGGTTATCTTCCTGCCACTTCCGACGCTTTTCCTCCCGTAACAGCTCAGCAAGTCGCAATTCTAGCGCTTGCGAAAGGTTAATGTGCAGTTCCTTGGCTTGACGAAGGAGATCGCTGTTAATACTAAGGTTGGTGGATTTTTTGGGAGCGCTTTGATCGAATAGATTCAATTGCATTGCGGACTCCTTATGCGCATTTAGTATACGCATATGCTACCTGCATCTGCGTTAATTCGCAACCAATATTTTTTGAAACTTGGAAAACCCCGTGAACGGCCACGCAAACAGTTTCCATTGTGCCAGAAGCCATTACATATCAACACTTGCGTGGATGACCCTGGAAAGCATGCTGTAGCACCTCGAAAGTCATGAAATGCGGATACCCAAAATAATTTAAAGGGAAACAGACCATGAGGAGATTATTCAGAGTTGAGACAGTTGTTTTTCTATTTCTTTCGTCGGGTTGTTCCGGACCAAACACCGGTATCACCGCCAAGAATATCGAAACAGCAGCGGCTATTGATTCCGCATTTGTTCCCGGGGCGGCAATAATCGGGGCGCCGCCAGCTGTCGTCGATGTAGTCAAATATTTTGCCAAGATGGTCAAACCAACTCTTACGAAACTCTCCCCGAATCTTGATGAAATACTCAAGAAATCTCCCCGCCTGGTCATGGATGAAACTTATACTAAAGTTGTGAAATGGCTTCCGTCCGCCTACATTGATGGTGGCAAACGCATCAGAGTAACATTTGACACAGCCCCGCAAATAAATCTTGACTATCAAATTGTCCATACTGTAGCAGGTCATCGCTTCAGATCAGGCGACTTTGGTGATGGTGGCCCAGATGTCGTCAAAAAAAACCTTGAAGCCTGGCATGACGGCAAACTCGTCGTTAGTGAGTACAACGGGCCAAATGGCGTGAAAGTCGTCGTTGTCTCAGACAATAACAAGCCTGCGGAAATGATGCTTCCCGAGGAGTGGGAAAAAAGAAAATCCCAATATGGATTGACCCCGGCTAAACCAGTCCTTCCAGTGGAAGAAAAAGCAAAGGAAGGGACTCCCCCTTGATTTCTCTCAGTCGCCGCAACGCAATCAGCCCTGATCGGGCAAGTGGCAATATGCGGATATTTTATTTGATCTCGATCGCTTTGGCATTTTTTATAGAACCGGCCGGGTTCGTTAATGCCAAGATCCTGGGCACTGTTGGCCGGACATATCCGATCGCCGAGAAAGATGCCATTACGGAATTGCAGGACCGGGCAGGCCAAATCGACTGGAAACGTATTTACTCCAAGGTCCGCCCGGAAAACTACCGGCCCGAAGACCTGAAGGATATCCCCCGGGCCCGGAAATCAAGATCTTTTCTGGTGGACATGACATACACGCTGGATGCCGATATCCCCGATGGGAAGGGAGGGGTTCTCTACCCAGCCGGATATGCCTTCAACCCGCTTGATTACGTTCCGTTCGACAAGACCCTCGTAGTGATTGACGGAACCGACAGCGAGCAGGTCTCGTGGTTTGGCCGTTCGAGGTACATGGGAAAACCGGAAGTAATGCTCCTTATAACCACTGGATCTGCATTTGACCTGCAGAAACAGCTCAAACGGCCCGTATTCTATGCAACTTTGCCAATAATTCAGAGATTCGCTTTAGCTTTCGTCCCATCGGTCATATACAGAAAAGAGAGGCTGATGGAGGTTGATGAGGTTGGCTTGCCTTGAAAGAGCCGGGAAAAATTAACAGGGGCGCAAGAGAAATGAAATTCCTTATTCTCACGGCAATCCTCTACGCTTTGACTACAGGTGAAGCGTTCGCCATATGCACCGGGACATTCTTAAACCCGGTCACTGACGTCTGCTGGCAATGCATGTTCCCACTGCAGATAGGGGGTGTTGCCTATGGCAACGGCCAGGAGAATCCTCCCGGCCCAGTTACTTTACCTGTTTGCGCCTGCGCGGCTGGAGCCAACGTCGTCATCGGCGTTTCCACCGCCTTCTGGGAGCAGGCGCGCCTGGTAGAGACGGTAAAAGACCCATACTGCTTCCCGTCTTTAGGTACAGGAATGAGCAACTCCAACCCAGGCATGCTCGCGGGGGACTCGCAATCTGCGGAAAATACGGATGCCAATACTTCATTCATGCAGGACCATTGGTATGTATTCCCCGTATGGTCGATTCTGAAGCTCTTCATGGACTTCCCCTGCGCCGAACAGGGGGTATTCGACCTCGCATACCTGTCGGAGGTCGACCCGATGTGGAGTAACGATTCCCTTTCGTTTGTGGTCAATCCGGAGGCGCTCCTATTTGGGAATCCTGTTACACAGCTCTCTTGCGTTGCCGATGCCGTCGCTGCGACGGTTGGCTTTCCTGTCGATTCCCTGTTCTGGTGCTTTGGCTCATGGGGGTCTGCATACCCGTTGACAGGCACCACAAACGAAAGCCATCCCATCAATGCGAACCCGCTCGCGGCGGCCCGCATGATTTTCAAGCTCGGCAGGCAAGGGCAACTCTGGGACACCGGCATAGATCAATGTTCCGCCGGCGTACTCACGCCCTTCATGGTCAAATCCCACTATAAGCTGCAGGTAGCAAGGCCGGTGGTGGGAGCACAGTGCATTCCAATTGGCCGGCCTTCAATGATATGGGGTACAGCAAAAAATCCCCCGATGGGTGCCGGGTCGAACTCACCCGACAATTTCCTCTGGGTATTGGCAAGGAAGAGAATATGCTGCGTTGGATACAATGTGGGGAATTAGCGGTTTTTGCTCTGTTCGGGTCGCTGGCTTTTGCGTCTACCGGCTACATTGAGACGCCAGACGAATGCTACGTTGTCGAGAAGGCAATAGGCAGCGACATTTATCTGAAAGCTGCCGGCCCTTGCGAAGGGCGTCCGGGCCGGGCGTATGTGCAGACTTCAGGCAGGGTGAAGGTTTATGCTGACGAAAATTTCTGGAAAGAGGAGGAAACGGCAGAGCTTTCCATTCCGGACATAAATGCCACCCTGAAGAATTCACAGGATCTGTCACGAAAGGTTGTGATTTCCGAAAACCCCCACAAAGAGGAGATGGGAAAAGAGGCGAGCAAGCTGAACGATATTTACAATTCCCCCAGCTTTCAGGAAGCGCTTTCCAGGGAGACGGAAAGGCAAAAGAGCGGGTTATTCAAAAAACCGCTGGAAGATTATTACACGGGCACCAACAAGAGCGACTACAAAAAAGATGTTTCCGGAAATCTTCCGCAGGATGAACGGATATATCTCTTCATATCGTCATCGATGCCCATGACAACGATCAGAAACTACGTCGCGTCAGCCGCCCGTTTCAAGGAGAGGAACATATTGATTGTCCTGCGTGGGTTCGTTAACGGTATGACAAAGATAGGTCCGACAGTTCAGTTCATAGCCGATCTCTTGAAGGTCGATCCGCTTTGTTACGGCGCTAATTGCGAAATGTACTCCGTCAACATGGTAGTGGATCCTCTGCTCTTTCGCCGTTATGACATTTCGTATGTTCCGGCCGTGGTCCATGCCCAGGGAGTGCATCCATCCCTGCCGGAAGAAAGCGAAGGCCTGCCAGGCACTGCCGTCGCCTCAAATACAACGGTTTATGGGGATGCTTCCCTTGAGTACATTCTGGACTTGATACGGAAGGAAACCGGCTCAAAATCGCTCGCGAGTCTCCTGGCAAAACGATAGGCTCCCGCCAGGAGAAAGTCGGATCTTGCCTGTTCCAGGCAAAGCAGATGATGCGAACCTGCCAGAGGTAAGGGGAGTTTGCGCTTGAGCCGGTATCCTTCAGTACCGAGGTGACGATACGCCAAATGACGATTTCGATAACAATGCCATATTGGAGGAAATCAGAAACCTGGTCTCTGATATCACAAAAGCCTTCGTCCCTGGTTCTTTCGAATGGGCAAGGGAAAACCGTCCCGAAATCATTATCGAAATCAGGAGGACAGAATCTCTAATCGACAATAACTACGTTGCCATGAATGCCGGGGCGCTCCGCAATGCGATCAACAGGTACAAAAAGCTTCATGAAGCCTTGTTTCAGCAGTATGAAAGGCAATTATCCTTGTTCGGGGATGTCTGAGGAACGTTTCCTGTAAACGAATACCAAGAAATTGCCAGGCCCAGTTTCTTAAGGCTTAGAGAAGAATCGCCTTAATAAAGATTTTCGGGGCGTGATAAGCATCGCCTGATGACTTAATTTTCTTCTTTCCTTCATATATTGGCTAAAAATCAACTTTTTAAACTTTCGGATCAGCCGTCCCCGCCACTTGTGGGGAAAAAGAGAGTCAAAACTTGCCTTTGCCCGTTTCATCTTCTGTGCGGCGTGCCTGCATGTTCGCCCGGGAATGGCTGGTGAATAGACGAGCCTTGCGCCTCCATAAACCTTGACAAGGCAGAGGAGGGGGAAGTGAACCAACAGGGAGATGGAGTTGTCCTAGCCTTGCTTGGGTACGATCAAAGGGATATGGGGAGTTAAGGGGAAGAAATTGGGATGTTTTATCGCAAGATACATTGAACAGGGCAAAAAAACCCTGCAGATGGCGTCGGTCCGGTACGGCAAGGACCTATCCGGATTCGATATGGTCTTCTGTTTCGCCTTTTACTGCCTTCTCCTCGTTTTTTTCCCGACCGAGCCGCCCGACGACCTTCTCCGGCACATGAAGGCGTACACCTACGGATATGATTACCGCCAGATGTGGCCCTTTTCCCCCGGGCTCCCGTCCTTCAATATGTATTATCTGTTCGACGTATTCAGCGGCGCCGTGCATCATGCCCTCGGGCCCAACAGCTTCGTCTTTATCCAGCTCCTGGCTGTTACTCTGTACGCTGTGGCTATTTACTGGCTGCTGCAAGGGGCCTCAAGCCGCAACTGGCGATTCACTCTCATGATGATCATCCTTTCCCTCGTGCTGTTCAGGATAGTTCTGGCCAGGCCGGCGACATTCGAATCGGGCCTGTTTTTGCTAGCCCTGGCCGCATGCAACGAAAACCGGGTAAAGTGGTGGATGCACTTCATCCTTGGCTGCATCATCGCCTGCTTTTACCACCTGTTTTTTATCTACCTCATCCCCCTGGCTATTTATCGGCGGGCTTACATGGGCAGCCTTGTCTGCGGGATTAGCGGTTGGTTCACGTACGCCGGCACGGAATACTTCCACACGATCAAAAGCGCAATGACGATAGATTCCCACCGCGCCGGGCTCATCGTGGCCGAATCCCAGCCCATATGGCACGCATTCCTCCCGACATTGTTCATCATCATTCCGGTACTTTTCTACTGGCAAAAAGACGTGAGACGGCTCCTGGTGTCCGGATGGTTTCTCCTGTCGAACCGGATGCGTTACATCGAGGTGCTGTCCCCGGCCCTCGCGTCTTATGCCAAGCACTGGGATGTGAAACTTTCCCAGTTAACCGTTTCCGTGATCGTAATTTCACTCTGTTTCTACAGGCCGGTTACACACCTGGAGGATTCCTGGATTGCGCTGAAGGGGGTGGTACCTCCCGGGAGCAGGGTCCTCTGTCTGCATTCGGACCCAATGTATAAAATGGTCTATGCCAATGACAGTCTGAAGCTTTCTCCATGCATGGATGCCGGGTGGGACACGGACGACATTAAGGAGGCAATCCGCATGGCATGTGAGTCCGGGAAGTTGTACAGAAAAGTCCTCCTTTCCGGAAAATATGAATTCGTTGTGGAAAATAACCTGAAGGAGATCCCCCAGGGCCTAAGCCTCTACAAGATATCAGGGAAATACCGGATATGGAGGGTACCCACGCCATTTGGCCTCCCCACGGGGAATGCTGCCGCATTCGAAGGTCACGGAGAGAAAAAATGTCCCGGAAAGAGCTGACGATTTTGATGCCATGCTTGAACGAGGCCCTGACGATAGAGACATGCATCAGGCGGGCGCGCAAACTCCTGGTCGACCGCGAAATATGCGGCGAGATCCTTGTTGCCAATAACGGGTCAACCGATGGCAGCCAAAAGATTGCCGAACGTCTCGGTGCCCGGGTAATCAACTGCCCGGTGCGTGGATACGGCGCCGCCTTGCAATACGGTATCGAGCATGCCGAGGGGAAATATATCCTTATGGGAGACAGCGACGATTCATATCACTTCGACGAGGCCTTCCCGATGATCGAGAAGCTTCGCGAAGGTTTCGATGTCTGCATGGGAACCAGGCTGAAAGGGAGAATCATGCCCGGGGCGATGTCCCCCCTCAATCGATATCTGGGCAACCCCGTGCTCACCACGATGGGACAGAGGTTCTTCAAAATCCCCACTTCCGATTTTCACTGCGGCATGAGGGCCTTCAGAAATGACCGCATCCGCGGGATCAACCTGGTCACCACTGGCATGGAGTGGGCGAGCGAAATGGTCATCAAGTCCAAGCTGCATGACCTCAAGATGTGCGAAGTGCCCATAACCCTGTACAAGGACGGCCGGTACCGGCCGCCCCACCTCCGCCGCTGGCGTGACGGATGGAGGCATTTGCGCTTCATGCTGATGCACACCCCCAACTGGATGTTCATCTTCCCGGGGATGTTCCTTGTCACTATTGGGATGGTGGGCGAAATGAAACTGATGAACGGGGTAATCCAGATAGGGAGCGCAAAGCTTGATGTGCAAACCATGATCGTTCTGTCGTTTCTGCTTCTAACCGGTGTTCAGATGCTTTTCACCGGGTTCATGGCAGACATATACTCTCATACTAGCGGGGTATTCCCCTATACCGAAAAGTACATTCAGTCAATCAAAGGCTTTACGCTTGAAAAACTGCTGCTCCTGGCGATTTTGGTTGGCGGGGTAGGGGGGCTAGGTTTCGGCGGAGTCCTATGGGAATGGTACAAGACCGGCTTTGGTGCGTTGGATTTCGAGAGAACCATGCGCCAGCTCATACCTTCCATGGCGCTTGTTACGATCAGCGTGCAATGCATCTCCAACGGGTTCATGCTTTCCGTCCTTCTTTTGCCGACGAAGTCTTCGTTCAACCTGTATGGGTCCGAAATCCAGAACTGTCAGCCACTACCCAAAGGGAAATCGGCTACCCCGGCTACAAGCGGGGTGGGAGGATTTGAATAGTGAGCGTTCGTTCAATTGCTGCCAGAGCGTCCGTATTCGACACCTATGCGGGCAGATACCCCAACGTCATCAACCGGGCAGTGGAGCTAAGCGGAGAAAAGTTCGAATTCTTCATCAACCTCCGGGTCAGCATGATGTGGGTCCGCCTTGAACGTTTCTGCCCGGATTTCAAGGCCAGCTCGATCCTGGACTTCGGCTGCGGCATCGGCGTTACGGAGTTCTGCATCCGCGGCCACTTCCCGAACAGCCAGGTGTACGGGTACGACACATCCCCCGAAAGCATCCGCCAGGCCCGACGGCTTGCCTTGCCGGAAGTCAGGTTCACGGCCGGAGACGGCGGCCCGCTTCCGTACCCTGATAGGTTTTTCAAACTCATCTATATGAACGGCACCATGCACCACATTGATCCCGTAGAACGCCCCAGGGTCCTCGCCGAGCTTAGGCGCATACTGGCCCCAGGAGGTTTTATGTTCATATTCGAAAACAATCCCCTTAATCCCCTGATGATGAGGTCGATGCGCCTCAATCCGCTCGATGAAGGGGTGAGCGCCGTCAGGGAGAAAGACATGGAAAAGCTGGGATATGCGGCTGGTTTTTTCGTCGCGGACCGGTGGTTCTATTTCTTTTTCCCGCATTTCCTGCGCTGCATGCGGTGCGTGGATGAAAAACTCGAGAAGTTGCCGCTTGGCGCCCAGTACTGTATCTGGTTCGCCGGCTGAGAGGTCGATTATGCAAGGATACAATATAGCTGCTCACGGGGAATCCACGCTTGGTGATTTCCGCGGGTACATTAACGATGATCTGACCTTGTTCAGGATCGAGTACGCATCCTGTGTTCTGTGCGGGCCCAGCGTTTCAGGGATCCCAATCGCATCCGGCCGGGATTTCGAGTACGGGACGGTTCACGCGGAACACCATTTCGAGATGTGTACCAAATGCGGCACCGTTTACATAAAAGATCGGCCTGCCAGGGAAGAAATGTCGACCATCTACCCGGACAACTATTATTCGTATAGCGCCTCCTCACACAGCCCGTCGATAGTCACACTTGTCCGCAACCGGATCGAGTCATCCAAAGCCAGGCACTACAGGCGACTTCTTGGCCAGGGAAAGCGGGATGTCGTTGATATCGGATGTGGTGACGGCCGGTTCCTCGACATCCTCAGGAGGCAGAACAGCGACTGGCGGCTCTGCGGTGTCGAGCTCAACAAAAGGGCGGCCGCGGCAGCCCGATCGAAGGGTTATCTTGTGGCGATGGGGGATTTTGAATCGGAGGAGATCCCCTGGGCGGAAGGGACCTTTGACCTTGCCCTCTTGCACCAGGTACTGGAACACACCAGGGACCCTCGTAATGTGCTTAAACGCATTGCCTCGATTCTCAAGGAGGGAGGGGCCCTGTCCATTGAAACGCCTGACGTCGAAAGTCTCGACTTCCAGCTTTTCAAGAAACGGTATTGGGGAGGGTACCACATCCCCAGGCACTTCTACCTGTTCAACAAGAGCTCCCTGGCCGATCTCCTCCAGGAAGAGGGGTTCGAGGTCGTGCACATGGAGTCCATCCTGTCCCCGGTCTTCTGGATCCATTCCGCGCACAACTGGCTGGTGGACAGGAAATGGGGGAGGGGGATTGCGCGGTTTATTCACTACAGGAACCCGCTCCTCCTCGCAGCGGCAACGGCAATCGAGCTCGTCGGTACCAGGGTATGGGGAAGAAGTTCCAACATGCAGGTCATTGCGAGGAAAAAGTCATGATGGTATTTGGACCAGAGGCAACATCCTTTTTGTGCCGGAGAATCAAACAAGGATTCGGGTACAGACATCCTTGCTTGGGGAGCGAATTCAGGATTTCCACCAACGGTTCCTTCCTATGCACCAGTTGCGGAAATATATATGAGAACTTCGAGGCCCTTGAAATCGCAAACAGGGGAAATACCGAACCGACTCTCTTCGATGAAAGGCTGGCCGCCAATGGGTAGCAATTTATCTTTTGTCTCGAAGAGCTTCAGTTCAAAACCAAAGCTGATGCGCAGGATGACCCTCGGTTATGTGCGTGCCGTTTGCAGCAATACAGGCCCGATGCGCTTTATGGACGTCGCCGTCAGCTATGACTGCAACTTCAGTTGTCAGCATTGTTCAGCGGAATTACTGAAAAACAACAGGCCGCCGCTTTCCATTCTGGAGTATCAACGGATTGCCTGTGACGCAATGGAGTGCGGCGTCATGGCGTTCCACTTCACCGGCGGAGAGCCGCTTTTGAGAAACGACCTTCTCGATGTAATAAACGCTTTCCAGCCGGACAAAAACCTCATCTCCATCCAGACAAATGGATGGCTCGCCACAGATGATTTCCTGCAATCTTATAAGTCGATCGGCGGGGACATCCTTTGTGTCAGTGTCGATAGTGTAACGCCTGAATCCCATGACAGCTTCCGAAAAAAAGAAGGCTCCTGGGAAAAAGCGGTACACGCATTAAGGCGGGGGAGAACCTTTGGTTTCCGAACATTATTGGCTGCAACGATCACGCATCAATCAATGAATGACGGCGAACTGGAGGCCTTGACCAAATACTCGATGAGCCTCGGCGCCTTACTCTCAGTCAATCTTGCCGTGCCGGCCGGCAACTGGCTGGGATGCAGTGATTTCATCCTTACTGCTGCAGACCGCGCAAAGCTCAATGCCCATATAGCGGCAAACCCCCATGTGAGAACCGATTTCCAGTCCAACTGGCGCATACGAGGTTGCCCGGCCTTTAAGGAGAAATGCTACCTCTCCCCCTATGGTGACGTGATCCCGTGCCCGTTCATACATGTCAAATTCGGCAATGTCCGGGAGCAGTCTCTCAAAGAAATACGGAAGAACGCTCTGCGGCAAGAATGGCTCAAAGTTTACCACCCCGTATGCATCGCCGCGGAGAGCAGGGAGTTTATCGCTTCCGCGGGATGTTATAGGGAAAACCTCAGCAGTCTGCCTCTTGATTACAGGGTATCGGAGGCGTTTCGTTGATCGGATTGATTTCATTCTCGGGGAGAAAACTTCGGGACGGCACGCCGCATAAATTCGTCGAAAAGAGGTGAGGTGAAGGCCAAGTCGCCATGAATTGGGCTGTAGATCATCCCTTTTTTGATCAGGGTCGCTCGTACCGAGGCTTGTTATCTTGACGGCGAGGGCCGAAGTGATATCTCAGGACCGATAAGGACCTGGACCTGGTTGAGCCATGGCTCGAAATCAGTTTTTTTTCACTTGTCGTTAAACGATCAAAACGCACACGGAAGAAGCTTTCATCGAGGCGCTTTACAACAGTCGGAGTAGCGCCCTGCACAGTTTGTAAAGTGATGGGAGATTGGCTGGCGCGGTCTAAGGACTGATACCCCCACTCCTGGGGGGAATATGGATATCCCTGCGTCAGACGGAAAATCTCTGGCAGGGCTCCAGCTGAGAATTCAACCCCGGCGACCGTGACCGGATCTTGTAAAGCCCCGGCTGCATCGGATTCCGACTGGGGCCCAGAAACAGATGCTAAGCGAAGGACTTTGAATCGCCCATAAGCGCTGGCAATATCGGAAGACCAGCACCAATAAGCACCATTGGAAGCTGGCGCTGTTGCATCTTATGCATGGAGATACTGGCTTCCATCAATGAGGATAACCACAGCCGTCTCTCGTTCCCGTGCTGCCTCAGCAACTGAAAGGAACAGGTCGGACAGATCAACCTCAACATTCTGCCATGGATTCCTGAATCAGGTGAAGGAGGCTATGAATGCGCGTAATTTTGGTTAATCCTCCACCATACCGTGTAATGGAAGCTTTCTACGATACGCCCCCATTTCCACGCCCTGCCCTGGCATTTCTGGCAGCCTATCTGAGACGGGCCGGAGTTGAAGTGGCGGTACTCGATTGCAAGTATTCCCGCCTCGGATTTGACAAGGCAATAAATCGTATAAAGGGCTTCAATCCCGATATCGTGGCTGTTACAGCCATGACAAATGAGATTATCCAGGCCGGTCAGGTTGCCACGCTGGTCAAGATGTCACAGCTTAAAACCATCACCGTGATCGGAGGCGTGCATGTGACCGCGCTTCCGGAAAGAACCTTGCGCGAGTTCCCGGTATTCGACTATGCAGTGACCGGAGAGGGTGAGGTCCCGTTGCTGAGCCTGGTGAAGGCTGTTGAGCGGAGCGCGGCCGGCCATGAACCGTTACCTGGTGTAGCCAGTATAGAGCCGGATGGTACATTCAGGTACGGAGGGGCAGGCCCGCTGATCAGCCAGATGGATACACTTCCGGTCCCTGCGTGGGAATTCTTCACACCCACCCATGAATACATGCTGCACACATCCAGAGGTTGCCCCTTCAACTGCCCGTTCTGCATGAATTTCAACGGCCGCAAAGTGAGAGCGAAGTCGGCGGAGATCGTTCTGGACGAGATGGAGTGGCTTGTGGAAAAGCATGGCGCCAGATCATTCATTTTTGGCGACGAAGTGTTCACAATTAACCGGAACAGAACGGTCGAAATCTGCAATGGCATGCTCGAGCGCGGCCTCGATAAGAAATGCAAGTGGTGGTGCGTGAGCCATGTGCGGTGCATCGATTATGAGTTGGCCGTGCTTATGAAGAAGGCCGGCTGCCGGATGGTGGGCCTGGGGATAGAATCGGGGAACGAGGCGCGTCTGCGCGAAATAACCAAGGGGACCAGCGAGGAAATGATATTGCGCACCGTTAACTCCCTGAAAAAAGCCGGACTGCCTTTTGAAGCATATTTCATACTCGGCTTTCCGGACGAAACGGCTGAAACAGCCAGAGAGACTGTTGAGTTCGCAGTAAAAATCAACCCGGACATGCCGGTCCTCGGGATAATGGTGCCGTATCCGGGGACAAGAATAGGGGAGATGGCCGAAAAAGGGAAGGGTGGATACGTTCTGCAGGCCAGGAGCTGGAACGATTATAACAAGCAGATCGGGAATGCCATTTCCTTTAAAAATCTGTCTCGCAGGGAACTGGAGAGAATCCAGCTGGTCGGGTACGCCAAAGTGTTTCTGTGCAATTTTAGATTCATGGAATTTGCGAAGTTTGCCTGGCGGTACCGTTTGCTTGCGTGGAAATCCCTCATCAAAATTGCTGGATTTCCGGAACTAAACAACCCCATTCGATCTGCCAGAGCGGCTAATTACGATTGCAAGGAGTAGACATGCCTGAATTTGCCGAACAATACAGTCAACAGAACCAATTAGAGGTCAGGATCCATCCCGTCATGAGCAAATTGTCACCTGAACACGGAATCAATCCTAAGGAGCATCAATATCTGAAATATGTCGCTCAGCTTCTTGCTGATGAATTCAGGGGCCGGGAAGACGCTCCTCCGGAAGAGATAGCCGCCTCCTTAAAATTGCCGCTTTTCATTGCTTCTATCAGCAAAGATGGAATGCATAGGTCTGGAAAGCGGCATGCCACAGCTTATTGTCGAGAAAAGATGCTGGACACGGTTATACCGACTTCAAGCAAGGACCTGAAGTAAAGCCCTTGCTGGAAGAGATCAGCCTGTACCTCCCTTTCTCCCAGAATAAAGGGGCTATCTAAGATTGTGACCGTTGATTCAGGGAAAACTGGCGGCTGGAATATTCCGATTCCATGGAAACATCGGGTTACTGGGTGTCGGGCATTTTCATGATGCGACGTTACCTCAGAAAGAAATTGGAACAGTTGGAAATGCCGATTCCGGATCAAGGGGAAAAGGGCCACAGACCTGGCAAGACCAAAAAACAGGCAATTACCGTAAAGGAGTTTTTCATGGAATACGATTTGTCACGTGAAGATTCGCCCAATTCGATAGCCTCGACAAAAAAGGCTCAGGCTGCTGCTCGTTGCGGCCCGGGTTGGCCTGGCGCCATAATCATGTCCCTTGTGATCAGTATCGCAATGTCCGTAGTCACCACCAAGATCTATGATGCCAAGTATGCGCAGAAAGTCGTGGCAGTGGACATCAAGGGATATGTGGCAAAACAGGGCGAAGATTTCATGGCCGGCAAGATCACGGAAGAGCAGTTTCGCCAAAAATTCGACCACCTGCAGAAGGTCGTCGAAAAAATCCCCTCCAACAAAGTTGTTCTTATGGGGGATCTGGTGGTGAGAAATGTCGAAACTATCAAGCCTTGATAAAAAGCGTCTGACAAAGGTCATGATCCTGATGGCGGGCATCTCCGCGGCATGCCTGACGCTGCCTCGCTTCTTCTGCTTCGCGCTCCCCCCGTCCCTTTACCACAAGTTATTTTGGGTCGATCGGGACACCCGGAAGATATCGCGTGGTGACTACGTTCTATACAGACATTCCGACAAGCATACCGGCGACAGGAATCTTCAGATGGTCAAAAAAGTTGTCTGCGCAGAGGGGGACATTCTCACGGTGGATAGCGCGAAGAAATATTTCTGTAACGGCCAATACCTGGGGAAAGCCAAGGACAGGGCATTGAACGGCTCACCACTCACCAACTTCGTCTGGAACGGACCGGTACCGTCCGGAATGATACTTGCCATGGGAGAACACAAGGATTCCTACGATGGGCGCTACTACGGGTTTGTCAAGAAAACCGCCGTACTGAACAAGGCGCATCCGGTTTTTGAATGAGGAGATTTTATGCCGCCCTTAAAACTCATGGAAATCGTCGAAATCTGCAAGAACGGAAGGGCTATCCAGTTGTTTGAACCGTTCCTCAACCATTTCTTGGACATAGATTACGCCTGCATACTGTCGGAAATCTGCGTAAAATCCGCCTTGTCAGTTGAGCAGGGAGCTGAAGCAGGCTGGTTCAGGAGGACGTACGAATCCTGGGAGACGTTGACGGGGATACCGGCAACGCGCGTGAGAAAAGTCTGTCTCGACCTTGTATCTTACGGGTTCATCATAATCAAAGTGGAGAAGAACTCGAGCCATTTCAGGGCAGTCCCGGATGCCATCGCCTTAATCATGAAACATGTCGTACCAGGTCTGAACCGGCAGGAATCGCTTGGCGTGTGCCCTGTGTGCGGCGCCGCCGTGATTGAAGGCAGAAATTCATATTACTGCTCTGCCTGGGTAAAGGTAAAACCGAATGTGTGCTGTTTCTGTATATGGAAGGACACCCTATCCCGTAACGGGAAGGCTTTGGTCACCGCGGATGAAGCCCGCCTTTTATTGTCGGGAGAGGAAATTGAACTGCCCGACCTGATAGGTTTCAACTCAAAGAAACCCTTCTCGTGTAAAGGAATTCTCGCCAAACGGGAAAACGGGAAATACGGCATCCAGTTTGTCTTCCATGGGGAAAAAGGCGTGAAGAGGAGGTCCGGTATGCTCGACAAATCTTCCCATAAGGAGGTCCCAGGTGATCAGGCAAGACGTCTCGCCAATTGAATGGCTCAATCCCTTGCACTATTGCACTCAGGAGGAGTACACGACCTTTTTGCATAAGATGTTCACAACATTTCTCCATGGCTTTTGGGCGAGATTCTTCTTCTTCGCCCTTATTTTCCTGGCTTTCTGGACCGGCGTGCGCTCAAGAAACCCAACGCTTGCGGCCGTGTGTCTCTTTCTTTCCGCCGTTATAGCCTATAGCGGCGGTCTGGTCGACTGGTTGAGCACTTAAAAGGGGGTTAACGTGGCAAAAAGCGGAGGTGCGATACCACCGGATGCTTATCCGATTCCGGGCTCAAGGGAGATACATCCAAAAGGTCTCCTCGAGGCGCTCAGTTATATAGACCAGAACTACGCAAACGAGCTCGGCGGGTGCATCATCAAGAGCCGTTTCCTTAACACACAGCAGCGGCTTGAGTTCATGGAGGTGGGATTCCGGAGCGCATTTATATCGGGTGTAATTTCAGTCATTCTCACTCCGATCGCGATAGGTGTGCTGGAAAGGTATATCCCGATGTTCGGCGACAACAAGCCGAACATCATCGACCAGTTTTCGGCGCTACTTCTGGCGCTTAGTTTCTATATCGGCTACGCACTGTTCATAGCGAAAAGCGCCAAAAGCTACATAGGGGAGTATACGAGATCAATGGTGCTCAACCTTCTCGGAGGAATGACGTTCGGGGCGGTCCTCAAGGCCGTCCTTGCTTACATTGTTTTTCAGACAATTTATTTCTACATTGCTACGGAGAGTCACATCTATTGGGCCGCACAGCAACTTTATCATGCGCGCCTGAAACCGGAAAGTATAGCCCGGTTCTATTACTGGCTCGTGGGCTTCAGGTCTGTGTTCCTCACTTCGGCAACTTTCGTAGTGCTCACGACGGCTATTTTTACGGTCATTCCCTGGCTGGCATATCTGTGGGCCAAGGCGCGCAATAAAAAACTTATCGCAGCGGGGACCATTAAAGTGGAGGCGGGAACTTTCTGACTATCGGGCCCGCAAAAAAATCGTTGTCTCATCATGGAGGCAAAGAACAACAAAGAAAGGAGAATTATCAAATGCAACGTACAGGTAAAGTCAAGTGGTTCAACACTCGCAAAGGTTTTGGTTTTATCTCGGAAGATAGTGGCGAGGATGTTTTCGTACACCACACAGGGATCGCAGGGGAAGGATTCAGAAGCCTCAAAGAGGGTGAGACTGTCACGTTTGACGTAGAAAATAGCGTCAAGGGCCTGCATGCGATTAACGTAGTCCGTGCCGGCGGAGAAGCAATAGCTGTGTAACTGTACTAAAGAGGGTTGCGGGGAAAGGGGGTGCCATGTCACGGCTGATAAAACCGGCGCTGGTTTTTGCGGTCATTTTTATGCTTCCCGCGGTGGCATCAGCCGTTGACATGGATTTTTATACCTACGGCGGCTTCCAGCCGGTCGTTGATGCTTTCACTCAGATCACCCTCATATTCGGTGACAGCTCCTACCAGGCACTTTACTATACCGCAGTCGTCTGCGGTATAGGCTTTGGCGCCACGGCCGCTTTTATGATGCTCATAGGCGGGCGTGGCTGCAATATACTCGGATGGGCCCCAGTAGCTGCATTGGGGATATCTATTTACATCGGGCTGTTTGTGCCCAAGGGAAACCTGGTTGTTTACGACCCCGTTTTTAACAAGTTTCAGACTGTGCCAAACGTGCCGGACGGCGTGGTCATTGTAGCTGGATCGCTCAACGCCATAGAGCGGGGGCTTGTAGAGATAGTGTCCAATAGCGCAAGCCCGACTGCCTATCAGACACAGGCTGGCGGAATAGGTTACATGTGCCTTTACAATTTAACGACCCAGCCGGCGACCGCGAGCAGTTCCTTTCTGGACATGAACATAGATCGTTACGTCCAGGATTGCGTGAGTTTCGCACTCAATAATCCCGCATCCGGCCTCACGGTTGACGAGCTGCGTAAGACAACCACGAATTTTGCCACGTCATTTGCCAAGGCCAAGAACCCGGCCATAACGACACTATATTACAGCGCAGCAAATCCCCAAGGGGTACCACAAGGCTGCGACGTGGACTGGGCCCAGATATCCGGAACCGACTTGACCGCTGCCTCCCTTCAGAACAACATCAATTCCGCATGTTCAACTCTCAATTATGATGTTACCGATCCTTTGCAATTAAGCCAGTGTCAGACAAATATGATCAACCTTGCAAAGTCGGGGAACCTGACCACAGGAGATATCAACAGCCTCATGCAGCAGATCTACCTTTACAATCGACTGGATGATTACTATCAGAGCGGCAATTCCTCTGCGATAACCAATTATAATTTCATGATGAATGCATCAGGTTCGATGAAAGCAGCCGATGAATGGATCCCCATTCTGAAGGCTGCCCTGACCGCGATTGCGGTTGCGCTTATTCCTTTTCTGGCCGTATTCATCCCCACCCCGATCTGCGGCAGGGCTCTCAACCTCATGTTTGGCATGTTCCTTTGGCTGGCGCTATGGGGGATATGCGACGCCATTATCCATCAATTTGCCATAAGCTACGCCTATAATGTCTGGGATGCCGTCCGGCAGAATAACCTTGGCATGGATGCCCTCTATTTTTTCCCGAACATGACGGTTAAAGCGCTTGCGATGTTCGGGACATTGCGATTGGGGGGGCTTCTCCTGGCAACCGCCCTGACAACGATGTTAACAAAATTCGGTGGGTCAGTGATGGGTATGCTTGCGGGCAATATCACCGGCCAGCTTCAGGCCGCGGGGACCAGCGCGGAATGGAAGACGACAGATCCAGCGGGAAGGGCACAGTTGATAGAGGCCAATACGCGTGCTTTGCCTACAGAAGCATGGGCAGCGTCAAATCCCCTTTCGACAAGGGGAGGGGAGGTTTTCGCAAGCAAGCAGGGGGGGACAGAGGCCTACGAAACCATGTCGAAAAATTTTGGCGGTCCTCAGGGAGCCGCCGAGATGAAGAGATTATCAGAGGTGGGGAGAGAAACCCGTTATGGGGGAATGGGCAAGGGGGCGGAAGACTTTGGACTTTCCAAAGCGTTTGGTCTGAATACATTCGGAGCAGAAGCGGGTCTCACCGAAATGGGAGATTACCAACACTCTTTTAGCAGTCCAGGCGAACTTGGTCACGCTAATGCTGCGCCAAAAGTCGCAATGTCAGATGTTGCATTAGCGAATCAAATGTTGCCATCTGAGTACGCGCGGTCCAGGGCATTGTTCAGCGAGGCCATGGGATATGGTGAACAAAAAACGGTGCAAGGTTACCTGGGCGCAGGTCCCATGCAAACCGGGGATGCTGTGGGAGGCGCAAGAGGGACGCAGGACACGGAACAGGTTAAGCGTTCAGAACAATTACGGGCAGCGGCCAATTATGCAGCGCCAAACTCCTGGAAAAGCGATCCCGAACTTTACAATCCCAAAACACATCAACTTACAGGCAAGGGGGTGGCCCGATTCTTTGCATCAATGCATGGTCATGTAGAGTATCGCACTGCCCATGGCACCGCGTCCTTGGATCTCGACTCGAGTGGTAGACCCGTCATGTCTGCTGAGGTGGGGGTAATGCCGGGAAGTGACCAGAAAGGGATTGCAGCTCTGGCTAAGCGTCTGGAAGCCAGCGGATTACGCAACGATGCAGCTGCTGTGAGGGCTCTCGGTAATTCAGGCGAATCGTTCGGATTCGGCATCAGTTATGGCCCTCAAGGTCCTACAGGACCTATTACGGGATTCACGGCAAACAGAGGTGGCCCTGTTACATATGAGGATTTGTATAAGCACACTACCGGCAGCGATATCCAAAGAATTGACAGGAAAACTGTGACCATGGACAAAGGGTTAAGGGAAACAATTGGTGATTTTATAAAAACTGGTTATTCGCATGAGGAATTCAATCTCCATAGTGTCACGGGCGCACGCATGATTGAGGTCAGCGGGAAACAGCAGTTGGTTAACGGTGAATGGTATTATGCACGTAATAGCAAAACAGGGAAAGACGAGCTGATAGGCGGATCGTTCATCAATGGCATGAGTGGAAATGTATTAATGTTCCAGCAAGGGCAGGATAGCGCGCTGCATTATGCTCAATTGCAGGGCAAATTTGATGCAAAAGGAAACCTTGTCGCAGGAAGTGCATCGGAAATTACTCGAACTGATTTTGTTGAAGCGATAAAAGATAACAAAGGCAATGTCGAAGGACAAGCAGTTGTTGAACGAAAAGGTGCAAGTGGTAGCCCAAGTGTTACCGCTGATGCTCAAGGTGGGAAGCATGTAGATGTGTCCGACACTTATAAAATGGGAACAGGCGTGACGTCAGTTCAGACGCTTGCTGGCTCGGCAGCCCAAGGAGAGTTTGAGCAAGGCAATCAGCTAGAGGTGGGGGCTGCAGCGAGAAGTATTGCGATTTGGGAAAGATCCATTAGTGAGACAGCAGATAAAATCAGCCAAGGAAAAAACGTCTTCGGTACTCTTCGTGACCCTCTTGGCAAGAAGGAAAAATTAGAAGCAAAACAGGTAAGATCCGCTGAATATGCTCAGCAAAAAACCGAACGTCAAGCCGAACAGCGAGGAAGGGATAGTTCAGCTAAAACAACCAGGACTTTGCAACATCAATCCAATACATCTAATTTGCCAAAATCTGGAGGCCCTCCTCCTTTAAAATCAAGATAACATGAATGCTTTATCAGGGGTTATTCAATGGACACCGAGAGAATTTTGATGGTAGCAGATGGAATAATTGTGATGGTAAGCAATGCTGGCGATGGATTGAAAATTAAAAGTTCGAAAGATGTCTCATTTTCAATTGAAGAATTCGGTGTGGTCTTAAAAAACTCCGGAGAGGCAACGGATATTCCCCTCCCCGGAGTTGTGTTGGATCACTTAGTTAATGCGGATGATACAAAGATACACTTCTATACTGTCGACCCTTTTTCTTTGTTAGGTCACTATATTGGGGCTCTTTCGGTTGATAGAGATGAATTAGTTAAAGCAAAAGGTGGTTGTGAACATATTCGACCTTAGCGATCGCGCCACATCTTGAGCCGGTATCTCTGGGTAAAATAATCATCAGGATAAATGTTTGGAGCGTATACAAATCCATCCCAACCCATACTGAGAGCTGATTTACAGCTACGGAAACCTAGACAATACGCTACATAAAGACGTTTCTGAACATTACCCGCTACACCTTTGCCAATAAATAATGTGGCAAAAACAATACCAAACCACAATGTTGCAATAAAGTTATCACACCCGCACATTAGAGAGATAAGCGAGGCGAGTCCCGCTGGTACAGTAGGAACAATAAACAGCCAGAACAAAGCGTAAAAGAAAGCTTTCACCTTGATATTGAAATTTAGTCCTTTAATCATTTGATCTGCAACAGCTTCACAATCGGGAAGACGAGGTCTCGTAGCCAAAACCCGAATTGCTTTGGCTTCCATCTCAGCCAAATCAAACGCAGAAGGAGCTTTATGACGGCTGTAGTACATGGTTTTCTCCATTCCCAGGCCAAGTGGAATGTTTTAGGATGCAGGCCTTTATTAATTTCCATTTGGGGGCCGGATACCGCGCCCACTGTGGGTAGTCGAAGCTAAACAAGGAAGGCCATAGCTTCTTCAGCCTGCCCACATTACCCAAAACGCGGGCCTCCCTTTTATGGGCTTCCTTCGACCGCAGCAGGTACCCGGCTATCCGCCGCCCCCCGCCGCACCCTTATACCGAATATATTGCCCTAAACAAATTATATCTTTTTATTGCTATATACCGGAAATAAAAAGGAATTGCAAGAATCTTTTTCAAGGGTTTTGTCACAAACATACATATGAGTTGTAAGAGGTGGAGTAGTCTCTGGATAGGGCGGAACCTGGGATTATTCTCAGATTTCCGGGTAAGACGTATCGTGGGGACGAAAGCGCTGCCGGCGAGATAGGTCTCATAAACACCCTTGCTGTGAAGTCAACAGGAGAGCGTAGTGCTGGAAATCCGCACGCTACTTTTCGACGTTGCGGGAGCTGGAAACGTGATATGGTTGAGATGTTGTGACACTCGCAAACGAAAGGGCGAGTCTGCTGGGGGCACAAACCTCGACCTAAACCGGCGTGCCAGTTCTCGACCCCACTGGTGAGGGAGCGCAGGGTAAATCCTTCTCAACTCTCCCCTTATAGTCAACCCGCGTGGATATTTCTTTTCTTGATCAATCGATTAAAATATATTCGATAAGTCCATCCCTCAGCGCGTGAGCCCCATGCTGTTGGAAATTGTTTTTCTTCAATGCGTGGGGGGGGGGGGGGCAGGAGTTGATTATTCATCGGCCTGGACTTTGGTCATCTCTGCATCCTCTCCCTTTTTAGCCAACCCTTTTAACGACCCGATCAGGGTCATGATAGCCGGGATCAACTGGATGACGACGACCAGGGCAAGAAAGCCGACAAACACAAGCGCCAGCGTGCTGCTGCTGTAGACCCTGGTGGTTGTGGATGCAAAAGCGCTTGGTACGGCAGCCAGTATCATTGCCAATGTATTTGAAAAAATCCTCGTTCCTTTCATGACATCCTCCTTTTTGACGATGCTATGATGAATTTAAAAAACTAAATCCCTTCTACTTAACCTCAAGTTTTTCGGCTAAGTTGTCTGGCCTTTTTCGGTGCCGGTGTGAAAAGACCCTTGAGCATCGAGGCAAAGAGTATTAGCCCGGGAATGAACTGGAAGACGACGATCAGCGCGGCGAACCCGAGGAAGAGAATGAGCAGAAACATGCTTCCTTTCACTTCTTTACCGTTAGATGCAAGGGCCGGCGCAACAGAGGCCAGTGTTACTAATATTGCTCTCAGCAGGGTTCTCATGGCATCCTCCTTTTAAGCTCCTGTTGTGGTATTTGATGCTCTTGCTTATAAAACGGTTGCAACAGAGGTGCCATTTTTAACCAACACAACAATAAATGTTTAACTTGCTGAAATTGTACGAGTATTTACGGCTGGCAAGGGAATTCGCCGCAGATTAAATAGAATGATCGTCAATTAGTATAATTTTTATATACGCCTTAAGGGGCGGCAATGCCTGAACTGGACGGGTGGATAAGCATAACATGCTGTAATTACGGTTAATTTACTGACATGGGCGGGTGTATAATTATTAACGATACCGATGTGAAAAAAGTTGGAAGGTTCAGAATGCATGCGCAAGGCGCATAGTCGATGGATGAGACTAGAGGATCACGAACGGATAAGGCGAATATCCTGGTTGTAAATGTTGAGGCCGTGGCGCGGGAAGTGGTGCGCCGTCTCCGCGAAGGGGGCCGGTATAGCGTGCAGCGCTAACGGTCCTCCATGGAAAGGATTTCTGTTGTTTGGGAGTACGAATTATGTCGCGGTAAGGTTGGGGGTGGCCGCAATCCCTGCCACGAGCAAAATGGTCAGGAGAACCGGACTTCCAACAGGGTTAGGTCGTCATCCAGGCGTATTCCTTTGGAATAGTTCAGCAACGCCTCTTCCAGAGATTCGATCCTGATGCAAGATTTTGGATACCCCAGGGATTTCAGGATGCTGAGCAGCCCTTCTGTTCCCAGCGTGCCCCCAGCGGCATTGTGAATTTCGAAGGCACCGTCGGTGAACATCAATATGGAGTCCCCGGATGCGCACGAGAATTCGCATTCTTCGTACTCGGCGTACGCAATCATGCCGAATGGCATTCCCGTGGCAGACAGCTGTTCGGTGCGGCCGTCGGAGCGTACCAGGACAAGTGGCGGTCCGCCGGCCGAGGCGATTCGTATGCTCTTCTTGTTGACATCCAGAACGCCGCAGATTGCGGTGGCAAAAGACTCGTCCCTGACGATCTTGCATAGATTCCGGTTCAAATCCTGGGCGAATTTTGACGGATGCATGATGGATTTACTGTAACGGCTCCATAACGAGCTCAGATGCATGGTATAGAGAGCGGCGGCCACACCGTGCCCCATCACGTCGGCCAGAAAGAAGCCATAGCGATCAGCGTCGAGTTGGCGAATAGCGAAATAGTCCCCCCCTAACATATCATGCGGCAGGTAAAAAGAGGCAAAAGCGACCCGGTTGTCCTTCGGCAGGACTTGTTCCAGTGAAAGGGTCTGAATCTGCTTTGCACGTTCCAGATCCGCGTAGTTCTCGGAATAGTCCTGGAATGACTCAACCCCTCCGAGCACCGCCCCGGCCGCATCATGAAGCGGGGCTACGGACACCGCCAAGGGTACGCGCTTTTCTGACTTAGTCTTGGCGAAGACGATAACGGGACAGGTGCTCGCCCTGTCGGTAACCATGCAGCGATGCAGCGGGCACAACTCCGTATCGCAGAGGCTGCGCCCATCCTTGTCTACATGATTTAGGATGTTGTCCATGCATCGGTGCCCTACGACATCCTTCGTGGTCCAACCGGTGATCAGTTCTGCTGATTTGTTCCAGTAAAGTATCCGACGTTCGGTGTCGCAGACGTACAAGCCGTCATTCTGAGAATCCAGGATTTCAATCGCGTCCGGAATACCTACTCCTGTCATGCACAACCTCCTTTGCATTTCATAATAGCTGGCAATTGCCGCTAACACCCTGGACCGCTTCGAGTATTACACCTCCCTCCTGATGATGGGGGTCGCTTCAGAAAACGGACTTCAAAAATTCCGAGGGTTCCGGCTTACGACCCCTGATAGTAAAGAATCCGCGCCCATAGGGCAAGGCTTTTTAATTCGGCCCCATAGGGGGGCAAGGCGCCGTGTAATGTCCCACGCTAAATAAGGGGCTATATCCTGATCTGATGCACGTAAAACAACACGGGGTTTCCCATACTGAGTTAGGAAAGTCACTATTCTGAAATAGCTTGGGACAAGCTGAATAAATTGGGATATCTTCATTATCTAGGCCAAGTGCAGTGCCAGGCTGCGCGACAAATCTGAGAAGAACGGCTATTTGGAAGTATAACGTCAAAGCTCAGCGGCCCGAAGCTTTTTGGCGCGTTCGCTGGAGTATCTTGTTGGGCTGTGTGATCTCCCACTCAGCCACCGGCCCGGGGACAATGTGAAAAAGGGGGTGCGTTACGGGACATGAAACGGGCACCAATCCAGCGAGCCACGACGGAGCACGCACTTGCAGTTTCGCTTTGAGGTGTGCCCATTCGTAGTCGATTTGTCCACGAGTGACTTCAATGGGTTCTACACAATCATTAGAAGCTATTTTCGTTACCTGGAAAAAATAACCCCGCCGGGTTGCTTCTCCATGGACGGCTCGCAAATAGAATGCGATAGATCCTGCAGGTGACGGAGAGTTACGGAAACGAATCAGTTGGGGATGGCGGGTGTAACCACGTGTTCGACCTCCAAGAACCGCCTGTGCCAGCAACGCTTCACGCCAGAGCGCGACAAGGCCGCGAGCGTCCAGGTATTTGGGATGTAGTGACCAAAGTCGCATGATTCAGCTCTTTAAGTAGTTCAACGGTGTCGCACTTAACCTGCCGGCCGGATTTGAGGCCGGTCATGTCCCGAGCGCTGGTGTACGCCCGTCATGGGCGTGAACATATGGGGTGCAAGTTCCCTGTGCGAGAATCCGATCAGTGTCGCGAGACAGGGTACATCAGGTTACTGGCCGAAGGCAAGAGTGTCTCCGTGAGGGGGGGGCTGGAGGAAGCCGGAGCGCAAAGCTATGAGCCGACGAACAGAAACAGCATAAAAGGACACTATCCGGGCAAGTCAGCACCATATGCGAAGTCCCACTGATTCAGGGAAAATGGTAAATGCTGCGGTTGTGTAGCAACAGTTCATGTCTTAACCGGTGAGATCTGTCCGGCTTGCCGTCCCAGATGTTTGGTGCTGCACCGTTCATGGCAACATGCCAGGTGCCGGGCAGGAGTCAGCAAACGTAATAGTTGGCGAAGGACTTCGCCCCGAGTGATTGGGCGGCTGGGAAAAAGCCGGGGAAGGGCCAAATGCAGAACAGGGGAGGAGCCCCAATGAGCTTTCATGACATAGCGAACCCGTCCGGGGAGTGCCCATGGAGCGCATCATTGACCGGCCAATCCCGGAGTAGCACAGATTCTTTCCCGCGAGAATCTGGAAAGGGCGTAGAAGCAGGTAAAAGCCAACAACGGTGCACCCGGCGCCGATGGAATTACCATCGAACAGTCCCCCGACCATACCCGACGTCTCTGGTGAGCAATCCGCGAGCTTACGGCAGGCAGTTACCTGCCAAAACCGGTCCTACGGATGGAGATTCCCAAACCATCGGGCGGCATGCACCCATTGGGAATCCCTACACGTGGTTACCTTTTATTGTGAGTCAACACGGGGCAAAGCCGGTTGGGGGTACCTGGGAGAATTGGACAAATAGCTAAGAATGCGCCCCTTGCCACTGGGTCTATAGACCCCTCTGCCTGACCAGAGACAGTCCACATGGCCGTCTAAGACAGTAAAGAAGTGATCCCGCGACTGTCGATGCGTCTCTATTTCTCCTTGTACGAGATCGGGGCCGCCACATGGTACTCATTCACCGCTCCGTCCAGGAACTCAATTTACCTATGATATCTGCGCATACCTCTTCATGGCCGAGCCCGGAACAGCTTACGGTAATATCCGCATACTTCTGGTATAGCGCGACACGTTCCTCAAAGAGGTCAGCGAAGGTCTGGTCGGGCCGCTTGGCAAGACCACGCGTGGTGAAATTGCGCACCCTGGACCGGAGCGTGGCGAGGTCGGCATCGAGGAAAACGATAATCCCGTCCGAGCGCAGCAGCTCCATGGCGGAGTGGCTGTAGACGGCGCTCCCCCCTGTGGCAATAACATGGTCTTTGCATGAGAGGGCGAGGATGATGCGTTCCTCGATCCGCCGGAGGACCATGTATCCCTCCGTGTCGACAATCTCCTGAAGGGAGCGCTGTTCGCGGGTCTGGATAAGAACGTCGGTGTCAAGGAAATTCCGGGATGTGCGTTTCGCAAGGATGCCCCCGACCGTGCTCTTGCCCGATCCAGGCATGCCAATCAGAACAATGTTGTAGCTATTATAACCCATAATTGAAATACTCTCCAAATTCCGATAATAGAAACCAAAAAAGGAAAATCGTAAATGGATAAACCTCTTTGTGTTTTGTATATCAGATACTCTACTCTTGGTCAATCGGAAGGTACAAGTGCGGAAAGACAGTTAGAATACGCAAAAAAATACGCAGACACCCACGATTTACTTCTTGATGATAATAGTATATATCGAGATTTGGGAATGTCCCAGCCTTTTCAGGAATCCATGCTAACCACGGTGAACCTGGAGTATTTTTAAAGGATGTTCAGCAGGGCAAATTTCCTAAAAATTCTGTCCTGCTTGTTAAATCATTCGATAGATTGAACCGAGAAAATATATCAGTAATATATCAGATTTAGAACATAAATTGAATAATTATACAACAAACAGAACCTATGCAGAAGAGCGAGTTAAAACTATCAATCTGCTAATATCAGAACTAAAAAAATCATCTGATGATAATCTTTGAATATCATCCAGGAAATCTTTACGAAATGAAATTCGCCAAATAATAAAAGATGTTGTTGTATACCCAAGAGGGAGGATATATAGTAACGAGCATACAGAAAAGTTGCCGCAGATATATGATACCCTAATAGTCAACTCCTCTGACATATACAGAGATATGCTTCGACATGAGAGAGACGACCAAGTTGAGAACATGCGAAATTCGCAAAAGAACACGAAAGATGATCGATATTTAGAAATTCGGTTTAAGAATGGGAATGTTAGACGCATAAAATATTCGAAGAAAGATGATACCTACCACGTCTCATTCGATAGGATCGGTTATAGAATTGACTGGATGATGTTTGGGAAGCAGATGAAACCAATTGTTTTGGATGACGAATGGCAACTGATCAAAGCAGAAGTTGAACATTACAAGAAGAGCCACCCTGATATGAGTCCAGAGCAAGCGGCGGAAATGGAAAAATACCTGACTGATCTGTACAGTCAAGGGTCATCGAACACAGAGGATGAGAGTTCCCCCACCTGCATGATCAATTGTCAGTAATCGAAAAGGACACTTATCCTGGCTCCAACCAAGGATGTATGAATACTCGGGTGAGCAATGGATCAGAAAAACCAAACCGACATTCAGGAAGAAGGGATAGAAGTCCCTTACGATGAAATAAATCCAGAAACGTTGCGAAATATGATAGAAGAATTTGTAACGAGAGAATGGTCATCATTGACTGATGACGGCTATTCTCTGGATGACAAGGTGGAACAGGTTCTGGAGCAATTGAAGGAAGGAAAGATTAAGGTAGTATTTGATTTTGTTTCAGGAACGGCAAATATCGTAACCGTGAGTTAGGGGTAAATTCCCCCTGCCCAACTTTGATCACAATTGCTAATCATACACGAATAAAAAAATATAAAATAGACGATTTTTTCAGTTTCCTAGTGCTACAATACGCCTAGATGGAAAGAAACACAAACCATTGAAAAGGAGGTTTACTTCATATGGATGTTACTCCACCGGGCAGGTATCAAAAATAGAAATGCAACATTGATCCGATTGAAACATGGAATCGGATAAATACTTGAAAAGAAATCAAAGATTTAATTAAACAAGAAGCCTACCGAACAAAATGGTAGGCTTTTCATTTGCTGGTTGCCTGTCGTTGATTGTCATATTCACTTGATTGCTGTTTACTTTGAGCATTTATCATTTTCTTCAAGGATATTAATATTTTCTTGCGACAGTACATTGACATTAAATGACTCCAGACCATCTTCAAATACGAGAGAAACCCATTGAAGATCATTTCCATTGTAATCAAAATCAGTAGCAGTTTGATCTGATCCGATCTTTTTGTTGAATTCCAAAAAGTCGTCTTCAGCGATCCCTAGAAGTTCAGGAGTAAACATGGAACCATAATTTAAGTAAGCTCATGCCGGTCGTTTCTGTAATATCTTGAAGATGAACTAGATGATCTTTCAACGAAATTAGTGCATCAACAGTTGTCTTTTTATCATTAGCACCCAAATTTTGAACACTATAGGCTGATGAAAATGATTCTGTTTGAACTGCTCCAGTATTATCATTATTTCCCATAGTCGTTCTCCTTTTGTGAACGCTTTCCCGGAATTCTGTAGGGCCGTTCAAATGCCGAGAATAGTTTTATGAACAGTACTCTGCTTATCGGCAATGCCCTATAAATCTTGAGTCTTATCTATCTAGCTCTCCTTCCCTCTAAATCTACGCTGCAACTAAAAACGAAAGAACCAACCTTATCGGCCAGTGGATATCTGAAACAAAAAAAGCCCCTGAAATCAGAGGCTTAATTTATCGTATATACGATATTATCAAACTTTTTTTACGTTAGCTGCCTGAAGTCCTTTTGGGCCTTTGACTACATCGAATTCAACATCATCCCCTTCTTGCAGGGACTTGAATCCTTCACCAGTAATAGCGGAAAAATGACAAAAAACATCTTCACCATTCTCCTGTTCAAGAAAACCAAACCCCTTTGCATCGTTGAACCATTTTACTTTTCCTCTAGCCATTTTCTTTCTCACTCCCGATAGATTTTATTTACCCGTTACCAGTCCCGGACATTGGTTCACTTTAACAACTTTACTTCCGATGTCAAGCCGTATATCACTTGGAGACAGGCATGCCTCCACCCTCACCTTTCTCATTCTCTCCAGAATTCTTCGGCCAACCTCTCACGGCAATCGTCAGATAGCGCAAGGAGGCCACGATCAGCTTAGTAAAAACATTTATTTACCATGTGTTTGACCAGTTCACAAATCATGCAGAATTGTTGTGGTTATAGTTGCATCCATACCTTTAACATGGAACTGCTTTTCGAAATCCTTGACAAGTTTTATTCGCTGCTCTGGTAGTACCCCTTGACCAAAGCTGGAGAACTGGTTGTAATCTGGAGATAATTTACATGAGCAGTTTTGTTCTTTTGATACATCCAAAGACTCCATGTTGAAACGGCAACTACCGGCAGAAGAACCCATACGAGTGAGGTTTTCATATGATTAGGTTCCAACAGTCCTTATAAAAAAAATCAATAATTTACAAACCAGACAGCGTAGTCGTTAATTAGTTTATAATTCGGAGATTTTTTATCCGTTGCCTTCAGATCAGCCAGCGGCAGCACAAACTGTTTGCGATCAGAAATTCGTTTTACCTTGACCATCAATCCTTCCATATCTCCAATCTGTTCATCAAAGGAGGTGAAGGTGTAAACGTCTCGATATGAAGGCCTACTCTTCTTTAGTTCTTCATACTCCTTCTTGTCGCCCGGCCCTATAATATAAAACTCTTCCCAACTAAAATTCTCGATACCGGTCAGTTCGCAAGGAATAACGATATTTTTCTGAAGATATGAACGATACACCTCCAACAGCAACATTTTCTTCTCAAGTAGAGACACAATATCAGCAAACTCGTAAGATTTCGAAACTAACAATTCTTCAACCGTAACGGTTTCCTTTTTGTCGAGTTGTTTAGCCATGCCTATTATTCCTCAGATATCCATTCAGTACCTAGCAAGTCAATTACGACAGAATGGAATTCAACATCAAACCATTTCTGAAAGGCACTTAGATAACCGTTCTTAGGCCAAACGGTTTGATCTTCCCACCAGCCGTCAAGTTGCTCTTCAAAGATGTTCCTGTACAACTTCTTTAGCAGTTTATCCTTCTGGCTATCGTCTTCATATTCTGGAATCAGATAATCGGTGTTATCGTCATTAATCTTTCGAGAGTAATATCACAAGGGTCAAGGAACATTAGCCATTCCCTGAATGGTTCCTTGGCTCTGAGTATCAAGACACTACGATTGACGACCAAAGTGGCTAAATCCTCCTTTGAGATGGTTCAGAGTGAGCTTTATGCTCCTCAAGGTTCCTTATATATCTTTCTACCAAAGGCTTTTTACCTTAATCGTCAGCAGATTCTCTGCACATTTCTTCAGCTACTCTGCATATATTTACCCATAACGGGAAAGCGTAGTCCTCTTTTTTACAGGTTGCTAAACCGTTAACGTCCTTGATATCCTCCTTCAAATGTAATGGGTAGAGTTCAGGATAATTTGCTTCATGAATGTCTGAACCACTTGTAGCTGTAAATCCCCATGTCTTCCAAACGGATATAACGTTGTTGCCATTTCCGAAGACTCTTCTGTCGGAATTCCTGCTGCACCCTGAAGCGAAGGTTGTGGGAGCGGTTTATTTATTCCGGCACGGGCTGGAAACTCCACCGGCCCGGCACGCAGGATTGTTGAATGAGGATTGCCTTGCTGAAATCCTTTTGGATGACTACATCTATAGGGCCCCCGGTTTTCTGAGCCGACCACCCTGCTATCTAACCGATATCAGGAGGAATGCAAGGGAATTTCTCCTTAACAGTGTTCGGCAAAAAGACGCAGGAGGTGCCAGATGGTTCGGGCGGCGCTTTGATTGCTTCTCCCTTTGTGATAACCTCAAAAAAGACTTCTCGCTGTCGCTTAACTTGTCAAATTCTGTACCCAAAGAGGAACTTTGCCGCAAAATGACATGACCATTTGGGAGAATAGGCCAAGCTATTTCTTTATCAGGTTCATTGGTTTCCCATGGCACGATACTTCAATATCGCACTCCACGCCACACGTTTTAGAATCGCAGGCTGCCATTACGACAAGTTCGACTTTACAGTCTTCATTTGCACAAAGCAGCACATCACCTTCCGAGACTTTCATATTAGCGCCTCCTTGAGGAATCGACTTCTTGTGATATATAAGTTATCATAATTCTGAAGCCTCGCAATATAGGAGATGCATAATATCGCGGTTACCCATGGTTCGAAACAGTGATCTGCACGGGAAAAATTTGAATGCAAAATATCTAAAATGATTAAAGACTTTTTCTCACAGGAAACGGGTATGCAATCTGCGAACATGACTTCTGATATGTCCCAAATCCTCGCAGATCTGTCGTGCTTACTCTCCTTGTAGGCCTCCCGGGGGTTAAATGGCGACCTAACTCGGAGCGCCAGATATCAGCCGTACTGATGAGGAAGGGCAGTGTAAAACATGTCCTCTAATCTACCCTAATTTACGAGGTTTTTCTGATATGGCGCTACCTTCTACCGTTTACAAAGCATCCATTCAGTTGTCCGATGTTGACCGTGATGCCTATGAATCGCTGCAGGCAACGGTTGCCCAACATCCTTCAGAAACGGAGGAGAGGCTTGTCGCCCGGTTGCTTGCGTACGCCATCTTTCATGAGCAGGAGCTGACATTCACCAAAGGAATCTGCGCTACAGACGAACCGGACCTTTGGGTGAAAAGGGGTGACGGGAGGGTACGTTTCTGGGTCGAGGTCGGCCTGCCGGAAGCGGACCGTATCATCAAGGCGAGCCGTCATTCGGAACGGGTAGCCCTGCTTGCGTGCGGCAGGGCTCTCGCCAGTTGGGACCAGCAGCACCTGCCCAAGCTGGAGAATGTAGCCAATCTCACCGTCATCAGCATCGATCAGGCGTTCATCAACAAGCTGGTATCAAAGCTGGAGCGCTCTATCAACTGGTCGATCACCATAACCGAAGGCACATTCTACCTGACAACTGCCGAAGAAACTCTGGTAACTGCCATCCTGGTAAAGATTGGCAACATATAAAAAGCTCACAAAACAGGAACAGCCGTATCTCGGTTCATTCCACGGTGATAATAATCTGCTTCGAAAGCTCAACTTTGGAGCGAAGTGGAAGGGTAGAAAGAGGCGAGGCTTTCGGGTTGTGGCAACGGGTTAGTCCACAATTCTCTCGTGTTTACTACGGCTGGCTTTTCAAATGCGCACGGTCTGAACGAATTCTGTTTGCTCCTATTTCTCGGGACCTGATCCTAGGCCTTTCACTGTCAACCTGACTTCCTCATTGGTCAGCGTCACCAGACCGTCCTTGTAGAGTCCGCCCACCGCTTTTTTAAAGGTCTTCTTGCTCATGCCCAGGGTTTTTTGGATGTCCTCCGGGGAACTCTGGTCGTGCAGGGGCAATGTCCCGCCATGGGCTGCCAGGGCTTTAAGGATAACATCCCGGGCATCTGACACCCCCTCGGCCCCCACCTTGCGCAAGGTAACATCCAGCTTGCCATCTTCGCGCATTCGTTTTACATAGCCGGTCAATTGAATGCCGGCGCAGGTCCCGGCCGGCAACTCGTCCCGGTAGAGCAGGGCGGGAAAGCGATGGTTGACGATGACCTTGGCGCCAAGGTCGGTGAGTTGCCAGATGAGCAGGACTACCGCGTCACCTACATGCAGATCGGGCCGCGCGTGGTCAAGGCAGTCATCGATACGGGCGTTGGCAAAAGCACGGCCTTGCTGATCGAGATCCACCTTCACCAGGTAGCGCTTGCCAACCTGCATCCGCTCGGTCTGGAGACTATACGGTGCCAGCAGGTCCTTTGCCATGCCCCAGTCGAGAAATGCCCCATGGGGGCCAACCGAACGGACTGTCAGCATCGCAAACTCACCAGCCTGTGCCAGCGGTAAACGGCACGTGGCCTGCAACTCTCCGGTCACATCCTGATACAGGAACACCTCCAATTGCTCGCCAGGCGTTACATGAGGCGCTTCCCGCCGGGAGAGGTGCGCCAGCCGCTCGCCGGCCTCCAGCCAGATACCTCGGTTGTCAATGTAAGCGACCCTCAGGGAGTGCAGTCGACAAAGTTCAGGTTGATCAGCGTTCCCCATTCGCCCCTCCTTCGGGGACATGATCAGCAACAATCAAAACTCCCCCTCCTGACCACGGCTGGTTATGGGAAGTACTTGCCCTGGATAAGCCTTGGTTAGTATGCGGAATAAAATCATTAAGCGCCCAATTCGATTCAAATGAAGAATGATATTCGTCCTTGATATTTCTTGAGCAGTGTTTGGTAACTCCCTCTAAATCCCTGTAGGGAGTTGGGGTTACCTTATCAGCACCCTTGTCAGAAATTCAAAAGCATGACAAGCAGGTGGCACTCTGTAATGTTTTCGAGTTCAATGTTTTCTGGTGGATTGGCCTGTCCTCCGCGGGTATTTTTGGAAACGCTCAATCGCCCACTTATCAGCAGAGATTAGTTAGACATGGATTTTCAATTAGACTCACTTGAGGATTTGTCAGCTTTAACGATAAACCCAATGGTTATGGTTGATCAGGGCCCTCATTTTAAATGAGGCACTTGACGCTGCATTTTCGCGACCTCTTCATAACCCTGTTTAACTACATTAAAAGCAGCCCAAGGTTTGCTACTTCGTCAAACTGGCATGAAGTTCCGAGGTCCATTATTTCCCACATTGCAAAGTGCCTAGTAGCGCGTTCAAGAACACAAAGCGGTTTACATAACTATTAACCATATGTTACTGGCTGAAACCTTAACAGAAAATTACAGCCGATGGATTGTAATGCCAGGATTAATCCAGCAAATCGGCCAGTTAGACTAATTATCGGACTATTTCGTCAGGATCCTGGCCGGTCCTCAAAATCTAGCCGGCTCAAGACCTCGGGATTCATCCCTTTCTCCAGCTTCTCCGACAATTCTTTACCTGAGGCGCTTGCGCAGCGTTTCGATCTCATCCAGCAGGTCAAGTGCCAGGGCGACGCCGGCCAGGTTGATTCCAAGATCCCGTTGCAGACGTGCCGCAATGAGGGCACGACGCAGGCTGGCGCCGGGAAACCGCCAGGTTGTCAGGCTGCGGCCGGCCGGCTCCAGCACACCTTCCTCGACTAGCTCGATAACCCACTCGTCGTGCATAGCGCAAGCGCGGCTGAGTTCGACGATGGTCAGAGTCTCTTCTTCATCCAAGTTCAGGCCCTTCTGGACCGTCAGCAGTTCCTTTTTCACCGTTTTTACACCCCCAGTTTGGCTCGTGGGTTGAACTGGAGTTCCCGCTCCATTTTCCGATAGAGTTCCTTGGCTTGCTGAGATTCCGCCGGTGGTAATGCAATTTGCAGCACTACAAAGAGATCCCCGGGAGAATTTCCAGGCAGGCCGCGGCCGCGCAAGCGCAGCTTGAGGCTCGATGCGGAGCCTGGTGGTATCTTCAAGTCTACGACTCCTCCGGGCGTCGGAGCTTTCACCGTCGCTCCGAGGGCTGCCTCCCAGGGCGCAACCGGTAGGTCGAGGTAAATGTCCCTCCCCTCGACCCGGAAAAAGGGGTGTGGCTTGAATTCCACTTCCAGATACAGATCGCCTGCCGCCTCCTTGCCGAATCCCGGTGCGCCCTGTCCGCTCAGCCGGATAAGCTGGCCTTCTGTTACACCCTTAGGAATGTGCACATTCAGAACACGTTCCCGCGTTTGAATGTACCCTTGCTCATCCACCTCGGGGGTCTGCAGAGTGATGGTGCGCGTTGCACCGTGGTAGGCATCCTGCAAGTCAATCTGTACCTTGGCGTGAAAGTCCTGGCCGCGGGCATGAAAGCCCTTATGCCTTTGCTGACCCGGGGCGGCCGCCCCGCCGAACAGGGAGGCGAAGAAGTCACTGAAATCAGCAGCTTCCCCACGTGTGGAGCCGCCGCTAAAAGCGAAACTCTCTTGCCAGTTGGGTGGCGGCCGGAACTCCTGGCCGGCCTTCCATTCACTGCCGAGTCGGTCATAGGCCGTCCGCTTTTCCGGGTCCTTCAGCACTTCGTAAGCTTCGCCCACTTCTTTGAATTTTTGCTCGGCATTCGGTTCCTTGCTCACGTCAGGATGATACTTGCGCGTCAGCTTGCGGTAGGCGCGCTTGATCTCGTCCTGGGTCGCATCCCGCTTAACATCAAGGATTTTATAATAATCTTTGTATTCCATAGTTGGTTACACCCACCATCCTGAAACCTGTTCGCGTCCAGTGTAACTTTTGGCTGGACCGCCCTTAAATGGTCGGCCAATGACCAAGCTAACGCCCCCCCGGAAGTGCAGGAGATGGTGATTACGCCCACGTCAGACGGAATTGCGCTTAAAAACTCAAGGGCGATCGACTGGTAATATTATACCATCGAAAAACGGGGATGCACCTTTAAACCCTGTACCATGAATAGCGGCATGCCTTGGCATCGCCACCACGGCCAACTGCCTCTTGCACATGGCGTGGGACAGGATGAAGCCCCCGCTACCAGACCCGATAAGACCGGTCAGTGACGAAAACGCTGGGCTCGATCTATCAACACTCGCTAGATGGATTGGGGAATTTAAGCATTATCCTTTTATGGGTCGGCCGTATTCTGGCGAATTCAGCCAAAAGACTAATTTAGGGCTTTGATTTTGTAAAGTATGCTTGTTTTATCTAATTTGCCGGGAATTACTTTGGAGCGGTTGAAGATTGATTACATGTCGTAGCATAATATTTTTAATTAGCCATTGACAATAAATTTGAGAAATGTTAGCTATTTGTTTCAATTAACTAGTGCAAAATAAATAAGATTTATGGCCTTGTAAATGCATTTACTTAAGATGAGTCAGTAGACCCTCTTGTCTGACTATGGGACAGCCGGGCTGTCCAGCGAACTGAAGTAAAATCCGGCACGGAGTTGGCTCCTTCATAACGGTATCTGATACAATGGGTGGTACTGAGTGAATAAATATCTGCAGGTTCTTATTGTTGATGGTTCGGAGGAAGACGCTCGGCTCTTGCTCGGAGAACTCTGCAAGAACGGCTATGAACCATACCATGTGCGAGTCGATACAGCTGAGGCCATGAAAATCGCCGTTGAGGAACATGAGTGGGATATTGTACTCTCCGAGTGCGTAATGCCCGAGTTCAGCGGCATAGCCGCCCTTGAAATACTGAAGGAAAAAGGCATCGATGTGCCGTTCATTCTCGTGTCGAGAAAGATCGACGAAGAGACCGCTGTCCAGCTCATGAGGGAGGGTGCCCACGATTACTTTGAAAAAGGGAGCTTGAAGCGGTTGGTGCCAGCTATTGAACGGGAGTTGCAAAAAGCGGAAGAGCGTCACCAGCGCAAAAAGGCAGAGAAATTGCTCCGAAAAAGTGAAGAACGCTTCCGGTTGATTACCGAAACAATAGATGAGGTCTTTTGGATAGTCGATTCTGAGATTGAACGAATGCTATATATAAGCCCAGGTTATGAACGTGTTTGGGGATATCCAAGGGAGAACCTTTACGCTAATCCACTGTCCTTCATTGATGCTGTTCACCTCGATGATCGGCACCAAATGTTTTCCACCCTTAAATTGCAGAAAATCGGTCAGCCATACGACCATGAATACCGCATAATCCGGCCCGATGGGGAAGTTCGGTGGGTTTGGGACCATGGCTATCCTGTTCATAATGGTAATGGACTTCTAACTTGCTATGTCGGAGTCGCACAAGACATTACCGAACGCAAACTGGCAGAGAAAGCGCTTAAAGAAAGCGAAGAAAAGATGCGCTCGCTCACTGAAATGGCTGCCGATGCTATTATGATGATTGACGCTGATGGCGTGATCGAATACTGGAACCCGGCTGCGGAAAGGATCTTCGGCTATCCTGCAGAAGAGGTAATAGGGAAATCACTCGACTTTCTGTTTGTGCCTGAAAGCATTCATTATACCTTTTTGATGGGATTTGCGCGGTACGGCGCAACTGGTTGCGGCACGGAGTTGGCGAAGACATTGGAGATGGAGGCAGTGCAAAAAGATGGATCGGAAATCCCAGTCGAGGTTTCATTTTCGGTTATGTTTCTCAAAGAAAAGAGGCATGCAATTGGGATAATACGTGACATAAGCGAACGGAAACAGGCTGAGGAAGAACGGAAAAAACTTGAACAGCAACTGCGCCAGGCGCAGAAAATGGAGGCCATCGGTCAGTTGACAGGTGGGATCGCCCATGACTTCAACAACATCCTTACCGCGATTGTAGGCTTCGGCAACCTCTTGAAAATGAAATTGCAGGATGACGACCCGCTGCATTTCAATATAGACCACATCCTTGCGGCGTCGGAAAGAGCGGCTAATCTGACGAAAAGCTTGCTGGCATTTTCCAGAAAACAAATCATGACCCCCAAGGTGATGGATATGAACGATGTTATCAGGAATGTGGAAAGGTTCCTGAGAAGGGTCATCAGCGAGCATGTTGAATTACAGATAAAGATAGCAAAAGAGTCCTTGATCATTTCTGCAGACAGCATGCAGATAGAGCAGGTTATGATGAACCTCGCGACAAACGCTCAGGACGCCATGCCTCAAGGCGGAACCATGGCTATCGAGACGTCATCCGCAGAAATTGACGATCATTTTATAAACAGATACGGTTATGGCAAGACAGGAACTTATGCAATGATCTCTTTTTCCGATACGGGAATCGGCATGGACAGGTCAACGACTATGCGTATTTTCGAGCCGTTCTTCACCACCAAGGAAGTGGGGAAGGGGACCGGTTTAGGTCTTTCGGTAGTTTATGGAATAGTCAAGCAGCACAACGGCTTTGTCATCTGCGATTCCAAACCGGGTAGCGGGACAAAGTTCAGGATATACCTGCCCATAATTGGGGAAGCGGCTGAAAAGGACAACTCAACCTCCGACATGCCGTTGCCAAGGGGAACAGAAACGATACTTTTGGTGGAAGACGATGAACAGAGCAGGATTCCCAGTAAATTGTTTCTTGAGAATTTCGGCTACACCGTGATCGAAGCATCTAATGGAGAGGAAGCCATTTCACTATTCACTGCGCACAAAGACAAAATAAGCCTATTACTCACCGATGTGGTCATGCCTCGGATGAATGGTTTTGAAGCATATAAACAGATTCAACAGATAAAGCCCGGGGTAAACGTGATTTTTATCAGCGGCTATACTTCGGATAATTTGCAGCAAGAAGAGATAGCAGAGAAAGGGATAAAAATTTTTACAAAACCCGCTTTAAATAAAGAATTGCTGGTCAATATCAGAAACTTGCTGGACACATGAGGAAGGAAAATTATCCAGGATTTAGCTTAACGTCTAGAGCAATCGACGAGGTTATATTGTTGATTTTATAAAAGCCAACAAACTATAGAAGGTGCTACGCAATAAGAGCGTTACTGCCATTTACTCAATTTGACGATTATATATCAATTATTACGCTATTAAGATTCCCGGTGAGACTACTTCGTTATCCCATGGATTAAGGTTCGGCGGCATTTGCGTGCTAAAACCAGCGGTGGCTGCGGCTGGAACAGGTGGAGTAGTCAATGGATATATCAGGCCCTGTGATTGTTCTTGAACTGCCAGGTAAAGTACATCGGAAAGGCGAAAGCGCTGCCAGCGGATAGGTCCTATAACCTTGCTGTGAAGTCAACAGGAGAGCCTAGTGCGGGCAAACCGCATGCTGCGTTTGACATGGCGGGAGTTGGGAACGTGTGGGAGGTCAGGATTATGTGAGGCTGACACTGGCTAACGAAAGCGCGGGTGTACAGGCAAACAGAATAAGACCCTATCCGGCGCGCCAGTTTTCGACCCTACCTGTGGGAGCCCGGGGGAGGAAACGACCGAGAGCCACCCGGCATTGATTTGAATAGACTTTAATGACTTTGACCGATGGAATAGCTTGTATAGCTGGTTGATATTATGGAAGTTTATTGAATTGTATGATATTATAAGGCAGTTTTCGAATGGCGTTAGTCGTATTGATCGCCTTGCGTATCTCGGTCAGATTGGAGAGCAGGGAGGTTATGGCTAAACCGGGAATTGCTGATATTTATTGCCGATAATTAAATCAAGAGGTGATACATATCATGGCCACAAAAGATCAGATAGGGAATCTCTTGGTGGGAGCCGGAATTATTTCCGTGAAAACCCTTGAGCGCGCATTGGAATTGCAACGGGGAAGCGGCAAACGTCTGGGCAAACTCCTTAGGGACATGGGGATTGTGACAGAGCTTGAAGTTATCGAAGCACTTGCCAGGCAATGCAATCTGAAGATAGTCAGGAATTTTGCCGATCAGCCGTTTCCGAAGGAGCTGCTTGACCTTGTTCCTGCGCACATGGCTTTGGAGAAAATGATCTTTCCCTTAAAGCATCGTGACAGGTTACTGGCCCTTGCGACCCTTGATCCTTTCGATAGTGAGACTTTCGCTCTTCTCTCCCGAAAAATAGACATGGAAATCTATCTCATCCTTGCCACAAGTGAAGATATAACTGCGGCAATCAGGAAACACTACCTGAATGTGGAAAAGGTTGAAAAGGGCCGCCCAACGATACTTATCATCGACGATTCCCAGCTTACCAGCCAGGTTCTGGATATAGCCTTGAGGAAAGAGGGATATGAGGTGCAGGTTGCCGGCGATGGCATCGAAGGATTGAAGCTTGCCATTTCACACCATCCCGACCTGATAGTATGTGATCTGTTCATGCCCCGCATGGATGGCTATGCATTTATGCTCGCCCTGAAAAAACATGCCGACATGGCTGCCATCCCGGTGATTCTCATGACCGCCAAGGCCTCAACGGAAGAAGAGTATAAAGCCCTCAAGGCGGGTTTCATCGACTTTATCGGTAAACCAGCCATGCCAGTGCGGGTAATTGCACGCATCAAAAGAACATTTGCTTTGGCGGGAAATACGCAAGTAACCGCAATAAATGAACAACATAAGGATACCAACCCGATGTGTCACTAGACACCGGTATGATCGCGCGTAAGCGAAAAACGCCGATACCTGTTCGCAAAAGGTCCGGAAATTTTTGAAATTAGATATAATCTCGGAACACATCCGACATGGTCAAGCTTTCGTTACTTGCTCTCTCGGCTAAAGACGGCGATTAGAGAGGGAAGTGGTACGGAATCCATAATTATTGAGTGTAGGTCCCCATTCGACTTCTCTGACTCCGAGCAAGCGCGGTTAAAACCAGTGTTTGTCATGTACGAAGCATAGGCAGGTAATTAACGTAAGCCGGGGAGACGTACTTTCACCCTGATAGCCAGCATTTAAGACAAAACCGTGCGCGCAGGCCGCTCCCATATATGGCCTTAAGGACCGGACCGCGCGCACTAAAACCTTTTGATTTGCCAGGCAGTTTTCGGATCCCGTTTCCTTAGCTTTAATAATAGACGCTCATATCAGTGTTGCTTGTAGTGTCAAGAACCCCGTGGTGGGGGAGCCAAACCAGACTTTTCCCCTCTATCAATCGAAAGACCTGACCCTACATCATTCGCTTCCTCGCCCAGCATGTCCGCTCTGACCGGATTTCCTGGCGGGGCGGAAAGCCGGCGCGAGATGACAGGGATGGATTTAGGTAAACCAGGCGGAATTCACAGCCCCACGGGACTGGCAAAATGAACGAGATTACCGGCGATATCTGGGACTTTCTCGGACGGGCGGTCATCGCCATCACCACGAATGGTTCTGTGACGAAGCAGGGAACCGCCGTGTTCGGGCGCGGCTGTGCGCACCAGGCGCAGGATCGCTTCCCAAACCTGCCGCTTCGCCTCGGGCGGCTCCTCCTGAAATATGGCAACCACGTTGTTTCTCTCGGCTCCGGGCTCGTCACCTTTCCCATCGAGGAGTCTCCCTGGGCGCTCCCCGACTGCCGTCTCATCTCTCGCTCCGCCAGGGAACTCAGGGAACTGGCCGACCGGGAAGGATGGGAGATGGTCGTCGTCCCCCGCCCTGGCTGTGGCGGGGGCGGACTCGACTGGCATGAGGTCAGCCCGCTTCTCGCGGAGCATTTCGACGACAGGTTCTATGTCATCACGGCAGGGTAGGAGAAGAATATGCCCGCTCAAGCGGGCATTCAAAAAATGTGGATTCAGTCTTGCTATCTATAGGGATTGGGGTTTAGGGAGCTGTGGAACGAAAAACCGGCTAAGGCACCTCGCCACGCTGCAGTAGACGCAACAACGAGCCATCTTGCTGCAACTAATTGTGGTGAAGGGCGCCACAGCCTAGTGCGCGATGTGTTCCTCGACAAGCGCGGTGAACAATGTCTTGCTGTGAAACACGACTTGCATGACGGCGGCCCTGGAGCAGCACAAGCGGCAAGGCTGGCCAGTGGTGGACGAGGAATGTGGTACGGCTCTCACCTCTGCTCCATTACTATTTCAGCAAGCTGGACCGGTATTCCTTCGCCGTTCCTGAGGACGTTGCCCGTAAGGAACTACGCCCCATACAGGTACTCAAAACAATGAATGAGGGCTTATCTGACTTTCCTGTTCCTTTGCTTCCCAGACCCCAAATCCTGCTGCAAAAGACACCTTGTCATTCTGATGCAGGATTGGGCCAACCCGGCTCCTGTCACATCCCTCAGGTGACGATACCGAAGGATATGATGGCTTTGTTTGTTGAAAAAGGCACGGTGGGAGTCTGATCGAGTGTAGCGGGGAATTATGGCAAGGCCCGTCGTACAAGCATTCGGGACCAGGCAAATTGAGACCTACTCCGCAGTTTGTACTGCCTTCTCTGGTTAAGGTTAAGTGAGCACGCGCTTTTGCATCTAGTCTGAAGGTGAAATAAGTGCTAATGCGCAACCGTAATTATGGTTTCGGTGGCGGCTATTAACAATATGTTATTTAAATGTGTCACCAGAAATGGCCACTGGTAGCAGGTAGGGATTGCCCCATGTTGAGGAGCTCTCGATGAGCCCCCGAAGTAAGCGCTGCATTAAAGTCGTTCTGTTTGAATCATATGAAAGAAGGGAGTTTGTATGGAAGATTTACTGGGGATAGTATTGGCAGGCGGCGCTGGCGAACGCTTAAAACCGTTGACATCGGCCAGGGCCAAGCCGGCAGTACCTTTCGGCGGGAAATACCGGATTATCGATTTTGTCATCAACAACTTCATTAATTCCGGCTTGCGAAACGTAAAGATCCTGGTTCAGAACTTGTCACAACCTTTGATAAATCATGTGAACAAGCTGTGGCCTTCCGTTCCCGTCTACAATTTTTATGTCCAGGCGATTCCGGCTCAGAAGAGGGTCAGTGAAGACTGGTATAAAAGCACTGCGGATGCGGTTTACCAGAACCTCAATATTTTTGTTGATAATCCACAATACAAGAGAGTGGCGATATTCTCCGGTGATCATATCTTCAAGATGGACGTAAGTCAGTTTGACCAGTACCATAAGGGAAAAAACGCAGATTTCACGATTTCCACCATGGTCATTGGGGCTGAAGATGCAGGCCGTTTCGGCATCCTCGAGATCGATGAACAAAACAGGGTAATAGGTTTTGAGGAAAAACCTAAACACCCGAAAGAGATCCCGGGGAAGCCCGGTTTCTGCCTTACCTCCATGGGGAATTATATCGCCGACATCTCCACCTTGACCGAAATTCTTTATGAAGATGCAAAAGCAGAAGGATCAACGCACGATTTTGGCAAGGATGTGATCCCGTTCATGCTGAAAAAAGGGCTCAGGCTCTTTGCTTATGATTTCGCCGAAAATAAAGTGCCGGGTGAGGATCAGATCTATTGGCGGGATGTGGGCACCATCAGATCGTACTGGGAAGCCAACATGGACCTGGTGAGCATCAAGCCTGATCTGAACCTGTACAATGATCTGTGGCCTTTAAGGACAACGCCTGACTTTACACCGCCAGCAAAATGTGTATTCAGGCAGTTGCAGATGGATAATTCAATAATGAGCGGCGGATGCATTATCACCGAGGCGGAATTAAGCAACTCTGTGCTCAGCCAGCGGGTCCGCGTCGAAAGAGGAGCTCAGGTCATTGAAAGCGTAATATTCGCGGGGGTCAGGATCGGAGAAGGGGCAAGGATAAGGAAGGCGATAATCGACAAAAACGTGCAGGTTCCCCCTTTCACCCAGATAGGATATTCCAGGGAAGAGGACGAGGCACGGGGGTTCAAGATCTCGGACGGTATCACGGTAGTTCCGAAAAATTATCTTTTTGCCTGACCTTTTATGAAAAAGCCATAATACCCCCCTTCAGTGAGCAGGTGTGAATGGCGTTCTAGCTCTTCACACTTCTCTGTCAGGTGAGGGAAATGAGCAAGGGTGGTTTCCACCAAGTTTATGAGGTTGGAACCGAATAAATTTCCACAGAGCATTTTCCCTTGAATAAGCGGCAAAAGAGCTGTTTCGAAAGACAAAAATCATATAGCACCCGGCGAATGTCCAACGGCTTGAGAAAACAAGGAATCGACATCGGCCGTAACGCGGCGGGCAGTTTAATGCTCCGGCTGGAACTTCACGTCAAATCCAGGAAACGGTGCAACCTCACAACAGACAGTAAGCATGATCTTCTGTTTGCTCCGAATCATCTGGACCGCTATATTTAAGATAGGCGCCCGAATAGGGCAAGGGCATACTACATCACCTATATTTGGACCTGCCAGGAGTGGCTCAATCTGGCAGTGATCCTGGTATTATAGCGGATGCATACAGGAGGGCCCTTATCTGCCTCTCCTGCACATCCGTCCAGACTTCGTCATACTACCTACCCTACGTGCTATCTGCAGCTACGGCTAAACTGCCTTCCCACCCTCGTGTGGCTTGCCAACTTCTTCGATGTCAACTGTTCCGTGACCGCCTTCCACACTAGGCGCATCTTCTTCCAGATAGGCAGCACAAACATATTCCAGACTATTCGCCTTGCCGCCACAATGCCTGCATTCTACCGTGGGATTGTCGGTAACGCTCTTGAGACAGTCATCCAATCCATGCAGTTTAAGATAACAAAGATGCATGTTGTGAGATTCAACTTTACATTCCATTTTATCCTCCTTGAATCGTGGGGCTACTCCCCTGTTGGTATGAGGGCAGTCAGCCAGGTTAGGCAGACTCATGAATCATGCCGCTTCGTCCTTTCGTTGTCCGCCTGGGATTGCCATGTTGCTTTTCTGCCCGCCTGGTCCTCCACAATTGCTGCGCGCTGCTTATCCTTCAGTGCAGTTTCGCAGGTGCTGCCGCCCAGGTCGGTACCGAGCGCAACAATTAAGCGGATTCCTGACTTCCCTCTATTTTGAATAATAGCAAGTAATTTACGTTTGGCAAGCAGGTCCGGTGACTGGAGATAGAAAATAAGCCTTCTCCAATAGAACCTAGGTTTTTCCCCGCGATCCCAGCTTAAATAAAAGGCGGGTATGAGGGCGCCGTAAGCGGGAGAGATGGTGACATTGTTCTGCGTTGAAATCTCTGACGATTTCTCGAAATCTTGGCGAGCGGGGGGTATTCGGCCTCATGAATCGTAATTTGGGCACCAGTCCTTTTGCCTAACATTGTTCCGCCGGTAGCTTTAAACAACTTTTCTTAGCGTTACAATATTTCCCAAATGTGAGGCAACCCCAAACAGTTGACCAGTTCTAATTTTCCTGACAGGTTACTGGTTAGAGATGAGGAAGATGATTCCATCAAGACGCTATTAATAAAGCTTAGAGGTAGGGAAAGGATGTACTAAAAAATCTACTCTCCGAGGGTAGGAACTGACGGTTCCAACTGGGTTTCGGGTTGGGCTTGGGCGTGTGCTTGCATCACAATGTTATGCTCTTCTCCCGTTCCTTTCTGGCCGGCATTAACCAAGTCATCGATATGGTCGCGAATCTCGGCTTCAGGATTTTCTTGGGGGGATTTGGCCGCATTCTGCTGGTCATCGCGTTCGATGCGCTGCAACTGCTTGAACACCATCATTGCATATTTGTCCCGTTTACCCGGGGTTTGGCTGTTGTAGCAGCCGATGGCTTCCCAGGTGTATCCATATTTCTTCATACAAGAGGCCAATATCATGGCCCCCGCCCTGATGTTGATGCATGGGTCGCCTAGGGTGCTCCACCATTCCTTCCCCAGTGTGTACCCCCAGCTTGAGTTAATCTGCATCACGCCAAAGTCATAGGTGCCGTTTGTGTTCCAGTTAATGGCTCGCGGGTTGAAGTTGGACTCGACTTTCGCAATTGATCGCAGTATTTGCGGGTTGATGCCATATTTTGCGCCCGCTTCGTCAAAACAGAGCGAGTCAGCTTTGGCGCCAGTCGCAATAAAGAGTATAATAATGATGAAAAAGCCTTTGATTTTCCCCATGCACGGAATCCTGTTCGCCTATTATTTATGCATCAAAGAAGCGTCAATGTTCACAGAAATATGCTGACACTTGGATTCTATAAATAGCACAATTCGCCAAAGAATTTCCATGAATATATCGTAAACATTCCATACGTCAAGTAGGTCTTTTCTTTTCGAGCAGCGACGTGATCGAGATCCAGCCCCTGGCTGAGCAAAAAAGCCTTTTAAAACTCTCTTGGCTATTTCCCATAACCTTAACATGTAACATATTAATATAATTAATCTTATAATCCTTGACAGCCCGGTTTCCAGCGATAAAATATAAACTATGCACTATCGAGTCCATAATGAAGAAAATCAATCCGCTGGATGTTGTCCGAGAACAGTGCCAACATCTCAAGAAAAAACTCAGGTCAACCCATAACGTCCGGGAAAAGAAAGTCTTATTTTAAAAGCTTATTGACCTCGTTGGTGTTATAAAGTTGCTTAGTAAGAAAAGCTAACCGGGCTTAAAAATCCAGGGTGTTTTTGGAACGACAATAGGTAAGGTCATGAAAATCGACGGCACCGAATTTGGCATCATCATCATTGACGGCGAAACCTACCCACACGATGTCCTTATCCGATTATCCGGTGAAATCAGGAAGCGCAAGAAAAAGCTGTCGAAAAGACTTTATGGGACCTCACACATCATGTCCCTGGAGGAGGCCGAGTTCGTCTACGAGAAAGGGTGCCGCCTTTTGATCGTGGGGACAGGCCAGAACGGCAACCTGCGCCTTTCACCGGAAGCCGCGGAATTCTTTGCCGACAAAGGTTGCGCGGTCCTCGCCGAACCTACTCCGAAAGCCATTATTGACTTTAACCGGGCAAAAGAGGATAGGATCGGTCTTTTCCATGTTACCTGCTGACGGGCCGCCATCAAAGCGTCAACCTCGAACCTCTTGATTTTCCGCGTAGTGGCCTTGGGAAATTTCTCGTCGCGGATGGTGACCTTTATTACCCATCTGTAGGCCGCGTGCTTCTCACAGGCTCGAGTGACCTCTCCTCCTCTCATTAAACTTTTGCCAATATCGTTTAAATATACCTGATTGAGGTATATCTCTTTATAATAGCCTTAAAAAACTCATAATAATTGCCTCCCAAGGCCATATCCTTCCGTCCAGAGCCCACAATCTCTTATTCCGAGCGGGAGGTTGTGTCCTGATAAGAGGTCCTATCCACTGGCGGGACATGATGCCGTCTCTTTTTTGGATCCTGCCCATTTGCTTGTTTCTCATCATGCTGATCATGGTGTGGTTAAGGCAAACGGTAGCCGAGGTATCACGAGATCTGAAAGGTAATCACCTAACTCCATACCTGTCCAGTCAATGCCGGTCGCAACCCATATCTGCAGGCGCCCGTAAGCGATCATATCCAGGAAGCGTTTTTAAAGTAGAGGCGCCGGCGAACTGCGGCGCTGCATGATCTTCCTCATTCGGCTACCATGCCCGCAGAAATGCCCCTATGCCCTCTATGTCATCATGGGAAGGAATCACCTCAGCATTCCGGTGGAGTCACCCGCAGTCCCCTGATAACCTGAGCAATTTCTTTTAGCCAGGGATCTACATCTCCCTCGAACTCTTCTTCCGGAGCGGACTCATAATTGGTGGATGAAGGAGGGGCCAGACGCATCAAGGAATAAGGACCGGGAATGTGAAGGGTGGCTTAAGTGGTGACCCATGCGGGGATAACTGGCGGAGTCGTTGTCCCTCAATGTCGCGGGACATTAAGCGAACCAGCTATCCAACCGGAATCGCATCCAGGACGGTCTTTGTCGTTAGAGAGCGTCAATTTAGCATTGGTAAGGACAGCGGAATCAAACATGGCCCAAGCAAATTAAGAGTTTTTTTTATCTGAAGACGGTCCTACAACAGCAGAGGGGAGTTTCTTGATTGGTGACAGGTCAATTGCTAATGGATTCTTGTGTTGCAATGCCTTTTGAAGCGCTTTACGCATATTCTGACGTGGAGGCGGTTTCGGGTTTTTTAGCCTTGTGCTCGCGACATGTTCCCAACAAAAATAGCCTAGTCGCATAAAACGCCACTAACAGCGAAGGGAGCCAATTTGCAACTTTAATCAGAGTATCGCGACACTGCTTTTTTGTGAGAGTTAAAAATCAACAAAAGTTGGTGTATAATAATAAGCATGTTGCTTTACGCAAGAGGTGTGGGAAAAAAATGCCATAAGCATTACTCTTGCTGTAATAACATTGTTACTGGTCGGCCCATGGCCCGGTTTTACACGCGGGTCGTATCCATATGGTGGGTATCGATATGGGTCGAATTATGACTTTAATGGAAGATTCTGGACCACCGGGATGGGGTCCCTGGTGGTGGGGATCAGGTTGGCCGTTCTATTTTACCCTTACAATTATCCGTACTATACAGAACCACCTGTCCTCGACCAGTAGCCGCCTGCTGAATATGTAAAGCCTCCCACGCGTTCAGGGAGACCGAGCTACTGGTATTTCTGTCAGAATCCAGAAGGCTACTATGCGTATGTGAAACGGTGTCCGAACGGTTGGATGAAGGTTGTTCCGTCTCCTCCTCGACCGAAGGAAGAGGTTGCCAAACCGGCTTCAGAACTGGCAACGATGACTCTTTAAGTTGAATTCGACACCAACAGAGCAAACATCAAGCCGAAATACGACAACGAAATTGCACGGCTTGCTAACTTCATGAAAAAATACCCGACTGTTGCCACGACCATCTAAGGCCACACAGATAATGTCGGCAGCATGAAAAGCAACATGGAATTTCCCCGCGTCGCGAGGAAAGCGTAAAGAGTTACCTTGTGGGAAAATACGGCATTGAACCATCACGACTGCAGGCAAAAGTCTACGGCCCCACAAGACCTGTGGCGGATAACAAAAAAGCAGCGGGAAGACTGAAAAGCCGCCGCGCTGTCGCAGTAGTTGAAACCATGGTACAGAATTGATTGATCAGCGTGGGATAAGCGGGCGCCACTCCTCTGTTCCCATGCTTTCCCTTTGAGCTGTTATTTTTTGAATCACCTGATAAATCAAAAATTAAAAAAAAGAAAAAACAATTTAGTTTTTAGTTGAACCTGACAAATGATCTAGTAGGCAGAGACTTGTATCGTAAAAACAGGTGATTTCCGACATGTCATTTACTGGCCACGTCGCTGTTTTGAGGGGGTAATACCCAAAATCAGGAGACAGTCATCCCCGCCCAACTCTTTTAAGCTTCGCCTCAAGGCCACAGATGAGTGCGTTTTGCCGGGGTGCGCGACTCCCCAAAAAGAGATAGCAACCCCGGCAACCTCTATTGGGCAGCAAGGAAAAATATGGACATTACAGCTTATTCTGGATAATGTTGTGAAGGAGTAGCGTTATCTCCGTATCCGGAGGTTTTAATCATGCAACCTGAAACGCTTTTTGGTCTTGCCCTTGGTATCCCCCCCTTGGCAGGTGGTCGGCGTTGAATTTTCCAAGGAGACAAAAGGCTCGACATAAAAAGCGACTTTACTCGCGGAGCCACTTTCCCCTGCCCAGTCAGCGGGGAGATGATTCCGGTGCATGACTCCACCGAGAAAACGTGGCGGCACATGAACTTTATGCAGTATACGACGAATTTGACTGCACGCACTCCTCGCGTGATGGACACCAAAACTGGTTAATGTCCCTTGGGCTCGGGCTGGTTCCGGCTTTACACTGCTATTCAAGGTACTGGTCATGGCCTTGGTGCGGGAGATGCCGGTTAAGGCTGTATCCGCTCTTTTAGGTGGACACGGTACCCGTATATGGTGGATACTTGTCCATAATGTACAAGATGCCCGTGACCGTACAGCCTGTGGTGACAATGATGGGTGCCTCGAAATAGCAAGCATAGGAGTTTTGCATGTACAGTATTTATAAGAAGTTACTTTTATCACTAATTATGAGCTTAATACTATGTGGTTGCGCTGGTCAAGATTTGAGACCGGAAGATCGAGACTACCCAAAAGCCAATTCAGAACCCAAGCATATATTGCAGGTACATGGCACTATTGACACTAGACTCCATGTTAAATTTGCATCTTATTGGATCGTTACAAATGGGAAGAAATGGCCAGTGTCTGATGGCAATTGCAATTATATGCCCAATTACCTTAAAGGCGTTTCTAACCAATATTTTGTTGTAATACCTGTTACCCCTAGAATAGACAGTGATTATTTTGAATTTGAAATTGCCACAGACGGGTTTCTACCGGGCAGATGCGGATGGATGTTTTCCGGTTTGTTAGCCTACACGGACAACCAAGTTTTCGATAACTTATTTTCTGTTGAAGCAGCAGAATTGATTATTGCCTATAACCCTTATCTTCCATGGTGGCCACGACAATATACGATGGAATCAATTGACAATTATTTAGATGTATCTTGTAAAGAGGATACCTATTCAGACTTCCAATCTGCTCACGGCAGTGGCCCTTTCCTTAACTGTGTGGATACTGTATCGGGAAAACGGGTACGGGCTTTGTTACAAGAAGGTACAACAACCTCTTTCGAGCTTCATATTCATAGTGGCGATAAACCTTAAGTAAAACTGGTCCCTAAAGCGTTCCTATCTCCATTTGATTCAATGATTTAAACTGTTCTTTGATGGGTTTACCCTTGAGTCATTAGGTCGCATTAGGAGGCAATGAAGGAGAATTGGTTCTTATGCATAGCAATGGACCATTGAGCAGCAAAGTTGCATTGGTCACAGGCGGAAGCCGTGGAATTGGGCGGCAAATCGCAATTGCTCTTGCGAAGCAGGGCGCGGATATTGCTTTGAACTACCATACATGCGAACGTGAAGCAAAGCTGGTTCTCTCTGAAGTGGAAGGCTACGGTGCGCGTTGCATTACAATATGTGCCGACGTATCAAAAAGCAGTGAGGTTACGTGCATGGTGGATACTATTAGGAATAAGATCGGCAGTGTACAAATTTTGATTAACAATGCAGGAATTTCGAGACCACAATCATTAGAGGAAATAAGTGAAAAGGACTGGGATGATATAATCGATACGAACCTGAAGTCTGCGTTCCTAGTAACACAAGCAGTGCTCCCTGAGATGCGCGCGCAAGACTGGGGTCGAATAGTGAATATGTCATCCGTTGCTGCTCAACTTGGTGGCGTAGTTGGCCCGCATTATGCCGCTTCGAAAGCGGGTTTAATTGGCCTTACTCATTCATATGCGACATTATTAGCGAAGGAGGGGATTACTGTAAACGCTATCGCTCCCGCTCTGATTGCGACAGAAATGGTTACCCATAACCCAAGGGCACATGCAGGACTAATTCCAGTCGGGCGCTTTGGTACAACGGATGAGGTTGCTGATGTTGTCGTCATGTTGGCAAAAAATGGTTACATTACCGGGCAGACAATTAATGTCAACGGCGGATGGTACATGAGTTGATTGGCTGCAGCCTAACAACTCACCGGAGCGGACCCTCCCTTTCGGCGCGCACGGCGCACCTTCACGCGGGCCGCTCAGCTCGCGGCCCCCGTTAGGCCATCAGATGACCTGAAAATTGGAGACGTGATGAAGGTTTTCTTGAGCCACAGCAAAAGAGATAACGCGCTCGTGAGGGAAGTCCGGAGCCACCTCCCCGACCCGTGAAGAGTTGGTTGGACGAGGATGAGCTCCTGGGGGGACAAGACCTCAAGATATTTAACAGGAACGCCATCCAAGAAGAGGCGGGACTTCGTCGTAATCTTCCTGGGAAAAGAAGCTGTGGCGTCTGAGTGGGTGAAGCGGGAGCTTTTGTGGGCATTGGAAAGTGAGAAGAACATCGGAAGAGTGTTAGTTTTACCTGTTCCCCCCGACGATGTTTGGGACATGGTGAAGCCAGCCGGGTTCTGGAATATCTGGTAGGTTAGTGAAGATTGATATTATCTATGCATCTGGTGGGAAGGTAACAATTACATCCTGAAATAGAGGTTAAGGCGCTGACCGCTTGCTAATTCACTTATATGGGAAGAAACGTATCCAGCCTGTAAAGAAGGAAAACGTCCATTTTAAATCTTGCAGGTAGCTACCGGCATGGCGCCTTTACTGGTTTTCCCCTAAAGACTATTTAATTATATCATCTTGTTAAAAGGTGAATTACGGTGGGCGCGGTGTCATGGCTCGCGGTGCCGACAAGGTGATGACACATCATGTTCGGCATGCTCGCCGTGAGTGCGGATCGGTTGCTCAAAGTAACTGGTTCAAAATTAGTTAAAGACCGAATTCAACTCCCACGAATGTGGTAGCGCGTCGAAAATTGGAAAAAATAACGCTCGGAATTGTTTCCTGGCAAAAAAGATTGGAGATGACCCTTGCCGGGATTGACGCCGCAAATCAGAAAACTTTTTGCACAAGGGTAATTTGTTAACGATGCAGGTGGGTCGCATTTCTGCGCTGATGTAGGCCACAACTCGAAGCTGATTAACAGCTTGGACTGGAATGGCCCAAATTGAAAACCTTCAAATTGGGTCAAATAGGTTCTTAATCAATGAAGACATAAATGCGGGCGATCTGAGAGCAGCACGAATACGATAAGCGGAAAGTCAAAGGCTTAATGAGAGATGGTCTGAGCATTTTGGAAAAGCTTTAAATGAATCCAGGAGTCCGTCGGACTTTGCCCCGACCTAAAAATGTGCTGTATCAGCTCATACTCCAGCGATTACGCTTTATTGCTCCCGGCCCGTCTTTCTGTTCCGATATATGAGGTATGGTTGTTGTTCCTAACTGGATCTACACCTACAGTTACCCACCCGGTGCGACGTTGGAACTTGACAACTTTCCCAGCATCTAGAAATCTACCAAGCTGGAAATCCTTGACATAATCGTGAGCGTTGTCCTTATAAATTACTCGAATCAACATGGCGTCACCTCGTCTGTTAATAAATATCTCTTTTTTAGTATATTGTAAAAAATCATCTTTGTCAATTCCCCCGTTTTTCAGTTTTTCAGGGCGAGGTTGCAATTAAAAGAGAAGGTTATCCATCATTAATATAAGCTTGACAAGCCATGTTTATCAAACAAAACGCGTGCAATCAAATGCGTCGGCCGGTCATGCTGCTTGCCCATAAGTGAGACATTACCACCCAATAAATTGCTGAAGAGGGTGGAGAGGTAAGACAGGATATGATATTCAGTATTGTTAAGAATGTTCAGGTTATTGCGGGAGCCCATAGAGCAAGTGTCTTAACCTGGTTGGATCGCGAAGTTTAAATACCTTGCGAGGGGACTGTCGTATCCCGGCCATATCCGGAAACACATGAATGTGCTCAGGCGTTTCATGGAGGAGTGCAAGCTCAATATCCTGCACAAGGCTGACCTATGTATAAGACATTATCACTCTGGCAATAACTATAAGGCTTCATGCGCCCGCTTTAAAATGAGTTCCTCGATCATTGCAATGCATTTTTTCATATCGATAGGTTTGGGAATATAGGCATCCATGCCTGCCGCGAGACAGCGCTTTTCGTCCTCCGGAAAGGCATGGGCTGTCATAGCGACGATGAGCGTATGACCGCCCATAGCCCGCTCCTTCTCCCTGATCGCCCCGGTTGCGGCAAAGCCGTCCAGGCCCGGCATCTGCACGTCCATGAGGACGAGGTCGTAATTTCCCTTCTCCCATATCTCAACTGCCTGCAAGCCGTTTTCAGCAATGTCGTGGTCGAAGTTTGAGTGCTTAAGCATCATCCCAATCACCTGTCTGGTGATCGGATCATCTTCAGCGATGAGCAGACGTGCCTTTCTGTACTCCTCGGTGAGAGGAGGTTCACTTATGGGCAGCGCAGGCGTTACGGTTTTGGCGGCGGCTTCGCCCGTTGGCATGGCTTCTGCGAGGGGTAGGGTGAAGGAGAAGGTGCTCCCCACTCCTTCTTCGCTTACACAGGAAATCGTCCCCCCCATTTGTTCCACGAGATCCTTGCTGATGGCTAGTCCCAGGCCGACACCGCCGTATCTACGGGTATGGGATTCATCCGCCTGGGTAAAGGACTGGAAAATCATCTCCTTCTTTTCGGCGGGGATGCCGATGCCGGTATCCATGACAATGAAGTTAATCTCACTTTTGCCTGCAGGGGCCTTGGGGCCGGGCGTGACCGTTATTTTCACCTCACCACGCTTGGTATACTTCACGGCGTTGCCGAGGAGATTGGTGAGGACCTGCTTAAGTCGCACATGGTCCCCAACCACGGCTTTGGGGAGATCGTCCGCCATCGTGCAATTTAGCTCCAGCCCCTTGCGCCTGGCCTCGGGGACAAGAATGTCGACCGCTCCGGAGACGCAGTCACGCAGGACAAACGGCCTTTCTTCTAACGATAGTTTTCCAGCTTCGACCTTTGCCAGGTCGAGGATATCGTTGAGTATCCGCAGAAGCGCCAGGGCCGAATTGTGGGCCGTTTCGATGAAGTCACGCTGCTGCACTTCAAGTGGGCCGTCAAGGGTGAATTCGAGCATACCTAGGACCCCGGTCATTGGGGTGCGCAGCTCGTGGCTCATGTTGGCGAGGAACTGGCTCTTGGCCCGGCTGGCAGCCTCTGCGGCTTCACGGGCAAGCTTCAGATCCTCTTCCGCGAGCTTCCGCTCCATGGCGATAGCGACATGGTCGGCCACCGTTTTCATGAGGGTCAGTTCGTCCTCTGTGAAGCTTGATCGATTGCAGGTGCCGAAGGAGAGTGTGCCCAGCACCCGGCCCTGGGCCAACAGCGGGTGGCAGGCGTACGCCCGGATGCCGTACGATTTTGCCAGTTCGGTCCGCGGGTCGGGCGTATTGGGGATGTCCTCGGCCACGATACGGATAGCGTCGCGGGCAGCGCAGCCGCATACGGCAATGCCGTAATCGAGCCATTCGAGCTTCTTCATCTCTTCCTCGGGAATGCCGGCGCAGGCGTTGAGGCGGAGCCGGCCCGCTTTTTCGTCCACCAGGAAATTGAAGAACGCCTGGCAGTCGAGGACCTTCATCACCTTCCGGCAGAGTTCATCGACCACCCTCTGTGGTGAATCGCTGGCGAGGAGCTGAGCCGTTGTTTCAGCCAGTAGGTTGGTTTGCTGGTAGCTAGTCCGCAGTGCTTCCTCGGCCCGTTTGCGCTGGAAGACCTCCACAATTGCCGGCGCCAGCGCTTCAAGGGATTCAAGATCCTCCTCGCGGTAGCCGCCGTCGCGATTGCCCAAGGCAATCATGCCGATCGTTTTCCCGCCGCTCTGCAGGGGGACGCCGAGAAACGCCGTAAGAGGGGGATGCCCCTCAGGAACGCCGATGCTGTCTGGGTGCGAGGCCGGATCGTTAGTGAAAAATGACTTGCCGTCCAAGAGTACCCGGCCATAAACGCCGTGGATATGAAAGTTGCCCGGCGGCCTGCGGTTCCCGGTGCGGTCGTACTGTGCGCAGGCATCCCACCCTGTCTCGCTGATGGCGGTATCGTGGAGGAAACCATCGGCGCCGATCTCGCTGATGAAGCCGAAACGGCTTCCGGTGAGTGCTTCGCCAACCTTGAGGCAGGCCCAGGCAAGCTCTTCATCCGTCTCACAGGTGAGCGCTTCCTTGAAGATGCTGTTAATCCCTGTCAGGAGCGCATTGCGCCTGGCGATTGCCTCCTCCGCCCTGAGCTTCGTCAATGCGACCGACAGATATCCCGTCAGTCTCTCCCACAGGGCGATAGTCGTAGGGGAAAAGCGCCACTGTTGCCGGTCATTCAACTGGAGGAGACCGAGCCGCTCATCACCCAGGCGGATGGGAATCAGAGCGACCGATTCGTACCCCTCTCCGTTGCAGCGGTTGCGCGTTCGGGCCTGGCGGTCCGCCTCCGTGGTGCTCGCCAGAAGCTCCGAGGTGCAGTTGGTCCAGAAGCTGCCGTTGTTTGTGAAAAACGGTTTGGACGGATCAAACCTCCCGCAGATGACGTTGCCGCACATGCATTCGATGACCGGGTCGCCTGCGCTGTCGCGGATAACCTCTCCGCTCCCGTTATAGTCGCAGAGATGGTTTTCCAGGAGGACGAACTCTTCCGAGAAGCCATGGGCCTCGAAATAGGGATAATCGTCCCCCTCCCTAAGCCGGATCCCCACCGCCTCGCAACCCGATTTCCCATGGAAAAAGACCGTTGCCGCCCGGATCAGGTCGGCGCTGTTTCGGCTCTCATTTACCAGGCGCAGGAAATCGACGGACGTCTGCCGTTCCTCTTCCGCCCGCTTGCGCTCGCTGATGTCAGCAACTGTGCCGACGAAACTCGTCGCGCGCCGGTTTTCGCCGATCCCCTCGAACGATGCGATACCGTAAGCCTCTATCCATCGCATGGATCCCTCAGGGAGATTGATGCGGTACTCTGCCAAATAAGGTTGCGGATTGACGGGGTCAAGGGCCGCCTCCACCTTGGCCCAGACCCCGGGCAGGTCCTCCGGGTGAATGCTAGAAAGGATATCTTCATTGGGGCACTGGTAGCCTGTGATGCCAAAGATTTCCTTGTAGCCATCGTCCCACGACGAGATCCGCGTAATCGGGTCATAATGCCACCAACCCATGTGTGCGGCATCCAGCGCATGCTGGCGCTGTTGGGCAATTTTTTGTAGTTCCAGTTCCGCCCGGTTTCGCTCGGCGTTTTCGAGCATCAGTTTGTTGCTCGTCTCCTCCGCCTCATTCCGGGCAGTAATGGCATCTTCCATGAGGTTGAGGGCCGCCACGCGCGAGGCGCGCAGAGTTTCATTGGCGGAATTAAGCTGTGCGGTTCGTTCGATGATCCGCTCCTCCAGGGTTTCGTTCAGATCCTTGAGGGCTTTCACTGCCTGTTTCCGTTCGGTGGTGTCTATCCCCATCTCGAGGATAAGTGGAGAACCGTCGGAATCTACAAAGGGATAATCGTAGATGTCGTAATCGTGGCCGTCCGGCCCGGCCCACTCCCAGTGATGGGGCGCATTAGTCTTCAGCGAGCCGAATGTCTCGCTGATTTCGCAGGGCTTTGAGCGGTTTCGCAGGAACTCATAACAAAGCCTTTCGCCCGACTCGCCGAAACGTTCCCTGAAGAAGCGGTTGGCAAAGGGGACGTGATAATCCTGTGTCAGAAGAACCACGTATACCGGCAACGTCTCCAGAACACCATACAGCCGCCGCCGTTCCAGGTTCACTGCCTCGTTTGCGGCTTTAAGCTCTTGCGTGCGTTCCTCAACACAAGCCTCCAGTCCCTCGTTGGCTTTGCGCAATGCCTCTTCGGCCCGCCTGCGCTCCCTTATCTCGTATTCAAGATCATGGTGAGAGCCGGATAACTTCACGGTCATCGCGTTAAACGCACCTGAGAGCTCGGCGAACTCGTCATCCCCTTTTATATCGATCCTGTGATCCAAGTCCCCACTGCCGATCACCGCTGCTCCATCACGCAGCCGACCGACGCGATCCGTGATCGCTCGGCCCATCAACCTGGCATTAGTCATCGCCGCCGCAATTATGATCAGGAGTATAGAGATGACACCCCAGCCCGCCAGTCTGAGTGCGGAGGCGCGGGCTTGCCTACTCGACTCCAGCAATTCACGGGCATGAATGACTACTTCATATACCCTCATGTTCAACTGGTTGAGCAGTCTCTCCTCGACCTCATGCGAAAGGACGGCTGAGCCTGAGTTCAAGCCGCTCTTTTCCCTGTTTGCCACGATAGCAAAAAAGATTTTCCCGATCGATTCATGATCTTCAATCAACTCAGCGATGTTTTTTCTGTCTTCGGCATTCTGGAAACTTTTCACGGCCGACTTCAGGAGTATGCCGATCTGTTCGTGCTTGGCAAGCCACTGTTCTTTTGCCCTCAGGCTGTTGTTCCGTATATAATCATTTCTGAGCGTGACCCTTTCAAGAACGCTGGTTATTATCTCATCGGCGATTATTTCTGAATTGTTTGCTTTGTTGAGGTTTAGAAGAGACAGGAATAGAACGAGGCAAATGGCAAAAGCCGTCAACACCGATATTGCGACATATATCTGCAGCCTTTTTTTGATTTGCATGGGACCGCCTGTCCTTATCTATAAAATCCTTACCGCTCCCGGTTTGACCGATTTAAGACCGTCAAAGTAAATAAAATCGAGATAATTGGGAACCTCCCTTGCGCCGGTCAGACCGCTGTCGATCGCCCAACGCGATTCGTCTTCCAAGGCGAGAATGAGCGCCTGGTCGAGTGTGACGGTGAAGCTGGTATCGGCCCATATATCACGGACTACGTTTAAATCTATCCCGCTGAAATCGGCCACTATTTTTTGAGTCTCCGCCGGATTTTCCCTGACAAAATCCTCGGCCCTTACAAGGGCGCGAAGCACTTTCCTGACCTTATCGGGGTTTTTGCGGATGAATTCCTGCTTAGCGACAACATTGAAGGTCCACCTGTAGATATCCTTGTCCTGGAACGTGATCACGCGGTTGCCCAGCTTCTTTTTCGTATAGGCCACGTAGGGAGTAAACGTGGAAACGGCGTCGATGTCACCATGTGTCAGGGCATCAGCCATTTCCTCTGCCTTTAGGTCGACGACCTCTACATCTTTCCTGAAAATTCCATGGACCCCCAATATAGCGTCCAGAAAAAAATCCGAGGTAGTGCCCAACGTCGCGGCTATCTTCTTCCCCTTAAGGTCCCCGAAAGTGAGAATCCCCTTGTCCCTTTTTGCCAGGATGGCGTTACCCATTTTGGAACTCTGAGTGGTCGCGATTACGGATATTTTCTCCCTTTTCAAAATTGCAAACATGACTGGCGTTTCGGCGACGGTGGCAAAGTCCGCCTTTCCGGCCAGCAGATCCTCAAGGGCAGGTTTCCCATAAGGGTGCAGGCGCGGAGTAACCTCTAATCCTTCTTGCAGGAAATACCCTTTCATGTGAGCAACCTCGGTAAGGACCGCGTCAGTGGTTGCTGAATAGGCGATGGTGACCTTTTCAGAAGGGATGGCAGCCTTTTGGTCAATACGGCTGCATGCGAAGAAACAGGTGCCAATCGCCATCGTGATCAGAAGGTGATTCCTATGAGGGGTATTGTTTTCAGATTTCATGATTTTGGTGCCTTTTTATGGGAATTAAGGTGATCCTTGCGACCCCTCCCCATGGATAAGGGTAGTCAGAGAGGGGTTAGCCTCCTCCCGGCTCCTCCCCAAAATCGAGCGGATAGCGCTGTGGCACTCCTATACGATAGCAGAGCTCGTTCACTTCCCTCTTCAATTCGACCATGCGTAGCTCACGCCCTACCGAGGCCTTGTTGAAGCGTTCCAGTTCCTCGTTGGCGGCACGCAGTTCCCCAACTTGCCGCAGGATCTCCTCCTCTGCCCGCTTCTGCTCGGTGATGTCATGGACCATACCTACGGAGCGAACGATCCGTCCCGATGCATCTCGGAAGTGCTCGCATTTTTCATGGACTATGCGGATATCGCCCGTTGATTTCTTGACAATCCGGTGTTCGATCTCAAAGGTGTCACCCCCCTCGTTAAGCGAGCCGGAATATGCAGCGTCAACCGCCATGCGGTCCTCGGGGTGAACCGCTTCAAGAAACGCCTCGTATGTGGTACTGAACTCCTGCGGCTGCAGGCCGAATATCCGGTATGTCTCTTCCGACCAGATCAGCTCGTTCTTCGAAAGATCCAGTTCCCAACTCCCTAGATGGGCGATCTCCTGGGACCGGTTCAAACGTGCCGCGCTCTCCCTGAGCGCATCCTCCATCTGTTTCCGCAAGGTTATGTCATGGGCGACATGCACCGAACCGATCATCAGTCCCTGCTCATCATGCAGAGGAGTTGTGCTGACCAGAAAATCCCCCCCAAGGCGCTCCTCGTGAACCTCTTCAACGTGCTCCCGGCCATCCCTAAATGTTCGCGTGTGCGGACAGAATTCGGGCGGTTCGGGCAGACCATGGATGACCTCGTAACAGGAGAGCCCTACACATTCCTCGGGTTTTAGCCCGAGTTGCCGCGCCATTGCTTCATTGACCCGTAGGACCCGGTGCTCGTTATCGAGGATTGCGATCAGGTCCGGCACACTGGCAAAGGTTCTTTCCCACTCCTCCTTGGCGCGCCGCAGCGATTCCTCGGCCTGTTTACGCAAGGTGACGTCGCGGCCGTAGAGATTGACGTAACTGCGATCGGGAATAGGGGCCACCACGAAGCTTATGTCGCGCCCGTTGATGGCGAAGTCGATTTCCCGCGCCACCCCATCCGCCAGCGCGCTCTCGATAGTCTGCAGAAGCTGATCAGGAACCTCCTTCCCGTAATCCGCCCGCCACTTATCGAGCATCGGCTCACTGGAGCGGTTTGAAAAGAGGAGTGACCCGTCCCGTCCGATCCGTAAAACCGGCGCAGGATTCTCCAGAGGGAACAGCGCCGCGCTGCGGATCGACTCTTCGGCTTTCCTGAGTTCAGTGATGTCGATCAGCGTAACAACGACGCCGTCGATCCTGCCATCCGTTGTCCGGTAGGGGAGGACCCGCATGATGAAGCTGCGGCCGTCCTTCAGGGTGGTCACTTCCCGCTCAATGGGTTCGAGCTTCTCCAGCACCACCTGGGCGT
>Ga0326727_10001909_pt1 | contig 74291 bp, 48 predicted proteins | sample MB2enrmetagenome_FD_207643 | JGI IMG/M metagenome (GOLD analysis project Ga0326727, IMG submission 207643) | Lab enriched peat soil microbial communities from McLean, Ithaca, NY, United States - MB29MY | ecosystem: Environmental > Terrestrial > Soil > Wetlands > Peat | place: USA: New York... | reverse complement strand
ATAGCACTGCCAGGCCAATTGGAGTTCCTTTTTATTGTTCAGACAACTTGTTTGCTGCGCCTGCGCTTTTGCCTTGCTCAAGGCGGGCAACAGCATCGCCGCCAGGATCGCGATGATGGCGATGACGACCAACAACTCGATCAAGGTGAAGGCCGCATGAGGCGGGTGTCCCGCCTGCTTCCGACAACCCGCCGCCGCGCTGGAACCAGCGTTATTGGGCATCATAGATTTTGCACTTGTTCGCATTGCTACTATCCTCCTCCATTATTTTTTTGTCAACCCTGCATCTCAAGTTTCCACGGCAGGCGCCGGCTTGCGCCGGAGCCTGCCGCGTTGAGCAACGCCGTGACCGGAACCAAACGTCACTGCACCACGCGATAATACTGCTGTGACGCCGTCGCCGGAGTGGTGTAGGACGGGGGCGTCGCGCCGGGCACCGCGGTCCACGGGCCGATGGGGCTGCCGGCCGATTGCAGGATGCCGGCGGACCAGGTCAACGTCAGTTGGCCGCTGGAAACGGCGGCGGTGACGGGCTGCGGCAGGCTGGCCACACTCACGTGGTTGCTCACGCCGGCCGCATAGATGGAGCGAGCTTCCACCGCCGACAACGCCCGGCGCCAGACGCACAGATCGTCCAAGTAGGCCGCTCCCGGAGAGGAGAAGTAATTGTCCTGGGGGTTTTCCCCAATGTTGATGGCGAGGTTCGGGAAGTCAATGCTGGCATTGATGCTGGCAATGGAGGTGGCGTCCACTTGGTTGCCATCGAGATAGGTGGTGCCGAAGCCCCGGCCCCAGTCAATAACATGGACCAGACTATGCCAGTTGCCATCGTCCTCGGAGTGGGCGGGGCCTTGGGCGGCCACTGTGTTGCCGTTCAGATCTTGAAAGGTCCAAACAAAGCCGCCCGGATTGTTTTCGCAGGGATCCCCACCCTGGGCGAAGACCCAACCCGGCTGGTATGTGGAGCCAATGGAGTTCCCAATGATGGGAAGGTCGCAAGCTGGAAACGCGTAGGGCGGGTAGTTGGCATCCGTCTGGTTGTCCGGCACATTCGGGTACTGAATCCAGTAGGACAGGGTAAAGTTCACGCTGTGGCCGAAGAGCAAATCCGGCGGCGTGTTTGTTCCCAGCGTGGCATAACCCAGGTCGTCATAGCTGCCATTATTGCCGTAAGTCATGGCCCCGGCGCCGATGATGCCCGGCACAATGGACGAGCCGACGCTGGTGGCATTGTTGCCGCGGCCCGAATAATCCAGGTAATCGTTGTCGAACTTGAGGTGCAGCACCAAGTTGGAGGACAAATTCAGTCCGGTCGGAGCATTGGAAACGAGCACCACCGCCGGGGCACTGGTGGCGACTCCCACCGCATTGCTCAGGATCAACTGATAGGAACCCGCATTCGTCAAAGCCAGATTACTCAACGTCAGGCTGCTGGCAGTCGCGCCGGCAATGGTATTTGAGTTCCATTCCCACTGGTAAGTTGGATAGGGAAAACCGCTTGTCACGGCGCTCAGGGTAAGCGACTCGCCTACGAAACAGGTTCCACCTTGGGGCGGCGTCGTGATGGAGGGTGCGCTGGGCGCCCCTTCCACCGTCAGGGTGAAATTTTGCACCACCCCGGCATCAAGGTTGTTGCCCAGCGCGACGTAGTTGATGACGGGGCCGGAGCCGCCGACGGCCAAGGGTCCAGCCATCACCGCGCCGTTGATCTCCCATGTAAACGTCCAGTTGCTGGATGCCGCCGGCGTGGTGTCCAGGATGACGGCGTAGTTGGCCATACCGGTGGGATAGTAGTTTTCCAAGCCCTGACCGGCGGCGCCAGGCCCTGGAAAGTAGTTATCTTGATAAGGTCCCCCGTCTGGCATGACCGCTTGCCAGCCAACGGCGCCAAGGTAAGGAAAAAACGTGGCCGTATATGCATAGGCGGTGTAGCCCATGCAGATCCAACTGATGCCGCTGGACGGGTCGTCCATGGACGCGGACAAGGTGTAAATGTAGCCCTGCGCCGGCACAAAAGGCAGGAAAGCGTTTTGGCCGCCGATTGCTTGTACCGCGGCTTCTCCGTTCCCGTCCACGTTCCAATAGGGACTGGCGATCCAAGTGCCGGCGATCTGGTCAACCGTGTCGGGCATCCGGCCGTTGAGAGCGGCAGCCGCGCCTGAAAACTCGTCCTGATAGAAAAGAACCGTCACTGGCGTCACCACATTCATTACGGCCGGCGCGCTGGTCACGCTGCCCAGGGAATTGGAAACCACCACCTGATATGTGCCCGCATTCGTCAACGCCAGAGGGGCAAACACCAGACTTGAGAAGGTCGCGCCGGGAATAACATTTGAGTTGACCTCCCACTGATAATCCACGGCCAAGCCTGTCGCCGTGACGCTCAGGGTCTCCGTCTGGCCCACCAAATAGTCCCCGCCCTGGGGCTGCGTCGTGATGGCTGGGGCGCTGGTCGGAGGCACGGCCATCCAATGGTTATGCACTTGGGCGGCTGTGAGCGGGTAATTATAGACGGCGAGCGAGTCCATGCCTCCTTGGAATGGAAAAGCATAGTCACTCCGCACGCCCGCAACTATTTCGTTGCCGGCGAAAACAGCCGCTACCGTGGCGCTGGCCTCCAATTGCCCGTTCAAGTACAAGTTGACCGTGGTATTGGAGCGCACCAACGCCACGTAATACCACGTGTTGAGCGACAGTTGGGTCACTCCGTCATAGACGTTGCCGTCGGCCACGAAAAACAGGACTCCTTCCTGCGCCGGTAATCCATAGTCACCCAGAAGAGAACCACTAAGCCCAACACACTCGTAGTTGGTTGTGCCCGTGGAGAGAGTGCCACGCGAGAGGAAGTAACCGTCTATTATCCTTGAGCTGAACGGGAGCGTGGGGTAGATCCAACACTCCATGCTGTAATTATTGCCCAGAGTCGGCGGTGTAACTTCGAGAATGCTCGTGGCAGGTCCCGCACTATCGGTTCCTGTTGCGACCGCGCCGCTGAAAACAACCGCCGTGTTGTTCGACGCGAGGTTTGGCCCCGCCATGTTTGTCAACGCGCCGCTGTCAACCGTGGTGTCGAGGTAATAGGCGCCGTTGTTGCCGTTGCCTGAGGAATCATAGGCCGTGGGGCCGTTGGTTTCAGTCATCTGCAGGAAGGCGACCGGGTTGTCCCCCATCACCGCGTTGGTGTAGGCGCTCAAATTTTGCTGCGGCAACACGTTCAATACGGCCGGCGCGCTGGTCACGCTGCCCAGGAAATTGGCGACCACCACCTGATAGGTGCCCGCATTCGTCAACGCCAGAGGGGCAAACACCAGACTGGAGGCGGTTGCGCCGGGAATATTGGCGGTGTCGAACGTCCACTGATATTGCAGGGTCGTGCCGGTCGCCGTGACGCTCAGGGTCTCCCCCTCGCCCGCGAAATAGGTCCCACCCTGGGGCTGCGTCGTGATGGCTGGGACGATGCCCGCAGGCACGGCGTTCCAATGGTTTTGGATTTGGGTGGGTGAGAGCGCGTAATTATAGACGGCGAGCGAGTCCATGCCTCCCTGGAATGGGAAATCATAGTCACTCCGCACGCCCGCAACTATTTCGTTGCCGGTGTAACCAACTGCCGCCGTGCCGCCGGCCTCCCATTGCCCGTTCAAGTACAAGTTGACCGTGGTGCCGGAGCGCACCAGCGCCACGTAATACCAGGTGTTGAGCGACAGTTGGGTCACTCCTGGATAGACGCCGCCGTCGGCCACGAAAAACAGGACTCCTTCCTCCGCCGGTAATCCATACTGATTCACAAGAGATCCACTAATCCCAACCGTATCGTAGCCGGTTGCGGTGCCACGCGAGATGAAGTAAGCGTCTATTATCCTTGAGCTGAACGGGAGCGTGGGGTAAATCCAACACTCCATGCTGTAATTGGTGTCCAGAGTCGGCGGTGTAACTTCGAGAATGCTCGTGGAAGATCCCGCACTATCGGTTCCTGTTGCGACCGCGCCGCTGAAAACAACCGCCGTGTTGTTCGCCGCGAGGCCCGGACCCAGCATCGTTGTCAACGCGCCGCTGTCAACCGTGGTGTCCAGGTAATAGGCGCCGTTGTTGCCGTTGGTTGTGGAATCATAGGCCGTGGGGCCGTTGGTTTCAGTCATCCGCAGGTAGGCGACCGGGTTGTCCCCGATCACCGCGTTGGTGTAGCTGCCCAGAGTTTGGGCGTTGCCCACCGCGGCGGCCAGAAGGCAGGCGCCGGCCAGGAAGATGCCCTGGAAGGCTTTTGTTTGAGAAGTATTGGAAGCATTCATGGGATTGATTATGGGAACTGAGTTTCTTTGTTTCTTTGTTTTCATGGCCGCGGCTTCAGCCACCGCGCGCCCTTTGGCTCATATAACGGCCAAGAGTCTTTCATTCCCGTTCATCTTAAGCGGAGGGCTCAAGGAAAGGCTAATCCATTGACGTTGCAAAAAAAGGGAATGGCGGGGTTAAAATCGACGGGCCGATTCTGGCGCGCGGATGGCCCATTTGCTCGGAAAACCTTGACGAATTGGCGGAAAAACCGCAAATTGAGGCATGACAATTTCCCGACGACATGGGGTCAAAACGCCGCGTCATCTGGCGATCAACGAATTGAAGCCGGCGCTGTATTTTGCCGGTTGTTACCACTGCCGCCAGGAGGCTTGGTTCCAATACCGGCTGCCTTCGCCTCAATTGGTCTTGATCGAATCCGGATGCATCGAGGCCAAGCTCAAGCAGGGCGTTGTCCACGCCGGGGCGCGCGATTTGATCTGCTTCCCGCCCGCGGACTCGATGCGATGCGACGTCCACAGGCCGACGTTGTTTTATTCGGCGCAAGTGGAGTTCGCGGGCCGGCCGCGGCAAGGGCTGATGCCCTGGCTGGAGGGAGTGGGGTTGCTGCCGGTGCGGGTGTCGCTGGGCGAATCGTTTGAGGAGATGCGCAAGCTCTTCGAGGTGCTGTGCGCGGAGGCTCCGCACGCGGGGGTGGTTCACCAATTGCGCATTCGGGCGGCGCTGTTTGGAATCCTGGCAGTGGCGGCGAAGGTGATCGGGCCGCACGAGGAGGATGAGGCGCGCATTGACCCGTGGGTGCGGGCGCAACAGCGGTTGGATTTGACGTTGGACGGCAAATTGAGGATAGCGGACTTGGCGCGCCAGATGGGTATCAGCACGGACCATTTCATCCGCCGGTTCAAAAGCCGCTTCGGCGTCAGTCCCAAAGCATATCAAATGCGTGCCAGGCTGCAGGAAGCGGCGCGGTCGTTGAAGGACGGCGGCCAGTCCATCAAGACGGTGGCCTACAACCTGGGTTTCAGCGATCCGAGGTCCTTTGGGCGGTGCGTCAAGCACTTTCTGGGCGTAAGGCCGTCGGATTTGCGATTTGGCCTTTCCGCGGAGGGCGCCCAAACCGGCCATTCGCGCCGGCAAGTGTTCCCGATGAACACCCATCTGGTTCCGCCGCCGGTGAACTGGAGCAGCTTCATCGCCCGTTATCTGCCCAAAGGCCCCCGCATCCCGAGGACCTTCGCGAAGTCGGACGTCATTGTGGACAAGATACGGCACCCCGAGCATTACCTTTGACGTGGGAAGGGTTCATGCGTGAGCAACTTCCGATAATGGCCATTGACCAATCGCCACCTGCCAAGGGACAGATTTGACCCAGTGCCATTGGTTACATCTTTATTGCCAGTTCATGTATTCCCGGTTTCGCCGAGATGGGGTAAGCTTCAGCCATGAGTCCTGAGAACCGCCAACGGGCCTTCACGCTCATCGAGTTGCTGGTCGTGATCGCGATCATTGCCATCCTGGCCGCGCTGCTGCTGCCCGTCTTGGCCAGGAGCAAGGGCCAGGCGCTCAAGGCCCAGTGCGCCAGCAATCTGAAACAATGGGGCACGGCCGAGGTCATGTACGCCGGCGACAACAACGGTTATTTCCCGGACAATTCAGACGGACTCGACCTGAGCTGGATGTCGCCGCTTCTGCTGACCAATTTTTACCCCAGTTATTTGCTGAAAGACACCCGCGGCACCAAGGCCACTCCGCGGCCCACGACGGATGTGCTCTTTTGCCCGACGGATCAATGGCATCGGCTGTACGAGGACCTTAGCATTTCGAGCTACACCGGGCCGCAACTGATCGGCTATTTCTATCTGCCTGGCCGCACGCAACCGGCAAGCGACAACTGGAGCTACGGCGAGCCTTGGCCGGAGTTGGCCGGCTGGGCGACGCGCAAGAAATTGGGCGGGCAGTTCCGGCTGGCCCCGATCATGAGCGACCGCTTGCAGGCCGCCGGAGACTGGAGTACGACTGCCAACACTGGCGTTCTGACATGGACGGATTCCGACGACAACATCACTGTTCCCTCAGCCAATCACTGGGACATAGGAAAGAACAACGTCCCCCCGGGGGGCAATTTCTTGTTTGAAGACGGGCACGTGGCGTGGTTCCGTCTGGACGTCCACGACGCCCGCGACACCGTTGACGTGGGAGCCGCCGAGGGGGGCTGGGTTTGTTTCTACAAGGTGCCGAACGTGATAACGAACTAGACGCACGGTGGCTTGGCCCGCGCAGGACTGCGCTGAAAAGCGATGGACAAACCGATCCGCGGCCAGCATTACTGATTGGCGACAATGAAATATAAAACTCGCGTCGGTTTGTTCGGCATCGGTCTCGACGCTTATTGGCCGCAGTTTAAGGGCCTCAAGCCGCGCTTGGAAGGGTATCTCGAGGAGGTGGAAGAGCGTCTGCAATGCCCCGGGGTGGAAGTGGTCAATCTCGGCTTGATTGACACCCCGGCCAAGGCGCTGGAAGCCGGCCACCGTTTTCGGCAGGCCGACGTGGACCTGATCTTCCTTTACGTCACCACCTACGCCCTCTCCTCGACCGTCCTGCCGGTGGTGCAACGGGCGCGGGTCCCGGTCATCATCCTCAATCTGCAACCCGCCGCCGCCATTGATTACCAAGCCTTCAACAAACTGACCGGCCGCACCCGGATGACCGGCGAATGGCTGGCCCATTGCAGCGCCTGCCCGGTGCCGGAAATCGCCAACGTCTTCAATCGCGCCCACATCAGTTTCCACCAGGTCACCGGCATGCTGCGCGACGATCCGCCGGGCTGGGGGGAAATCGCCGACTGGATCGCGGCGGCGCGCGTGGCCAACGTCATGTTTCACAACCGGCTGGGGTTGATGGGAAATTACTATTGCGGCATGCTCGATATTTATTCGGACCTGACCCAGCAATGCGCCACCTTCGGCGGCCACATGGAACTCATCGAGGTGGACGAATTGACCGCCCTGCGACGGACGGTCAAAGCCGGGGAAATCAAGGCGCGGGTGGCGGAATTCCACCGGGCCTTTGAGGTGCAGCCCGGCTGTTCAACCGAGGAACTGGAACGGGCCGCCCGCACCTCGGTGGCCCTGGATCGGTTGGTTGCCGGGCGCGATCTGGGTTCGTTGGCCTACTATTACCGCGGCAATGGCGCCAACGGGAACACTTTGAGTTCCATCATCCTGGGCAACTCTCTCCTGACCGCCCGCGGCATTCCGGTGGCCGGTGAATACGAAGTCAAAAACGCCCAAGCGATGAAAATCATGGACACCTTCGGCGCGGGCGGTTCCTTCACCGAGTATTACGCGATGGATTTTGACCAGGACGTGGTGCTGATGGGCCACGACGGCCCCGGTCACATCGCCATCGCCCAAGGCAAGCCCAAGGTGCGGCCGTTGCGAGTCTATCACGGCAAAGCCGGGCGCGGCCTTTCCGTGGAGATGGCCGTCAAACACGGGCCGGTCACGCTGCTTTCGGTGGTCCAGAGCGCGGAGGGCAAACTCAAACTGCAAGTGGCCCAAGGCGAGTCCGTCGCCGGCCCCATCCTGGAAATTGGGAACACCAACAGCCGCTACCGCTTCCCCATCGGCGTCCGGCGGTTCGTCAACGAGTGGAATGCCCAAGGCCCGGCGCATCATTGCGCCGTCGGGGTCGGCCACATCGCCCACAAAATCGAAAAGCTGGGCCGTTTGCTCGGCTTGGAAACCACGCGGATTTGTTGAAACCCGGCGAGTATGAATCCAGGAACATTTGGTTTCGCTTTCGCCATCTTGTCTTTGTTGTTTTGTGCCGGCCGTGCCGGCGCCGATGAACTGAAGCGAAATTTTACCAGGCCGCCGGCCGACACCCGCGCCTGGGTCTATTGGTATTTCATGGACGGCATGATGACTCGTGAGGGCTTGACGGCGGACCTTGAAGCGATGAAGCGCGCCGGCATCGGCGGCGCGATTTTCCTGGAAGTCAACATCGGCCTGCCGCGCGGTCCGGTTGATTTCATGAGTCCGCAGTGGCAGGCCCTGTTCCTGCACGCCGTTCACGAGGCCGACCGCCTGGGAATTGAAATCGCGCTCGCAGCCGGGCCGGGCTGGTGCGGCGCGGGCGGCCCGTGGGTGAAGCCGGAACAATCCATGCAACATCTGGTCGCCAGCCAGACCAATGTCGTCGGACCGTTGAGATTTTTCGGCTTTCTGCCGCCACCGCCGCCGCGCCGGCCCTACTTTGGGGAGGGCACGCTGACGCCGGAGTTGAAGGCGGAATGGGAAAATTTTTACCGCGATGTCGCCGTCCTGGCGTTTTCCACGCCGGAGGGGACCCATCGCATAAGCGACGCGGACGAGAAGGCGCTTTATTATCGCGATCCGTTTTCGTCCATGCCCGGGGTGAAGCCATTTCTGCCCGCGCCGGCGGAATTTTCCTCGCTGCCGTCGGACCAGTGCATCCGCACCGATGCGGTGCTTGATCTGACGGCCAAACTATCGGCGGAGGGGCGGCTGGATTGGGATGCGCCGCCGGGACGGTGGACAATCATGCGTTTCGGACGCACCCTCACCGGCCAGACCACGCGCCCCGCGCCCATGCCGGGACTCGGTTTTGAAACCGACAAGTTCGCCGCCTCCGCGCTGGACGCGCATTTCGCGGCTTTCCCCGGCAAGCTGATTTCCGAACTGGGTCCGCGCAAAAATTCCGGCCGTGGCCTGACGATGCTGCACTTCGACAGTTGGGAGATGGGCGCGCAGAACTGGTCGGAACGATTCCGCGCGGAGTTCCAGAGACGGCGCGGCTACGATCCGTTGAAATATCTCCCGGCCTACAAGGGTTTGGTGGTCGGCACACCGGAAATCACGGAGCGATTTCTCTGGGATATGCGGCAGACGGCCAGCGAATTGGTCATTGAGAATCAAGCGCGCCGCCTGCGCCAATTGGCCCATGAGCATGACCTGCGCCTTTCCATCGAACCCTACGACTTGAATCCCGCCGGCGACCTGGCGCTCGGCGCGGAAGCAGACGTGCCAGTGGGCGAGTTCTGGGCCGACGGCGACCCCTTCGATACCGTGTATAGCTGCCTGGAGGCGACGAGCATCGCGCATACGCAGGGCACGCCGGTGGTGGGCGCGGAAGCGTTCACCGGTGGGGGCGAATTTTCGTGGAGGCGCCATCCGGGCACGATGAAAAACCAGGCGGATTGGGCCTTGGCCACCGGCCTCAACCGGCTCACGTTTCATCGTTATCAACATCAGCCCTGGACCAACTGCGTTCCCGGCCTGACCATGGGCGATATCGGCACACAATATGAGCGCACCCAAACATGGTGGGAAATGTCCGGCGCATGGCACGAATACCTCGCGCGCTGCCAGTATTTGCTGCGGCAAGGCCTGCCGGTGGCGGATATTCTTTATCTCACACCCGAGGGCGCGCCCAACGTCTTCCGTCCACCGCTCTCGGCGTTGACGGGAAGCAAAATCATGCCGGACCGCAAAGGCTACAATTTCGACGGCATTGATCCGGCAACCCTCATCCACCGTGTCAGAGTGCGCGGTGGAAAATTGGTGTTGCCTGACGGCATGAGTTATCGCGTCCTCGTGCTGCCGGAAACCGAAACGATGACGCCGGAGTTGTTGGCGAAGATTCGCGACCTCGTCAAAGCCGGCGCGACGATGATCGGCTCGCGTCCGCAAAAGTCGCCGAGCCTGGTGAATTATCCGCACTGCGACGCCGAAGTGAAGCGGATGACGGATGAAATCTGGGGTGACAAGCCGCCCGTTGCGCAGACGAAGGACGTGTTCACTCCGCCGTATCCTGATTACACTGCGGTGGCGCAGCGGTTGGCCGCGATGAATGTTCCGCCGGATTTCGCATCCAGCCAGCCGCTGCGCTACGACCATCGCCATTTAAGGAAGGCCGAAATCTATTTTGTCAGCAATCCGTCCAACGCTCTTCAGGAGGTGACCTGCGCCTTCCGCGTCGCTGGCCAACAGCCGGAGCTTTGGGATCCCATCACCGGCAAGGCGCGCCTGCTGCCGGACTTCAAATTCACCGCCCACGGCTGCGTGGAGATGCCATTGCGTTTCGAGGCGCATGAAAGTTATTTCATCGTGTTTCGCCGGCCGCCGGTCCAATCCGCCGGCTTGGCCGCGCAAAGGAACTTTTCCCGGACCCGGCGGCATTGCGCCATCACCGGGCCGTGGGAGGTGAGCTTTCAACCGGGCCGCGGCGCGCCGGAAAAAATCGCGCTGGACCCGCTGGCTTCGTGGAGCGACCACACGAATTCAGGCGTGAAGTATTTTTCCGGGGAGGCGGTCTATCGCAAGACCATCACGCTGGCGCCGGAACTGATCGCCTCCGGCAATCCACTATTCCTCGATTTGGGCCGGGTGGAAGTGATGGCGGAGGTGACCTTGAATGGACACACGTTCCAGACGCTCTGGTGCGCTCCGTTCCGCGTGGATATTACTTCGGCCGTGAAACCGGGCGACAATTCTCTCGAAATCAAGGTCGTCAACCTCTGGCCCAACCGCATGATTGGCGATGAACAGTTGCCGCCGGACTCTTCACGCGAGGGCGGCGGGCATAAAGGCAACGTGGACGTCTGGCCGCAGTGGTTGCTCGATGGCAGGCCAAGCCCGACCGGCCGCATCACTTGGGCGTCAAACGATCCATTCGAAAAAGATTCTCCATTGCTGCCATCCGGACTGATGGGACCGGTGACTTTGCAGTTAAACGAAAATTAGAGGAGGTAAGTGAAATATGAATATACGAACACTGTTGATCGCAGCCACGGCTCTCTGGGCCACCGGCGCCACGCGCGCCGGCGAATGGGAGAGGGATTTTCAGGTTCCGCCGGCCTCCGCGCGGCCCTGGGTTTATTGGTTTCCCCTGAACGGCAACCTCTCCAGCAACGGCATCACCGCCGATTTGGAGGCCATGCAGCGCGCCGGCATCGGCGGGGTGCTCTACATGGAGACCGATCAAGGCGCGCCGGCGGGCCCCGCCCGGTTCGCCGGCCCGTTGTGGCGCGACCTTGTCAAGCATATCTGCTCCGAAGCGCGCCGCCTGGGCCTGGAAGTCAACATGAACAACGACGCCGGCTGGTGCGGCAGCGGCGGGCCGTGGATCACGCCGGAGCTTTCGATGCAGGTGGTTGTTTCAACCGCGACCAACGTGGCCGGGCCGCTGCATTTCAGCGGAATTCTTCCCCAGCCCAAAGCCACGCTGAATTTTTATCGCGACATCGCCCTCTTCGCCTTCCCCACTCCCGCCATGAGTTACCTGATACCGGACATCCAGGACAAATCAGCCGAAGGGTCGGGGGAGATTCCGCTGCACACCGTTTTTGCGGCGCTGCCTTCCGAGGCCACGATTCCGCGCGACCGCATAGTGGATCTGACTTCACACCTGGGGGCGGATGGCCGCTTGGAGTGGGACGCGCCGGCGGGCCGGTGGACGCTCTTGCGCCTGGGCCATACCTCCACGGGAGTGGAGAACCACCCCGCCCCGGCCGGCGGCCTGGGGTTGGAGAGCGACAAGTTGAGCAAGGCGGCCTCCGAGGCGGCCTTTGCCGGCCTGATGAGCAAGGTCATCGCTGACTCCAGGCCGCTGGCGGGCAAAGGCAAGACGCTGGTTTCCACTCATATTGACAGTTGGGAAACCGGCTCGCAGAATTGGACGCCCCGTTTCCGCCAGGAGTTCAAGCGCTTGCGCGGTTACGACCCGCTGCTTCTGCTGCCCGTCATGACCGGGCGGGTGGTGGACAATTTGGAGGTTTCTGAACGCTTCCTTTGGGACGTTCGCAAGACGGTCGGCGAACTGCTGCTGGAAAACTACGCCGCCCAGTTCGAGAAGATGGCCAACCGCCACGGCCTGCGCCTTACCATCGAAGCTTACTTCGGCGAACCTTCCGAGGACATGGCTTATGGCGGGCGCGCCGACGAGCCGATGGGCGAATTCTGGTCGTGGGCCAGATATGGCGCCGCCAACAGTTGCACCGAGATGGCCTCGGCGGCCCATACTTATGGCAAACCCATTTTGGGCGCCGAATCCTTCACCGCCAATGACGGCGAAAAATGGCAGGGTTATCCAGGCTCGATCAAAGAACTGGGTGACTGGGCCTTTTGCGAAGGAATCAACCGGTTCGTCTTCCACCGCTATGCCCTCCAACCGTGGACCAATCCCGACCGCTCTCCCGGCATGTCCATGGGGCCGTGGGGGCTGCATTACGAGCGCACTCAAACTTGGTGGGAACAGTCCAAGGCCTGGCACCAATATCTGGCCCGCTGCCAGTTCCTCCTCCGCCAGGGCCTTTACGTCGCCGACCTCTGTTTTCTTGAGCCGGAAGCGTCCCCGCAGGGTTTTCGCTCCCCGGTCAAATCCGGCCACGACCGCCCCGGCTACAATTTTGACGGCTGCACCCCGGAAGTCGTGCTTACCCGCATGTCCGTTAAAGACGGACGGCTCGTCCTGCCCGACGGCATGAGCTACCGCCTGCTCGTGCTGCCCAAGGTCGGAACGATGACTCCCCGTTTGCTGGGCAAGATCAAGAACCTGGTCGCCGCCGGCGCCACGGTCGTGGGCGGGCCGCCCTCGAAATCTCCCAGCCTGAGCGATTATCCCAAGTGCGACGACCAGGTCAGGACTTTGGCCGGCCAGTTGTGGGGAACGGGCCAACCGCCGGCGGAACCGGCCACCCGTTTCTTTGGCAAAGGCCAAATCTTATGGGGTGGAGAGTTTCAGCCAAACCCGGAACCCGCGCCCCAAGCCTTCAGCACGCTGACTGCGGCCAAATGGATTTGGCGCGCCGAGGGCAATCCCGCGGAAGCCGCGCCACCCGGCGCCCGCTACTTCCGCCGCCTTCTGACTGTGGAGGCTGGCAGCCCCATAACTTCGGCCTCACTGGAGATGACGGCCGACAATTCCTTCCAGTGCTGGGTCAACGGCCAAAGCGCCGGCAGCGGAGACGACTGGAACCGGGCCTTTTCGATGGACCTCACCCACCTGCTCAAGCCGGGCGCAAACCTGCTCGCGGTGGCCGCTGTCAACGGCGGAGACCAACCCAACCCGGCTGGCCTCATCGGATTGCTCACCATCAAATTCGCCGACGGCCACTCCCAGCAAATCCCCACCGACCAAAGCTGGCAGGCCGCCCAGAGTGCCGGCGGCCAATGGAATTCCGACGCCTCTGCCGCCGAGGGTTGGGCCGCCGCGATGGAACTCGGCCCCATGGGCATGTCGCCTTGGGGCTATCCCGGCGTGGCCTCCGCCAACCCGGACCCCATTCCTGACATCCAGCCAGTCTGCCGTCTGCTGGCCGCGATGGGCGTGCCGCCGGATTTCAGCTTCCAAGCGGCGGACTCTTCGCAATGCCTCCGCTTCATCCACCGCGCCGCCGGTGGCACGGACCTCTATTTTGTCGCCAATAAATCCTCGCAGCCGCAGGACGCTTTGTGCTCCTTCCGCGTCCAGGGTCGCCGGCCCGAATTGTGGTGGCCCGATACAGGCCGCATCGAACGTGTCGCCGCCTATGACCAGCAGGACGGCTGCGTCCGCCTGCCCATTCATTTCGATCCGACCGGCTCGGTCTTTGTTGTCTTTCGCCACGGCCAGCCGGTGGAGGGGGACCGCGTTACCGCCCTGAGCCGCGACGGCGCGCCTCTCCTGGCCACCGCCCCGGACGGGTCCGCGGCCACCCGCGGACCGGGCGAGGTGGTGGAACTGACGCGCGATCAGAGCGGTGGCCTGGAGGCCGAAGTCTCGCAACCCGGCAAATATGAACTGACCTTCGCCGACGGCCGAACCCGGCGGTTCGAGTCAGCCCCCCTGCCCCAACCCCTGGAAATCACCGGCCCGTGGGACCTGCGCTTTCCTCCGAACTGGGGAGCGCCGGAACACGTCTCCCTGGACCGCCTGATTTCCTGGAGCGACCATTCCGACGCCGGCGTGAAGTATTTCTCCGGCACCGCCACTTACTCCAAGACGATCCAGGTCCCCGCCGGACTGATCGCCCAAAATCGCCGCTGGTATCTGGACCTCGGCCAGGTGGCCGTCATGGCCCAAGTCAAGCTCAACGGCCAGGACCTCGGCATCCTCTGGAAAGCGCCTTTTCGCCTTGACGTCACCGCCCTCCTCCGGCCCGGCGACAACGAGCTGGAGGTCAAAGTCGTCAACCTCTGGATCAACCGCCTCATCGGCGACGAGCAATTGCCGGAGGACAGCCAGCGCAACCCCGACGGCACGCTCAAGCAGTGGCCGGAGTGGCTCGGCAATGGCCAGCCCAGCCCGACCGGGCGGTTCACCTTCACCAGTTGGCGCCTCTGGAAGAAGAACGATGCGCCGGTCCAATCCGGCCTGATTGGCCCGGTCACGCTCTCAGCCGCCGAGAAAATTAGTCTTGGCCCCACAATCCGGCTTGCTCGGCCCGGTCACCCTCTCGGCCGCTGAAAAAATTAGTCTTGACCGCAGTTAGGACGCGCCGGCCTGGCCTCCCGCCGGGCGCGGGCGCACATCCCTTTTTTGGGTAAGTCCCGTCGGCGAAGGAATACTCTAAGATTTCGACCTTCTTGATTGAGAATTGGTCATTGAAAATCTGTCATTGGTTACTGACTACATGACAGATGACAAATTTTCAATGACCAATTTTCAATCCTTTCAACCTTTGAAACCTTTCCCAAGGCGGAAAAGCACCAAAAAGGGCGAAATGCGCCCGCCGGGCGCTCATCTCACCTTTTTGGGTCGCGTTTGCCGGCCCTCGATCCTAACCTTGATCCTGATCGGAATGTCCGACCGTTTTATGAAGAAGACCTTTTTGGCGTTTGGGCTTGCCTTGGGCCTGGCGGCTGCCGCTTGCGCGCAGTCTCCGGGCGTGCCCGTCGTTCGCCAGGGACACGGGTCGGTTCCCGAGCCGGACTTGGTCGCGGCGGCGGCCCGGTTGCGCGAGGCCGGCCAGTTGCTGAACCTGGACGATGTCAAACATCAATTTGGCAAATCCTCCTGCCGGCTGGACCTTCCGCCCGCCAATAATCGGCCCCTCTCCGGCAGCGAGATTTGGAGCCGCGCCCGCGACGCTCATCTGCGCGTGGGCTATCTCTATTACTGTAACGTCTGCAAAAAATTGCATCTCCAGCTTGCCGGCGGCTACGCCCTCACCGCCGATGGCGCCGCCGCCACCTGCCTCCACGTCCTCCGGGCCAAGGACTTGAAAGAGGGCCATCTGGTCGCCGTCACCGAAGCCGGCGTCGTCCTGCCGGTGACGGAAATCCTGGCGTGCGACAAATCGGCCGACGTCTGCATCCTGCGCGTCCGCCCCGCCGCGCCCTTGCGTCCGCTGCCGCTCAACGCCAATGTTTCCCCCGGCGACGACGTCTGGTGCTACAGCGATCCGGCCAGCCGGCCGGGATTCTTCAGCCACGGCATCGTCAACCGCTTCTACCAGGAATGGGACGGCGCGGAGGCCGGGACGCAGCATCCGCGCCGGATGAATGTTTCCACCGACTGGGGACCCGGCTCCAGCGGAGCGGCGGTGGTGGATCGTTTTGGCAACGCCGTCGGCCAGGTCTGCGCCATCAGCGCCCACGGTTCCAATCTTCCCTCAGAAAAGCCCTCCGGCACCAACCATACGGCAATGGAAACCGTCATCGTTTTTCACGAGGCCGTCTGCGGGGCCGACGTGGCCGCGCTGGTCCGCCATTGAAAGGAAATTTTTCTTCTTGCGCGGGGAAGGTCACTTGGCGAAGAAGGCGTCAAGAGAGAGCGTGAACCCTGGCAAGTTTCTTGTAAACGAGCCCGTAGAGGTATTCGGTGCTTTTGGGCATCAGCCCCGACTCAACCAAAACGCGATGCGCGGCCGCGGACAGGGGCCAGAGCGGCGCGCTGCGCACCGGCATCGGATGAGACTCAACCGCGTTCATTACGGCGCAAATTAATCCCGGGCGGACAGTGTTTGCAAGGGCGATAACGCCCCGGCTGTCCTATGTAATTGGCCATTGAGCAGATGGGGAAGCGGGACTCAATTGCAGATGACAAATTTTCATTGACCAATTGTCAATCAACGCTTTGGAACTCTCTCGCGTTTCCAAACGGCTCTGGTCGAAAGAGCGCTGGCAAAACCGGAAGTTGTTTTTGAGCGGACGCTCAATCCAATTTGGCGGAAACATTCCCGGTCACTTCCGCCGCGCGAACCGTCACGTGTTGCCGTTCAATTTCGCGCCGAAAGTCTTCGGGCAGCCGCGCCCAATCCAGCACCTCCACCAACATCGGAAGATCGCTTTCGCTCAACGCGTCGCGCAACGCGCCAAGTTGTTTTTGCGGCCGGTCCAGGCCGGCCGGATTGCGCACCACCAGGTCGAGGTCCGAGCCGTCGTGTCCGCCGCCGTTGACCCGGCTGCCGTAAGCCCAGACCTCGGCTTCGGGCGCGTGCCTCTTGAGAACCTCCAGCAACAGGCGCAGGTAGCCAGCTTGCAGATTAAGTTTCGGCATCGGCAAATCTTTCGCGCAAGGTGGTTTCCAGGCGGCGGGCATCCTTCAGAAAATCCGGCATCAAGGCCAGTGTTTCCTCGGCGAAGCCTTGGCCGTAATCGTGCGCCGTGTTGTTGCGATTGTCGCGATAGGCAAACCAGCGTGCCACGGCGGCTGTCTCCAGCAATCCATGTTTGGCCGCGTGCCGAAGCGCGTCCTTGTAGGTCAGTTCATCCACCGCGCGCGGGTCGCCGGTGTAGGTCTTGATCGCCTTGCGCAGCATTTTGCCCGCCGTTTCCAGCGTCAGCTCGAAACCCTTCACCACCGCGTTTCGGTAAATCTCGTAGTCAATGCTCTCCTCAGGCACGCGCTGAAGCTGCTCCAGGGATTTTTCCAGCGTCTGGATGCAGCGCGCCAGATGTTCGGTCCGCAAATTCATCGCATTGTCTTGTCGCTTAAGACCGGCAAGATACGATTGCAACCGGCAAAAGCAAGGCCAATTTGAGACCAATCAAGACGATAATCTGCTTGAGCAGGAGGCGATTGGCTCCTCCTTCTCCTGCTGCACCGCGCCACAAATTACGCGTTCCGTTCCTCCTGTCTTCGGTGGACAGGCCAAACTCGATTGGACCGCGCTGGAGAGCGAAGAACACGCGCAAAGTGGGGAGCGGAAGCATCTGGAAATCAGCCGCTTACAAATTCCGTGGCCCAAAATCCGCCCCTTCCGGCAGACTTGTCGCGCCGTCTTGTCTCGCCATAGTCCCGCCACTGGCGGGAGGACGGCGGAAGCTCCGCCTCGCAGAGCGAAAAAACCGGGGTCCCACGGAAAATATTTTACACTTTTTTTCGAGTTTTTTAGGTTTTTGGGGATTTTTTCCGTTGCAAGCTGTTGATTTACAGCCACAAGCGGCGATCCATCCCCTCCAAAAAAAATCGTGCCTAAAACACTACCGTAGGTTTTTGTTCGTTCCGGGATGTGCCATAATCGGCGCATGAATGATGAAAAGTTCAAAGTTCAAAGTTCAAAGTTCTACGGCATACGACCGTCGAACCGGCCAGGCTGGCGCGGCAGACAGCCCTCCCGCCGCCGCAACGCCCCTTTGATGCCATCGGGAAAACATTCAACTCCCATCCGTCCCATTTGTCCCATTCGTCCTTTCTCGTCGCTTTGATCAAACCGCCCGGACATCGGGCCGGATCAAAGCTAATCAAAGTCAATCACACCCAATCAAAGTGAATCGAAAATATGACGACGGAACATTCTCTCGCCGGCATCCTGGAACCGGTCTTTGCCATTCGCACCGAGGATGACCTGGGCCTCGGCGATACCGCTGGCGTCCGGCAGATGGTGGATTGGTGCGCCCGCCATCGCCTCAACGTCTTCCAAACCCTCCCCATCAACGAAAAGTGGAAAATAGGATCGGTGGCGTGCGCCTCACGCAATCCCAAGCCCAAGGCCGGGGAAACCCCTAATAATGGGGCCAAAACCCTATTAGAAGGGCTGGTTTTGGCCGGAACCCCATTATATTGTGGTTTTTCCCTTTACATTTGCCCGGTTTTGGTGTTTCTTTCTGTTCCAGCATGTATTTGAAGAATTTGACTGTTTTGGGATTCAAGTCGTTTGCGGATAAAACGTCGCTGAATTTTCAGCCCGGCGTCACCGCCATTGTCGGCCCCAACGGCTGCGGCAAATCCAATGTCTCCGATGCCGTCCGCTGGGTGCTGGGCGAACAATCGGCCAGAGCCTTGCGCGGCAGCGAGATGGCCGACGTGATTTTCAACGGCACCGATGCCCGCAAACCCCTGAGCATGGCCGAGGTCTCCCTGACCATCGGCGGCGTGGATGGCGAGCACTTGACGGCCGCCGGCGTGGAGATCGCTTACAACGAGGTGACGCTGACCCGCCGGGTTTTCCGCGACGGCTCCAGCGAATACTTTCTCAACAAAACGCCCTGCCGGCTGCGCGACATCCAGCAGCTTTTCATGGGCACGGGCGTCGGGCGCGCCAGTTACAGCATCATGGCGCAGGGGAACATCACGCAAATTCTTTCCAGCAAGCCCGAAGAGCGGCGCATGGTTTTTGAGGAGGCCGCGGGCATCACCAAGTACAAGGCGCAGAAAAAGGAAGCCCTGCGCAAACTGGAGGCGACGGAGCAAAACCTGCTGCGCGTGGCGGACTTGATCCGCGAGGTCAAGCGCCAGATTGGCTCGCTTCAACGCCAGGCCGGCAAGGCCCGCCGCTACAAACAATTGACGCTCGAACTCCAGCATCTGGACACGCAACTGGCCCGCCACCATTTCGACCTCTTGCAGGCCGAAATCCGCGAGCGCGCCGGCCTGTTGGAAAACTCGCGCGCGGAGATCGAAACCCTTTCCGCGACCGTCTTGCGGGCCGAGAACCAAATCAGCCTCCTGCGCGAAGAGCTTTCCGAACAAGAACAGCAGATCAGCCAATGGCAGCAGCAGGGGCTGGAATTGAAGGGGCAGTGCGACCGCCACGAAAGCCGCATCCAATTCAACGAGGACAAGCTGCGCGACCTGGAAGCGCAAAACTCCCGCGCCACCACCGACATCTCCCAGGCCGAGGAGCGCGCCCTGGTTGCGCGGCAGGAGTTGGACGGCGTCATCGCGCGGTTGAAGGCCGCGGAGGCCGCGGTGCGGGAGCACCAGCAGACGTTGGAAGCCCGGCGCCAGGCCCTCCAGGGCGTTGAGAACTCCTTGCGCTCGGACCAGGAGGCCCTGCGCCTGGCCCAGGCCCGCGTCTTCGACAACGCCCAGCAACTGAGCCGCGCCCGCAATGAAATCACCGCCCTGGATTTGCAAAAGGAAGGCAACGCCGTCCGCCTGCAAAAGCTTTCCGCCGAAAAAATCCAGCTCGAGGAGGAGCGGGGCGGATTAGAGGGGCGGCTGCGGCAATTCTCGGCCACCGTGCAGGAGGAAATTTTAAACGCGCAGACGCATCGCGGCACGGTGGAGGACCGGCAGCGGCGTTTGCGCGAAATTCAACAGCAACTCGGCGAGACCACGCGGCAATTGGACGACTGGCTGCGGCGGCAGGCCGAAACGCAATCGCGCCTCGGCGTCCTGGAGCAGTTGCAGGCCGGGCACGAGGGCTTCGGCGCCGGCGCGCTCTCGGCCCTCAAGACGGCGGCCAACGTGCTGGGTTCGCTGGCCGACAAGATTCGCGTGCCGGACCGCTACGTGGTGGCCATCGAGACGGCGCTGGGGCACCACCTACAATTAGTATTGACAGAGCAGCCGGAGACGGCGCGGCAAATCATCGAGGACCTCCGCGCCAACAAAACCGGCCGCGCCAGCGTCGCCGCCCTCCGCCTGGCGGCGCTCAACGGCGACACGCCCGGCGCCAACGGGCACAACGGCGCCATTCCGGCCGGCGCGGTCGGCGCCGTGAGCGTCATCGAGGCGGAAGCGTCGGTCCAGCCGCTGTTGCAGCGGCTCCTGGGCCAGACCTTCATTGCGCCCGACCTGGCGGCGGCGACGGCCGCCTGGCGCGACGCCAACGGGGCCTGCGACTTCGTCACGCCCGCGGGTGAGTTGCTCAACCGGCACGGCGTTTTCACCGGCGGCTATTTGAACGGCGAGGGCGATGGCCAGGCGCCCGCCTCCATTCTGGGCCGCAAGAATCAAATCGCCGAATTGGGCCGGGCGCTGGCCGCCTTGGGGGAAAGCGTCGGCGAGGCCAGCCGGCAAAAAGGCGCGCTCCTGAGCGAGCAGACGCAGTTGCAGGCCGGCTTGCAGGAGGCGCAGACGGAGTTGCGCACGCGGGAGGTCGCCATCGCCACGCGCCAGGGCGAATTCAAGGCCCTGGAAAACTCCGCCCGCGTGCTGGCCCAAAAGATCGAGACCGTCGTCTTCGAGATCAACAGCCTGGCGGCGCAGGAGGCCGAGGGCGCGGCCAAACGCCGGGAGCTGGCGGGGCGGGCCGGCGGGCTGGAGGCGGCCGACCAGGAGGGCCAGGAGGCCATTTTACAGTTGACAGCATCCTTGGAGGAGGGGCGCCGGCGGCGCGACGCCGCCAACGCCTCGCTCACCGAGGTCAAGGTCGCCTTGGCGACCCAGGAGCAGTTGCAACAGTCCTTCGCCGGCCAGAAACGCCCGCTGGAGGAGCGCATCGCCGAGTTGACGCACCTGGCCGGGCAGCGTCGGGCCGAGATTCATTCCTTTTTGGACCGCAAGCGCCAGGCCGAAAGCGAAATCGCCGAGTCGCGCCGGGAGATCGAGGTCTTGCGCCGCCAGCGCGAGCAGATCAACGCCCAGGCCGCGCATAAGCTGGCGCAAAAACAGGACTTGGAGGGGCAGATTGAGGGGGCCGACAGCGGCTTGCGCGAACAACGGCGCCGCCTGGAGGAATGGCAATCGCGCCGCGGCGCCATCGAAGTCGATCTGGCGCAAAAGAACATGTCGGCCCAGAACCTGCGCGACCGCATCCGCGAAAAATACCAGCTCAATCTGGATGATATTCGCAGCGAGTGCATCACCATCACGCTGGCCGACGAAGGCCCGGCCAAGGTCCACACCCTGACGCCGGAGGAAATGGCCGCCAGCGGCGCGGCGACCGATTGGGAGGCCGTGGCGGCGCAAGTGACGGCCCTGCAGGGGCGCATTGATGAGATCGGGCCGGTGAACCTGGTGGCCATTGAGGAGTACGAGGAAACCGAGCAGCGGTTCCAGTTCCTCAACAAGCAAAACGACGACCTGGTGCAGGCCAAGGCGCAATTGGTGGAGGTCATCAACCGCATCAACACGCAGACCCGCCAGATGTTCATCGAGACCTTCGAGAAGGTGCGCGACAATTTCCGCCTCATGTTCGTCGAGGTTTTCAGCGGCGGCAAGGCCGACCTCATTCTCTCCGATGAAGGCGACGTGCTGGAATGCGGGATTGACATCGTGGCCCGGCCGCCGGGCAAACAGTTGCAGAGCATCTCGCTGCTCTCGGGGGGCGAGCAGACCATGACGGCGGTGGCGCTGCTCTTTTCCATTTACCAGGTCAAGCCCAGCCCGTTCTGCGTGCTGGACGAGTTGGACGCGGCGCTGGACGAACCGAACATCAACCGTTTCGTCCGCGTGTTGCAGCGGTTCCTGGTGCATTCGCAATTCATCCTCATCACGCACAACAAGCGCACCATCGGCATGGCCGACATTCTCTACGGGGTGACGATGCAGGAACACGGGGTGAGCAAGATCGTCAGCGTCAAATTCCACAAGACCGCCGATCCGGCCAGCGCCGGCCCGCTGCTGGAAGCCCCGGCGCCGGGTCCGTCGGTCGAGGCGGAGGAGGAGCAAACGCGGCCGCGCGAGGAGACCTTTGTCATGGCCAAATGAATGGACTGATCGAACCAACCACCTTACCATTATATGCCTATGTCAGCTCATCAAAATGCCGGGGAGTTTATTGACAGCGACTTTCAACCGTCCCGCCCGTCGGTCTGCGCGCCCTTGCCCGCGGCGGGGCCGGCCGCCGGCACCCCCGGCCCGGCCGGCCGCCCGCCCACGCGCGAGGAGATCGAGGCGCTGGTCAGCGAGAAACAGATCAAGCTGGCCGAATTGAAGCGGGCGCAGGAGGAATTGGAGCGCGAGCGCGCCGGGCTGGAGGAGTTGCGCCGGCGTCAAGTCGAATTCCAAACCGGCCGCGCCGAAATCCTCCAGCACCTGACCCGCGGCATCGGCCTGCTGGAGGAAGCCGGCTTGAACGCCCGCCGCGACGCCGAGGAAATGGCCCGCACCCTCTCCGAGTTCCGCGAGGCCGTCAACAAGGTCCAGGCCATCAACGAGCAAAGCTGGACCGGCGAAAACCACAGCGTCGAGCTGACCCGCGCCGCCACCACCATCGAGAACGCGCGCATGGAGTGGAACTCGGCCCGGTTGAAATTTCCGGTGCTGGCGGGCGCGCCGGCGGTCTCACCCAGCCCGGCCCCGGCCCCGGCCAACACGGTCTTCCCGCCCGAAGCGGATTTGTTGCGCCTGTGCAAGATTGGCTTGGCGCTGAGTTGGCCGCTGGTGCTGCTGGGGGCGGGCATTATCCTGGCGTTGCTGCTGCGGCGCTGACGGCTTGGCATGGGAATCTTCAAAAAAAATGCGGACCCCATTTCCCAACGCGCGCGCGAACTGACCGCCCGCATCGCCGAATTGGAATCCCGGATTCAGCATCTGAGCCAGAAGGCCGAACCGGCGGACCCGCGGCGCATCCGTTCGACCGCCTATCCCCCGGGCGCGCCGGGGGCCGCCCGCCCGCGCGCCGGGCCGTCCGATGGCGAGCCGGTCTTCGAGCCGGTGGACCGGAAGCCGCTGAAGGACTTGCCCGAACCGCCCGCCACCGCCCGCCACTACAACGATCTGGGCGCGCGCAAATTCGATCTGATCGCCCTGCTGGAGCGGATCAAGCGGCATTTCCGCGGCCCGCCGGCGGCCAACCCCAAGCTGATTAATTATCTGGCCGCCGGGAACATCCAGGGGCTGCGACCGCTGCGTTACGAGAAGCGGGTGGCCCGCAACCGCTTCGTCGCCCTGACGGTGGTCTTGATCGTCGTGCTCTTCGGGCTGTTCTGCTTCCTGGCGCGCCACCGTTGACCCCGCGCCCGCCTTTTGGGGGGTAGTGTCCCCGGCGGTATTTGGCGGTATTTGGCGGTAATTAGCGGTAATTTGCCGCGAATCTACCGCCTTGCAGACCCCAAAGGAACCCCTCCGCTCACAGGGAAACCCTCCGCACAAATCCTCCCCGCCATGCAGTGAAGCCCGACGGCGAGCACCAACCGGCGAGGGCGCCGGCTGGCTGCACGCGGGGCGCGCGCTCCCCAATTCCTTTTCAGCCACTCGCGGTCTTGAACTCCGCAAAATGTCAAAGAACACGTCCTTGACGGACAATGGCGCCAATATATCACGGCTGGAGGGGGGCGCAAGCAAAAAAAGCAAAAAAAGAAGAAAATACATCTTTTAGTGTATTTTTCTCTTGCGCGGCTGGAAAAGCGTGCTATGGTCAGGCCATGAGCAAGAACGACTCGAATCAGCAAGAAGGGGCCGGCCCCCGGGAGACCGGGGCGGCCGGGGCCATCGCGCCACCGGCTCCGAACCCATCGAACGCCCGAACCGGCAAAATCGCGCGTTTGCCCCTCGCCGTCAGAACGGAGTTGAACCAGAGGCTGCGGGACGGCGAGAAAGGCCCTGGCATCCTGGCGTGGCTCAACGGCTTGGCAGAGGTCAAGAAAGTGATGAGGGATCAATTTGCGGGCGCTGAGTTGACGGAGAACAATCTGTCCCGCTGGCGCAATGGGGGCTACGAAGAGTGGCTGGCGGAAGAACGCACCAAGGAGGCTGCCACCGCCCTGGCCAATCAAGGGGCGGCCCTCAAAGGAGTCACCGTCAAATCCCTGACGGATAATATGGCCCTTGTCATGGCCGCCCGGCTGGCGGTGGAACTGCACCGCATCCAGTTCCTGGAGGACGACCAGGCGCGGTTCAAGTGCTTTCGTGACATCTTATGGGGTTTCATCTTCCTGCGGCGGGAGGAAGCCGAATGCGAGCGGCTGAGACGGGAACAGGCCAGGAAGGCGGGATTGCTCCTGCCCGAGAAGGAGCTGGAGAAGCAGTTTTTCCTCTGGGCGGCCGATCCGGATAACAAAGAGTTGGTGCGGAGACGGTTGTTCATGACCAAGGAGCAAAGGGAGGCCGCCATAGACGAGCTGCTGGCGGATGACGCGCATTGTTGGCTGGCGGACGAGGAATACATCAAGTCCATCGGCGGCAAGCTGGGGGCGACGCTGCCAGAGGAGTTTTTGAGAGAGATGAGAGGGGAAAAGCCGGAAGAGGCTGAGAAAAAGGCCGGCCCGGCCCGGTTGGCGGAGCCGCCCAATCCGACTGGCCCTTTGCGGTAAGCGGTTGGCGATACAAAGGAGGCCGCAGGATTGAACACAGTTGAATGGCCGCGAGAAGGCGCAAAAAGCGCAAAAGTTCTTGTGGTTGTGAGCCTTTTGCTATTTTTCGCGGCTATGCCGTGGATGGAGGATGTACGAGTCCGCAATGGGGTGAAACTTGCACGTTCAAGCTTAAGCAAGTCGGAATTTATTAGAAAATCCTCGCTTTCCGGATGCGATATGGTAAATGCAACAGGAATTGGTTCGCAGGTATGGACTTGGCAGGGTTTGGACCTGCATCTCTCGCTTGTAAATGGCGGTGTCCTAACCAGTTAAACGACGAGCCCCATAGGTATCGCCTATCGGCGCAGAATGGTTGCCGTGCAAAAGCTGACCACTCCGCGCCGCACTTATGTTGTTGCGCCCGTATTGCGGCGTCACACGGGCGCTAAATACCTAATTTCATAGTGGGTGTTCCGTTCACTCCCTGGCTAATTCGGGCATTCTGCGGGGGCTTGCCACAAAACTTTTCCGTAATGGAAGTATTCATGGGCGCAATTATGCACCCTGAAATAAACTGGTCGTGCCCTATCTCGGTTACGGGACCTCGGGAGTCGAATTCCCGTATGATTCCCCACTCGCATTTGGAGCAATGCTTCTGAGTGCGTCGCAAATATCGTCGAGTATTCGGTTCTGAACCAATCCCTTCGTGTCACGGCCACTGGCCTTCGCGGCGTTTCGCTGGTTCTGCCATTCGTCGCCGGAATGAAAATCCGGGAGCTGCTCGCGGACCATATCCCGGATCGCCGCGGCCCATTGTCGTTCTGAGGCTCTTGTAAAGTCGTCAAGGGCGCAGGCTTTCTCAACCCATTTCGGAGCAGGGCGCAAATCCCATCCACTCTTCAAACAGAAATCGGTGAACGCTTCTGGCGATCCAAAATCGTGCAGGAGGTACGCGTAGCGCAAAAAGCGGAGGCGCGTCTCTTCGATCGTGCGAACAGCGGCCTTGGCCCACCGCCGCGCGGGAAGATTTTCGTCGTACCCGCGTGCTGTGCGGAAGCGGGTTCGGTACGGAACCAAATTGTCGCCGACACCCAACTTGGCAATCCGGCGAACCGCTACTTTTTCCCACCCGGTGTCGCCGGTGGCCAGGACAGGCCAGAGAACGTTCCATTTCGCAACTCTGCGGAAAAGCTCGGGCTTGAGTGGTTCGAATAGGTGAATCATGCTGCTTGCGTAAATTGCCGCCTCGGCAAGGTACCGCGCAGCATCCGCATTGCCTGCACGCAACGCCTCGGTCAAAACAAAAACACCCTTGTTTATCGCCGCATTCGCCTTTAGCAGTTTCTGTCGGCAGGCTAGATCAATTTCCATTCGGCGGATTTCCTCGTCCTTCCGGACTATTTCCTGCTTCTTTTTAGCGGCGTCCTCTGGCTTCTCATTAATCGCGGCTTTGAAAGCTTCAAAAAGTTCCTTTTTAGTTTCTTGGTCCGGCACAAGTTTGTGTACCGCGCGTCCGATTTCTTCGTTGCTGGCACGGCCCGCCAACGCATCCGCGATCAGCGTGTCGAAGCGGCGCAGCGTTTTCAAGCTCTCTTCCAACTTGGCCTTCTTCTGAGCCAACTCCTTTTCCCGCACCCTTTGAACTTTTGTCCGCGCCCTCAGAAAGTGGTTCCTCGCGTCCAGCCAAAATTCCTCGAAGATGGCGGTGTCTTGAGCGCCAATCACGCGGTGTTCATCGCTTGGGCAAAACAGACCACAAAGGCTCACAAGGCGTGGGGTACGTTTCACGAAATCCCCTTCTCACGGCAGGAGCGACCCCTGCTTCTGCCGCACTGCCTCCCTTTGCGCCTTGGCGAAGGGATTCAATTGCGGGGGCGCTTCGACGCGCTCTGTGCCGTTGAGCAAGCCTTCAATCGTCAACAGTTGGATTTTGGGATAATCCCTTTCGTGCCAGAGTTTGGAGGCGTAGCGGCCGGCATCCGCGGCTTCGATGCGCATGGGCTTGGACGGTTTTTCCAGCGTGATGAGGATGCCCCCGGCAAACTTCTGATTTTTCACGTCGCCGAGCAATGTCGCCACGTCGTTGCGCTGGACGCCGCCGCCTTTGACCTGCACGAGGATTTTCTCGCGTTTGTCCTTGCTCTCGTAAAAGAACAGCATCCCGTCCACGCCGCGATCCGCGCCTTTGCCGCCGCCTTCCGTGCGCGGGCGGGCATGAATCAGCGAGAGCGCCCATTGCTGGAACTGCCACTTGTCCAGCTCCGCCAGCGCCTTCGCGCTGCCGAAATCCGTGGGCTGGCCTTTTTCTTCATACTGAACATCATCGCCGAAAGCGTCTTTGAGCCGACGTTTGATGAGATTGATGGCGAGGTAAGTGACATCAATTCCGATCCATCGCCGGCCGAGCTTTTGCGCCGCGTGAATGGTTGTGCCGCAACCGCAAAACGGATCAAGCACCATGTCGCCTTTTGTGCTGCTGGCCTCGATGATGCGTTCAAGAAGCGCCTGCGGCTTTTGAGTGGGATAACCAAGACGCTCGTTCCCTGCCGGATTTATTTTGTCGATGTCTTCCCAAAGATCGCTCACCGCCAGTCCTTTAAGCTCCTCGCGGTATCGCTTGATCTGAGGCCAGCCGCCTTTCGGGGGCCAGTAAATCTTTCCTGCTGCGTCAAGGGCCTCGAGGTTCTTTCTTGTGAACTTCCAATGAGCGCCCTGGCTTTTTGGATCATACCCTCGCCATGCTTTGCCAGACGAACCCCGACGCGTTCCTGCAGCGGTTAGGCTGTTGCGCCAGTATAATCGTCCGTCGCCGTCATCGTATTTGTAATACTTGCTTAAATATTCCTCTTCGTAACCCAGCCTTGGTCCTGTCCATGTAAAGTGGTCGCTTTTGCTGTAGAACAAGATGACATCGTGAACTGGTCCGTAACGCTTGGCACCGCTATGTGCGCTATGACGTTTCCAAATGATTTCGTTCTGGAAATTTGTTGGCCCCAAAATCCCGTCCAAAACCATTTTCAGATAATGACTTGCGGTCGGGTCGCAATGGAGATACAGGCTGCCGGTGGGTTTGAGGACGCGATGCAGTTCCACCAAACGCGGGGCCATCATGGCCAGATAGGCCATCATCGGGGAATTTCTGAGGAAATCATGGAACGCATCCATCATTTCCACGACGGCAGTGTTCGGGCAGTCGTCCACAAACTCGGCGTAGGTCTGAGCGGCGTCGGCCCAATTCCAAGTGTCGGTGAAGGCGTGGAACTGGGCCTGGCTGGCCTCGCCGGAAGCCTCGCGGAACAGGACATTGTAATCGGCGTTGGAATTGAACGGCGGGTCGAGGTAAACGAGGTCAATGCTGGCGTCAGGAAAAATCTCCTTTTTGCGCAGCCAATTCAGATTGTCGCCGAAAAGCAGGCGGTTCATGTGACGCCTGATTAACATATTTCATTTCCGGTTTCAAGAATTTACGGCTAAATATCAATTTAAAAACTGGACCCATCGAAGGGGTCAAACCGCACGTCTCTGGTCTTGCGGATGCGTGTCCGGCAAATCCAGCCGCAATCACATCGGCCAGTCTTGGGCGCGGAATTTGCCGACGCCGAAGTCGCCGATGGGGGGATGGATTTTGAACGAGGCGCTGCTGATGCGCAGGACCGGGCCGGCGTCGGCGGCGCGCAGGGCCAGAGCCAAGGCGGTGCAACGGTCGGCGTGGCCGTCGGGGCTGTACGGGGCGCGGTAGGTGATCTGGCCGGCGGGAGTGCTGACGCGGTTGAGGGAATGGAGGTCTTCACGGATGACGCGGCTGACGGGCACGCGCAGGCGGCGGTTTTCAAAGGCCATGCGCAACTTGGAAAAGATGTCGAGCTTGAGGGGGTTGGAGAAGTTGCAGAGTTCAATTTTGCCAAATTTATGCTTGGCGGCGTCCCATTCGCCGAATTCGCGGGCCAGGAAATCGCCCAAACCGATGCCGGGGCCGGTGTAATCGAGGCAGACGCGCCTGACCCGGCGCAAACGGGGGCGCAATTGCTCGATTTGATCGGGGGTGGGAGTGCGGTCCATTTCCAGGACTTCGACGGTTTGCTGCACGTCGCCCAGTTGGCGGAGGGTCCAGGCGACGGTCAGATCGCGCCGGCGGCCAAAGTCAATGCCCATGACCAGGGGAGAGGGCGAGGCGGCCTGCCAGAATTCGGGGGGGACGGCGGCGGTGGCTTCGAGGCTTTCGCAGGCGGCGATCAATTCGTAGGGGAGGAGGGTGGATTGGACGTCGAGGAACTGGCATTCGTATTCCTGTGCCCAGCCTTCGGGATCATCCATGCCGGCCTTGAGTTCCTGGATGTTGACGGGCAGGCCGCAAGCAACGGCGCGCCGGATGGGGACGAAGTGGCAGGACCAATGGGAAGGAGGATTAAGATTAAGATTAAGATTAGGATTAGGAGGGGAATTATGGTTTTTGAGCCAGAGGTCGTGGGCCATGTTGCCGATGCCGTTGGGGGTGGTGATGAGGCGGACTTTCTTCATACCGCCCTGGATGGGATTGGTGATGCTGGAATAGAGCGAGCGCCAGGTGGCGCGGGGCTGCTCGAAGAAGGCAAACTCGGTCAAGAGCACGTTGGCGCAGTAGCCGCGCACGGTGTCGGGTTTGCCGGGCAGGGCGATGACCCGGCTGCCGTGGGGAAAGGTGATGGTGGCGGCGGCCAAAAGGCTTTCGGGACCGTCCTGGCGCAGCTCGGAATAACTATTGATGGAGAGATGGTGAACGTCCGCCCAGTCTATCCACCGGCGCAACGATTCGAGGGACTGGCGCTCGGAGGGGGCGGCGATGAGCCAGTCGGTCTTGTCTTTGTTGCGGTCGAATTTGAGGCAGTCGCGAATGCCCTCGAAGCCGGCGGCAAAGTCTTTGCCGACCTGGCGGGACATCAGACCGAACTTCCAGCGGGCGGGGTCATTGGCCCACTCGGCTTGGTACTGCAGCAGTCTAATCTGCTTTTTCATACTGGGGACGATTTTGGCACAGATCGGAAAGAGGCAAAAACCTACGGTAGTGTTTTAGGCACGATTTTTTGGCAAAAAAACGCATTTGGGGCCTGTTTTTGGGGATTCTGAAAGCGCGCGGCTTGCAACACGTTGACAATGAGGATGTTACATGGGAATAAAAACGCGCCATTTATATGACAATGCTGATTTTGCGGCCGGGGGCGGGACCGGTCGTTTTCCGCGCAAACCGGTCAAGATCAACGGGATAGGAGCGGAAAAGGGGTGGCCAGCCCAAGTGCGATTTTACGTCAACTATATTTGCAAGCCTTTCGGAAAGGCCGAAAAACGGTGATTTTTTCCGGCTTGAAATCTGAATCGTAATCTTAACCTCTCTCCTGCATCGGGATTAAGATTAGGATTAGGATTAAGATTAAGATTAAGATTAAGATCAGGATTAGGAGCGGCTAGAGTTTGAACCGTGAACTTATTGAGGGCCAATTTGCGTTTTTACGCCCGCAGCCATCTCGGCACGTTTTTGGGGGTGGCGGTGGCGGCGGCCATTCTGGTGGGCGCGCTGGCCATCGGGGATTGCGTGCGGGTGAGCTTGCGCGACCTGGCGCTGGCCCGGATTGGGCGCACCACCTTCGCCCTGGCTTCCCGCGACCGCTTTTTCCGCTCCGCGCTGGCCGATGGGCTGCCGGGAGCGGCGGCGGTGCTGCAATTGGCGGGCACGGCCGCCACGCCGGATCAATCCGCCCGCGCCAACCACGTCCAAATCCTCGGTGTCAATGAGAATTTTTTTGCTCTGGCGCAAAGGCCGGCGGCGCCGCGCTTTGCGCCGGATTCCGTGCTGCTCAACTCCGCGCTGGCGGCGCAATTGCGGGTGAAGACCGGGGACGCGATCATCTTGCGCGCGCAAAAGCCGTCGCTGCTCTCGCTGGAAGCGCCGATCTCGCCGCGGGAGGACGTTTCGACGGGGATGCGCCTGACCGTCGGCGGCGTGGCAACGGACGCGGAGTTTGGACGGTTCGGATTGCAGGCCAATCAGGCCTCGCCGCTGAACGCGTTTCTGCCGTTGTCCTATTTGCAGGGGAAGGTCGGCCAGCCGGGCCGGGCGAATCTCCTCCTGGCCGCCGGGCCGGAGCCGGACTTGAAACGACACTGGACGCCGGCCGACGCCGCCCTGGAATGGCGCGACACGCCCGGCGGATCGGAACTGCGGACGGACCGTGTTTTCATTGACCCGGCCATCGTGGCGGCCGCCCCCGCACGGGAGCGGGAATTGGTCTTGACATACTTCGTCAACGAACTGCGCGACGGGCCGCGAGCCACGCCTTACTCGATGGTCGCCGCCGCCGGGCCGCCGCTGCTCCCGCCGGACATGGGAGACGAGGAAATCATTGTCAACCAATGGCTGGCGGAGGATTTGCAGGCCAGGGCGGGAGATGAATTGCAGTTGACGTATTTCGTTTTGGACGCGACGCACCGGCTGGAGGAAAAGCGGTCGGCCTTCCGCGTCCGCGGCGTGGCGCCGATGGACGGGCCGCTGGCCGACCGGACGCTCATGCCCGATTTCCCCGGCATCGCCAAGGCGGAGAAGACGCAGGATTGGGACGCGGGATTCAGCATTGACCTGCAAAAAATCCGGCCCAAGGACGAGCAGTACTGGAAGCAATACCGCGGCACGCCCAAGGCCTTTGTCACGCTGGCAGCGGGCCGGCGGATGTGGGGCAACCGCTTTGGGGACGTGACGGCGATCCGCTATCCGGCCGGCGTCTCCCGCGCGGCGGTGGAGCGGGAGCTGCTGGCCAAACTGGACCCGGCTTCCATCGGGCTGGCCTTCGCGCCCGTGCGCCAGCAGGCGCTGGCGGCCAGCTCGCAATCGGAGGATTTCGGCGGCCTGTTCATCGGCTTCAGTTTTTTTCTTGTGGTGGCGGCGCTGATCCTTCTGGCGCTGCTTTTTCAATTCGGCCTGGAAAGACGCGCGACCGAGACGGGGGTATTGCTGGCGGTGGGCTGGCGGCCGGGGCAAGTCCGGCGCTTGCTTCTCTTGGAGGGCGCGGTCATCGCCGTGGCGGGAAGCGCGCTGGGCGTGGCGGGCGGGATACTTTACGCGAAGGGGATTCTTTACGGATTGGTGACGTTGTGGCGGGCGGCGGTGGCGGACTCGCCGTTGCAATTTCATGTCACCGCGCAAACGCTGGCGGCGGGCGGCCTGTCCGGCGTTGTGGTCAGCACGCTGGTCATCTGGCTGGCGGTGCGCTCGCAGGCCGGACGCCCGGCGCGCGAATTGCTGGAGCAGGGCAATGAGTTGGAGCGCGAGATTGCCGGAACACGGCGGCGGCGGCGCTGGGCCGGTTGGGTCGCGCTGGTCTGCGGCCTGGGCGCGCTGGGCCTGATTGCCGCCGCGCTGGCCCGGCACGACACCGCCAATGTCGAGACGTTTTTCAGCGCCGGCTCTCTGTTGTTGATCTCCGGCGTGGCCGCGGCCGCCGTCTGGTTTCGCGCGCTGGCCGGCCGCGCGGCGTCGCGTCCGCTCACGCTGGCCGGTCTGGGCGTGCGGGGCTGCGCCCGCAAGCGCCGCCGCAGCCTGGCCGTGGTGGCGTTGCTGGCTGCCGGCGCCTTTTTGATCGCCGCCGTCCAGGCCAACAAACGGGACGCCGCCCGCGAGAGCGGGCAACGGTCGTCGGGAACGGGCGGATTCGCTTTCATCGGCGAATCGGCGCTGCCCATCGTGCAGGATTTGAACACAGCGGCGGGGCGCGAATTTTTCGGGTTGGACGGAGGCGGCCTTGCGGGCGCGGCGGTGGTCTCGTTGCGGGTGCATGAGGGCGACGAGGCCAGTTGCCTGAATTTGAATCGGGCGCAAAGCCCGCGCCTGCTGGGGGTCAATGCGCGCCAGTTGCAGGACCGGTTCACGTTTACGAAGCCGGCCGGCAATTGGCTGCTGCTGGAGAAGGAGGGCGATGAAATTCCGGCCATCGGCGACGAGGCGACCATCACCTGGGCGCTGCACAAAAAGATCGGCGACACCATCGCCTATACAGACGAACGGGGGCGGCCGTTCAAAGTCCGCCTGGTCGGGGCGGTGGCCAATTCCATTTTGCAAGGGAGCCTGCTGGTGGGCGAGGCGGCCTTTGTCCGCTATTTTCCGGGCGAGGCTGGGTATCGGATGTTTTTAGTGGACGCCCCGCCGGCCGGGGCGGCGGCGGTGTCGGCGGCCTTGACGCGGGGGCTGCGGGAGCGGGGGCTGGAGTTGACGGGGGCGGCGGAGAAGCTCAACGCCTTCAACGCCGTGCAAAACACATATCTGGACACCTTCCAGGTTCTGGGGGGGCTGGGACTGCTGCTGGGCAGCGTGGGCCTGGGGGTGGTGGTGCTGCGCAACGTGCTGGAGCGGCGCGGGGAATTGGCGCTGCTGGCGGCGGTCGGATACCCGCCGCGCGTGTTGCGCCGGCTGGTGGTGGGCGAGCACGCGGTGTTGCAGGCGCTGGGATTGGCGCTGGGCGTGCTGGCCGGCTTGGTGGCCGTCCTGCCGACCTTGCTTTCGCCCGCGGCGCGGCTATCTTATCTTCCGCTGGCGGCGACGCTCGGTCTGGTGTTTGTCAACGGGTTGTTCTGGACGTGGGCCGCGGCGCGCCTGGCCTTGCGCGGGGAGCTGCTGCCGGCGCTGCGCGACGAGTAGAAGCCCCGCGATAATCATGAACAAACGCCCTTTGTCCATCGCCGGGCCGGCCGCGGTGACGTTGTTGTTGACGTTCGCGGCGGGCGCGGCGGACGCCGGAAAAACGCTCTACGAGAACAATTTCGAGAAGGCCGCCCTTGGCCCGCCGTCCGAGGAATTCCTGGTGCTGGACGGCGATTTTTCGGTCAAGCAAAGCGAGGGCAACAAGTATCTCGAACTGCCCGGCGCGCCGCTGGATTCCTTTGGGGTGCTGTTCGGCCCGACGACCAACGCCGGGGTGGGGGTCAGCGCGCGCATTTACGGCACGTCCAAGGGGCGGCGATTTCCCCGCTTCGGCGTGGGACTGGGCGGGCAGAACGGCTACCAGTTGAAGGTCACTCCGGCCAAGGAGGCGCTGGAGATTTGCAAAGGCGAGCAAGCAGTGGCCAGCGTGCCGTATCATTGGAAGAGCGGCGATTGGACGGCGCTCAAGTTGCGCATCCGCCAGGCCGGCGGGGCAAGCTGGAAGATCGAGGGCAAGGCCTGGCCGCAAACGGAGGCCGAGCCAAGGGACTGGACCATAACGCTGGAGGAAAAGGCGGAGCCGCGGGCGGGCCGGGCCTCGATTTGGGGCAGCCCCATTTCCGGCACGCCCATCCGGTTTAATGATTTGGCGGTGACGGCGGAATGAAATTCGCGCGGAGAACAGGGCGGGCGGTTTTCACGCTCGGCCTTTGTCTATTGGCGGTTTATTCGATGTTGCGATGGTTTGAACAGAGGCAGGTCTATTTCCCCTCGCGCAGAATGGACGCGAAGCCCCGGCAATTGGGCCGTCCGTTCGAGGATGTTTTCATCCCGGTGGAGCGCGGCCAGCGCGTCAATGCCTGGTATTTCCCGGCGCAAACGGCCGCCAGTCCCGTCGTGCTGGTCTGCCACGGCAACGCCGGCAACATCAGCGACCGGCTGGACCTGGCCTCGCTGCTGCTGGAGGCCGGAGCGGGCGTCCTGCTGCTGGAATACCGGGGTTACGGATGCAGCGACGGCAAACCGGGCGAGGAGAACACCTACCGCGACGCGCAGGCGGCGTATCATTGGCTGGCGGCCAAGGGCCTGCCGGGAACGAGCATCATCGCCTACGGCGAGTCCCTCGGCGGCGGCGTGGCCGCGGAACTGGCGTTGCGCGAAAAAGTCGGCGGCCTCATCCTGCAAAGCACCTTCACCAGCATTCCCGACCTGGGGGCGGAACTTTTCCCGTGGCTGCCGGTGCGGCTGGTCTCGACCATCAAGTACAATACGCGCGCCAAATTGCCGAAGATGCGCGTGCCGGCGCTCATTCTGCACAGCCGGCAGGACGACTTGATCGCCTTTCATCATGGCGAAGAAAATTTCGCGGCCGCCAACGAACCGAAATTCCTGCGGGAACTGCGCGGCGGACACAATGACACCCTGTGGGCCAGCCGCCCGCAAATGCTGGCGGCGGTCCGGGAGTTTCTGCAGAATCCACTTGTCAACCATAACCATGCAGAAGCCGCCCCCACCCCCTGAGCCTTGATCCAAATGAGGAGATTAAGATTAAGATTAAGATTAGGAGAGGTTACCCAAAAAGTGAAATACACCCTGAAGATGACGTCTGGACACCGTCCGCTTGACCCTATTAACGCCGCCCTCTATCCTGCCGGCATGTTCAGATACTCTTCAATCCTGTCTCCCTCATTGAACGCGCTGGCCGCTGCGCTTTCAGTTGTTCTCATGGCGGCTTTCACCGCCCGCGGGCTGGAAGAGGGCGACATTCCGGCTGATGCTCCCGATGACGCCGTCATGGCCAGCCCTGGCGAAATCCAGCAGATGCAGGATTGGGCCAGCACTGTCTTCACGGGCCGGAGAGCGCCGGGACGAGAGCCAGCGGTAGGGGTCGAAGTGCGGCGCCAGGATTATTGCGTGCTGCGGTTCGGCCAATCCTGCATTGACACTCCGATCACGCTGGGCCCGCGTGAGTTCAAGCACGGCTTGGGCACGCACGCCAATAGCGAAATCATCCTCCATCTCCCGCCGGACACCAAAGAATTCAAGGCGGTGGTGGGCATTGACAACAACTTCGATACCGGCGGCGTCCGCGGTTCCGTCCAGTTCAGTGTCGAAGTGGCAGGGAGGGAGGTTTTCCGCACGGCCACCTTGCGCGGCACCAGCGAGCCGGTTCCGGTTCTCGTTTCGCTGCCACCCGATACGCGCGAACTTACGCTGAAAGTGGACACGACACCCGATGGCCCCGCCTTTGACCAGGCCGATTGGGCCGACGCGTGCATCGTTACTTCGACGGGGCAAGTCTATTGGGCCGACGAGGACGCCCAGCCTTTCCTGGCCGCGGCGACCCCCTTTTCCTTCCGCTTCCAGGGAGCCGCGTCGTCCAACCTCCTTGCGGGCTGGCAACGCACGGTTGAAGCGAGCGAGACTGCCTCCCGCCACCTCTGGCAGGTGCATTGGCAAGAGCCGAAAACCGCGCTTCGATTGACCGCCAGCGTGACTGCTTTCAATCGCTATCCGGCTGTCGAATGGGTGCTGGAAATTGAAAACTGCGGCACCCAGGAAACATCGCTTCTGGAGGATATTGAGCCTTTGGACGCCCAACTGCGCACCGGTTACAACCGCAAGCCGGTCCGCCTGCACCACCTGGCGGGAGATAACTGCGACGAAGGATCTTTCCTTCCCATTGAAACTCAAGTCGAGCCGGGAAAAACCTTGGCGCTGGGACCGCACGGAGGCCGCTCGTCCAATGGCGCCTTTCCGTTCTTCAACGTGCAATACGGCGATGAGGGCCTGCTCACGGCCATCGGCTGGTCCGGGCAATGGCGCGCCCTCCTGGAGCGTTCAGAGAGCGGCCCCGCCACGTTGCGCGCCGGGATGGAAAAGACCTCCTTGCGCCTCCATCCGGGCGAAAAAATCCGCACCCCGCGCATCCTGGTCATGTCGTGGAAAGGAGACCGGACCGCGGCCCACAACCGGTTTCGCCGCCTCATGCTCTTCGAATATGCGCCGCGGCAGAAAGGCCGGCCCATCCGCCTGCCCATCGCGCTCCAGTGCTATGATCGGTACAATGACACCCGGGCGGATTGGGGCACCGAAACCTGCCAACTCCAGGCCGCCAAAGCCGCCCGCGATTTGGGCTGCGACACCGACTGGCTTGATGCCGCCTGGTTCGAAGGAGGGTTCCCCGGCGGGGTGGGTAACTGGTTCTGCCCGCCGCAACACTTTCCCCAAGGCCTCAAACCGCTGAGCGAGGCCTGTCATCAGATGGGCCTCAAGTTCATCCTCTGGTTCGAACCCGAACGCGTCGGCGCGGGCACCCAAATCGCCCGCGAGCATCCCGAATTTGTCTTCGGCGGCAAACAGGGCGGGCTTTTCAAGCTCAACGACCCAACAGCGCGGCAGTGGCTGACCGATCTCATCTCCGGACGCATCTCCGAGTTTGGGCTGGATACCTATCGCAACGATTTCAACATGGATCCGCTCAGTTCCTGGCGGCAGGCCGACGCTGCCGACCGCCAGGGCATGACCGAAATTCAATACGTGGAAGGACATTATGCGTTTTGGGACGAGTTGCTGGCGCGCCATCCGGGCCTCTGGATAGATAACTGCGCCAGCGGCGGCCGGCGGATTGATCTGGAGACGTGCAAACGGTCCGTGCCCCTTTGGCACAGTGACACCGGATGCGCGCCGGGCCATGCCGACTGGAACCAAACTCAAAGCTATGGTCTGAACCTCTATGTCCCATTGTTCGCCGGTTGCGCCTGGACTCCCGCCGCCTACGACACCCGCAGCGCAGCCACCGCCGGACTCATCTGCCAATTCGGCTTCCTCGATGCCGGGTTCTCGGCCGAAATCTCCCGCGCGGCCCTGGCGGAGATCAAGCAGAACCAGAAGTTCTGGTACGGGGACTTTTATCCCCTCACACCCTGCACGACCGGCCCTGGCGCCTTCATGGCCTATCAATTCCACCGCGGCGATTTGGACAGCGGCGTGGTGCTGGCCTTTCGGCGCGCCGAATGCCCCTACCCCGTTCTGCAAGCCGGCCTGCGCGCTCTGCGCCCTGCCGCCACCTACAGGGTGGAGTTCTTCGATGAATCCCGGACCAAGACTCAACGAGATTTATCCGGAAGGGAGCTGATGTCCGATGTCGAACTTCGTCTTCCCACCCGCGGGTCCAGCCTCTTGGTCCGCTACCAGCCGGCGGACGCTCACCGCTAGAATGAGCGTACTTGATTGGCCGCCCGAAGTGCATCGCTTTTTGCAGAGAAATGGGGTATCGGAGAAAATGAGAAATAAATGAAAGGCATTCTCGAATGACACTGGCTCCGAAGGCTTTCAGGATTGCAACCGCTGCATTCCCGATTCTTTGCTGCTGCCTGGCGGTTGGCCCGGGTCAGGCGGCCAGGGGCGGGCCGGAGGTTTTTTCCGACCCGCAACAAGACCGGGAGCGGACCTGCTTCCAAACCCACGCGCCGTGGCGGGGCGATTGCGATTTGGGCGCCGACGTGGCGATCGTTTACGGCTTCGATTCCACGCTGGCGGAACGGATTGAATCGTGGCGCGGCCACGGCTACCGCGTCCATCTGATGACCGGCGTGGCGTGGGGAGATTACAAGGATTATCTGCTGGGCCGGTATGACGGCCACAACCACCAGGACGAGGAACAGACCGACGGCCACGGACAGCCGCACAGTCACGGCGGCGACGTGTATTACATCTGTCCGAGCACCAATTACGGCAACTACTTGTGCGGGGGCGTGCGGCGGGCGCTTCTGGCGGGGGTCGAGGCGGTGCATCTGGAGGAGCCGGAGTTCTGGGCGCAGGACGGTTACTGCGAAGGGTTCAAACGGGAATGGCGCCAGTTCTACGGCGAAGCGTGGGAGCGGCCCGATTCGTCGGTGGAGGCCCAGTGGCGGGCGTCGCAACTCAAGTACCATCTCTACCGGCGGACGTTGCAGCAAGTGTTTGACAGCGTGCTGGACTACAACCGGCAAACCGGGCGCCACGTGCGCTGCTACGTGCCGACGCACAGCTTGTTGAACTACGCCGCCTGGCGCATCGTCAGCCCCGAATCGAGCCTGGCCCGACTCAAGGGCTGCGACGGCTACATCGCGCAAGTCTGGACGGGCACGGCGCGCACGCCCAATGTGTATCGGGGCCGCACCAGCGAGCGGACGTTTGAAACGGCCTTTCTGGAATACGGGGCGATGCAGAACCTGGTCCGCTCGACGGGCCGCTCGGTGTGGTATCTCAACGATCCGATAGAAGACAATCCCGACCACACGTGGGAGGATTACCGGCGCAATTGGGAATGCACGCTGACGGCCTCGCTTTTCCAGAGCGAGGTCTGGCGCTACGAAGTGGCGCCCTGGCCCGAGCGCATATTCAGCGGCCGTTACCCGCGCAACGCCGCGCCGTCCGAGCGCCGGCCCATGCCCCCCGCTTACGCCAGTGAGTTGCAACTGGTCTGGAACGCGCTGGACGACATGGCCCAAACCAACGTGGCGTGGGACTGCGGCGCCACCGGCGTGGGCGTGCTGGCAAGCGATTCGCTGATGTTCGAGCGCGGCGACCCGGCCCGCGGGGACGACACGTTGAGCGGGATTTACGGGCTGGCGCTGCCCTTTCTCAAGCGGGGAATGCCCGTGCAGCCGGTGCAACTGGAGGACGCGGCCATTGCCGGCTACCTGGACAGCTTTCAATGTTTATTATTGACCTATCGGTGCATGAAGCCGCTGGCGCCGGAGGCCGACCGCGCCCTGGCCGCGTGGGTCAAGCGCGGCGGCCTGCTGGCGGTGTGCGACGACGACGGCGACCCGTACAACGCCGTGCGGGAATGGTGGAACACCAACGGCCTCCATTACGCCACGCCGCGCCAGCACTTGTTTGAGGAACTCCGCCTGGCCAAGGACGACCCGGCCCCCATGCGGGCCGGCAAGGGGCAAATCATCTGGATTCACCGCGACCCCGCCCGCCTAGCCGCCAGCCCGGAGGGCGACACACTGCTGGCTGACGCGGTGCGCGCGGCAGCGGCGCGCGCCGAGGGCTGGCCCGTGCCTCATTTCCAGTGGCGCGAAACCAACTGTTTATTGCTCCGGCGCGGGCCGTACCTCATCGCGGCCGGGCTGGACGAATCCATCGGCGGGGCGGCGCGGACGTTGCGCGGCCGGTTTGTCAATTTATTTGACGCCGAGTTGCGCCCGCAACAGGAAGTCACGCTCGCGCCCGGCACGCGCTTTGTCCTGCTGGACCTGGACGCGCCGGAAGCGGCTGATCGGAGTCTGCTGGCCGCCGCCTGCCGGGCGCGGACGCTGCGCCAGACGGCGGAGGGCGTGACGGTGCTGGTGGAGGGGGTGGCCAACACGCCGGGACTGGCCTTGTTCCGGGCGCCGCGCCCGCCGCGCTCGGTCATGCTGGGGGGAAAAGCGCCGGAGGCGGTCCGTTACGACGGGCCGCAGGGCTTGTTGTGGGTGCGGTTCGCCAACCAGCCCGAGCCGCGCGAGTTGGCCGTGCAATTTTAAACAATCGCGTTGCGCCGGAGGCGGTGGCGGACTTAATCTTCTTGAGGCCAATGACAACCGATTATAAGAGGACGCTCAATTTGCCGCAAACCGGCTTCCCGATGAAGGCGGGCTTGGTGGAGCGCGAACCGCAACGGCTGGAGCAATGGGAAAAGCGCAAGCTCTACCAGCAAATCCAGGCCCGCCGCGCCGGCGCGCGGCGCTTTGTCCTGCACGACGGCCCGCCCTTTGCCAACGGCGAGGTCCACGTCGGCACGGCGCTGAACAAGATTCTCAAGGACATCATCATCAAATACAAGACGCTGCGCGGCTTCAGCGCGCCCTACATTCCGGGGTGGGATTGTCACGGATTGCCCATTGAGTTCAAAGTCACGCAGGAAATGCGCAAAGCCGGCGCGACCGCCGCCTCATTTCTCAAGCTTCGCGGAAAGTGTGAGGCCGAAGCCTTCAAATACATTGAGGTCCAGAGGACGCAGTTCAAACGCCTCGGCGTGCTGGGCGATTGGGAAAATCCCTATCTCACGTTGAACAAGGAATACGAAGCCGACGAACTCCGCCTGTTCGCCAACATTGTGGAAAGGGGTTTCGTTTATCGCGGCAAGAAGCCGGTTTACTGGAGCATCCCGTGCCGCACCGCGCTGGCCGAAGCCGAAGTGGAATATCGAGACCACGTCAGCCAAAGCGTGTTCGTGAAGTTTCCCATCGTCGGCCAGCCGAAGACGTTTGTCGTAATCTGGACGACGACGCTATGGACGTTGCCCGCCAATCTCGCCATCGCTTACAACGAGAAACTTCAATATGTCCGAATCCGCGTCGGCGAAGAAAATTATATATTGTTTCGCGGATTGCTCCGTGCTGTCGCGGAAAAATGCGGGTGGACAAATTTCAATGAGCAACCGATCGGCACGGATGATCTGGCCAGATTGGAATATCAACATCCGTTTTGCAATCGCACCGGAAAATTGTTCGCCGCTGATTTCGTCACAAGCGACAGCGGGACGGGTTTTGTTCATGTCGCGCCCGGCCACGGCCTGGACGACTACAATCTGGGACGCCAAAAAGGCCTGCCGATTTACTCGCCGGTGGATGATGATGGCCGTTTCGCGCACACGAATGAATTGCCTGTGGGCGAGCAGATGCCAGCCGAAATGCTGGGCAAAGCGATTTTGGAAAAACAGGGCAAGGGCGGCGCCAACGAAGCCGTGCTGCACGAACTCCGTGTCCGCCATGCGCTGTTGCATCAGGAGAATTATTCTCACAGCTATCCGCATTGCTGGCGGAGCAAAACGCCCATCATCTTCCGCGCGATGGATCAGTGGTTCATCCAGATTGACCACGATAAATTTCGTGAGCATGCGCTTGCGGAAATTGACCGCGTGCAATGGATACCCGAATGGGGCGTCAACCGCATCAAGAGCGCGGTGCAGACGCGTCCGGATTGGTGCATCTCGCGCCAACGCGCCTGGGGCGTGCCGATTCCCGCGTTTTACAACGCCGGCGGCGAACCGATTCTTGACGCCGAAATTGTCCGCAACACGGCGGACCTGTTTGAAAAGCACGGCTCAAACGTGTGGTTTGAAAAATCCGCCGCCGAACTTTGGTCCCTCGTCAAGCCAAAGGACTGGAACGGCCCGCCAGCCGCCGCCAAATCCAATGACACGCTGGACGTGTGGATTGATTCCGGCTCGTCATCGCGTTCCGTCTTAATGCAGCGCAAGGAGTTGCAGCATGATGAGAAATCGGGCGACGAAGTTTGGCAGGCCGATGTGTATTTGGAAGGCAGCGACCAGCATCGGGGCTGGTTTCAATCGTCATTGCTGCTTTCGCTTGCGGGCAATGGTGCGGCGCCGTTCAAGACCGTTTTGACGCACGGGTTCATGGTGGATGCCGACCGCGAAAAAATTTCCAAGAGCAAGCACGGCGTGTACGAGAAACCGCAGACGGCCGAGGCCTACGTCAAGAAATACGGCGCGGACGTCCTGCGGCTCTGGGTCGCGTCGCAGGATTACCGCAACGACATCATCGTGAGCGAGGAACGGATCAACAAAGTCGGCGAGACCTATCGCGGCATCCGCAACGCGCTGCGCTACCAGCTTTCGAATCTCTACGATTTCCATCCCGCGCGGGACACGGTGGCCGACGGCCAGCTCACCGGCCTGGACCGGTGGATTCTCTGGGAATTCTCCAAGCTCGAAGCCGACGTCCTGGCGGCTTACGACAAGTACGAATTCCACGTCGTTTATCAAAGGATCAGCCAATTCGCCGCCGTCGAGCTTTCGGCCATATACCATGACGCGGTCAAGGACCGGCTCTACACCGACCCGGCGAATTCGCCCCGGCGGCGCTCGACGCAAACGGCGCTCTGGCTGCTGGCGCGGGGGCTGTGCGCGATGCTCTCGCCCCTTCTGGTTTTCACGGCCGACGAGGCCTGGGAGCACATCCCGGAAAGCGGGAGCGCGTCGGTTCATCTGGCCGAGTGGGGGCCGCCGGCTTTTGCGTTATCGGAAAAGGAAGAGCAAACGTGGAAGGAACTCTTTGACATCCGCCCGGCGATCCTGGCCTGTCTGGAGAAGGAGCGGCAGGCCAAAAACATTGGCAAGGCGCTGGAAGCCAAAGTCATCCTTAAAGGCCCCGCCAAGGTTTTGGGCGCGTTGACCGATGGAGAAAAAGAGTCCCTGCGGGAACTTGTGAACGTGTCCCAATTGATCTTCATGGGGCAGGCGGACGCCGCCTGGAGCGTCGAGGCCGTCAAGGCCGACGGGCAAAAGTGCGAGCGTTGCTGGCATTGGGAAAGAGACGTGGGCGGGCAGCCGGAGCATCCGCTCCTGTGCGGGCGATGCGCCGCGGCCGTGCGTGATCTGTCAAAAAAGCGATGAAATCATCCCGGCTCACCACACCCGTTGGGGCCATGCTGCTGGCGGCGTTGTATGTCATCAGCGGCATGCTGGGCAAGGCCTCCTCGTTCATGGGGGGCGAGGCGGCCCTGGTGTGGCCGCCGGCCGGCATCGCCCTGGCGGCCATCCTGCTGTTCGGCTACCGGATGTGGTGGGGAGTGGGCGTCGGGGCCTGGGTGTTCACGCTGGTGCGCGGGTCGCCCTTCGGCTTTTTCACCGTGGCCACCGCCGTTGGCAACACGGTGGGGGCGGTCGTGTGCGCCTATCTGTTGGAACGGTTCGTCCGCTTCCAGAATTCCATGGAGCGGCTCAAATACGCCGTTGGTTTCATCGTGTTCGCCTGTCTTTTGGGCACGACGGTGAACGCGGCCTTCAACGTGCTGGGGCTGTGCTACAGCGGACGGGTGGCGTGGGAGGATTTTTTTTCCAGCATCGTCTTCTGGTGGGTGCCCAACGGCATGGGGGTGCTGGTGGTCACACCGATCATCCTGGCCTGGGTTTCGCCGACCTCGTTGCGGCTGTCGGGCCGCGGGTGGCTGGAAGCCGCCGGCTGCGCCGCGGGGCTGATCGTGGGCACGCAGATGTCGTTCAACTCGTGGATCGGTTATGGGGTGGAGCATTACCCGCTGGCTTATCTGCCGTACCCGTTTCTGGTTTGGGGCGCGCTGCGTTTCGGCCAGCGCGGGGCGACCACGGGCACGTTTGTCGTCGCCGCCCTTTCGCTCTACCAGCTGTTGCTCCACCGGGGGCCCTTTTGGTCGGGCGATGAGGAGACCAGCCTGATGCTCATCGGCTGTTACATCGGGGTGGTGGCGGTGGGCAATCTGCTGCTGGCCAGCGCGGCCATCGAGAGGGAAGTGGCGGTGCGGGACACGCGGGAGAGCGAGAGGCGATACCGGGCGGTGGTGGAAGACCAGACGGACCTGATCTGCCGCTTCCGGCCCGATGGGACGCTGACGTTTGTCAACGAGGCTTACTGCCGCTTCCATGGCCGGACACGCGAGCAACTGCTCAGCTCGAATTTTTTCCCGGCCCTGTCGGAGCCGGACCGCGAAATCCCGCTGAAACAATTCGCCCGGCTGACGCCGGCGGAGCCGATGCAAGCGTTCGACAACAAGCTGCTCCTGGGCGGGGGCAAGCAACTCTGGCAGCAATGCACCGTGCGCGCCTTGTTCGACGACCACGGCCAAGTCACCGAGTTCCAGGCGGTGATGCAGGACATCACGCGGCGCAAGGAATCCGAGGAAGCGCTGCGGCTGGGGGAGGAACGCTTTCGCGCCATACTGGACAGCATGGTGGACGGGGTCATTGTGCTGGACGGAGAGGGGCTGGCCACGCTGTTCAACCCGGCGGCGGAACGGATATTCCAGCGCCCCGCCGGGCAGGTGCTGCACCGGACCTTGGAGAGCCTCTTTTGGGCGGAGGACTGGTCCAAGTACAACTATTACCTGGCGCATCACCTGGGGCAGATTCCGCCCAAGGTCATCGAGGTCAACACCCATCGCGCCGACGGCAGCCCGCTGCCCATTGACTTGGCGGTGAGCGTCATCACGCGCGGGGGCGCGATCATGTTCATTGTCATCGTGCGCGACATTTCGGAACGCAAGCGGCTGGAGGAGCAGTACCGCCAGGCGCAAAAAATGGAGGCTGTCGGGCGGCTGGCCGGGGGCATCGCGCATGATTTCAACAACCTGATGCAGGCCATCCTGGGCTACAGCAATTTGCTGGACCGCCGGCTGGCGCCGGGGGACCCGAATCACGAGACGGTGGAGCACATCCAGAAATCGCTGGCCCACGCCAGTTCGCTGACGCGGCAATTGCTGGCCTTCAGCCGCAAGCAAGTGCTCAAGCCCAAGCTGCTGCCGTTGAACGGGGTGGTGGCGGACATGACCCATCTGTTGCAACGGCTGCTGGGGGAAACCATCCAGTTGAAGATGAGGCTGGCCGAGCCGGTGCCGTACATCCGGGCCGATCCGGGCCAGATGGAGCAACTGATCCTCAATCTGGCCATCAACGCGCGCGACGCCATGCCCCAAGGCGGGGTCCTGAGCATTGACACCAGCAACGTGACCTTGACCGAGCCGAAGAGCTTTTCCTCCGGCCAGTTGCCGGCCGGTTCCTACGCCCTGTTGAGCGTCTCAGACACGGGCTGCGGGATGGCGCCGGAAGTCCTGACTCATTTGTTCGAGCCTTTCTTTACCACCAAGGAGACCGGCAAGGGCACCGGGCTGGGCCTGTCCAATGTCTATGGAGTTGTCAAGCAAAGCGGCGGAGAAATCACCGTCGCCACCGCCGTGGGCTGGGGCACGACCTTCAACATTTACCTGCCGAGCTACGAGGGGCGGCCGGGGGAGGAGGAGTCCACCCAATTGCTGCCCACCCAGGGCGGCGGTCATGAAACGGTCCTGCTGGTCGAGGACGAGGAACTGGTGCGCATGATGCTGGTGGAGGTCTTGAAATCGGGCGGCTACACGGTGCTGGACGCGCGCCACGGCGCCGACGCCCTGGCGCTGGCCGAGCGATTCACCGGACCGATTGACCTGCTGGTGACCGACATCACGATGCCCGGCTTCAGCGGGGCCGAGCTGGCCCAGCGCCTGGGGGAAAAACGGCCCGAGATGCGCGTGCTGTTCATCTCCGGCTACACGGACCAGGAGGCGACGCGATGGGGCACACTCAACCAGCCGGTGCAATTTCTGCAAAAGCCCTTTCATCCGGACGCGTTTCTGACCAAGGCCCGCCAAATCCTGGACCAACGCAAGAAATGACCCGACCCGCCGTGACAGAATTCGTCCTGCAATGGGTGCGGCGGCGGCAGGGGTCGCCCGCCGAGCTGGTGCGGGCGCTGGAGGCGGAGGCGGGCTGGCCGGGGCGGCTGATGCTGCCGGGGATCCTGGAGGAATTGCGCGCGCGGGGGGGCTTGCCGGAGGCGGAGCGGAAATATCTTCTTTACACACTCAACGCGGGCGCGCTGGCCCAGGCCCTGGCCGATGGCGCCGACCCGGCCCAGCAACACCAATCCTCCCTGGACCACCTCTTCACCCTGAGCCGCCGCTTTCGCCGTTCGAAAAAGTTCGCCGAGGCGGTGGAGTTCGTCGCCCGGTTCCGGGATTACTCGCCGTTCAACAACATGCTGGTCTTCATGCAGAATCCGCTGGCGACCTACTTCGCCACCGCCAGCCATTGGCGCAAGGCTTTTGGCCGCTCGATCAAGCCGGAGGCGCGGGGCATGCTCATCCTGGCGCCCCGCACGCCGGTGCTGATCGTCTATGACATCGCCGACACGGAGGGTCCGCCGCTGCCGGAGAAGTTGCGCGTTTTCGCGCAGACGGCCGGCCCGTTCAATCCCGCCGTGTTGGAGCGCACGGTCAAGAATTGCGAGCGCGACCGCGTCCAAGTCGTCCGCGAGCCGATGGGGCCATTGCGAGGGGGCTTCGTGACGGTGCGCGCGCCGGAGCCGGGCTGGAAAATGCGCATCGCGCTGCGGGCGGGCCTGGATGACGCGGGGGCTTACGCGGTGCTGTGCCACGAGTTGGCGCACATCCATCTGGGCCACGTGGGGGCCGACCGCGACGGGTGGTGGCCCTTCCGCATGAACGTGACGGAAGCGGTGGCGGAGATCGAGGCCGAATCGGCGGCTTACATTGTGTGCGCGCGAGCCGGGCTGCGGACGCGCTCGGCGGAGTATCTATCCAACTTCGTGGAGGACAGCGAGGACCTGGACGCCATCAGTCTTGACTTGATCAGCCGGGTGGCGGCGCGGATCGAAGAAATGGGCCGGGGGCTGCTGCCGCCGCGAAGCGCGCCGGGGCGGGGAGTGGGATAAGGGTTATTAATCTTAATCATAATCTTAATCGAATCCCACTCCACGCAACGGTGGCACGAGGAAGATTAGGATTAGGATTAAGATTAGGATTAGGAAAATGAATCCTGGAACGGCTTGCGGGGCTGGCGGACGGGGGGTAGGATCGGGCAGACATGACCTCTCCAGACACATCGTTGTTCGTCCGGGCGGATGGGCGGAGTTGCGCGCAAATCCGCCCGGTGCGCTTTGTCAATGGCATCGCCCCCTACGCGGCCGGCTCGACGTTGATCGAATGGGGCAACACACGGGTGATCTGCGGGGTGACGATCGAGGAGACGGTCCCCCGCTGGATGAAAGAGCAAGGGGTCACGGGAGGGTGGATCACGGCGGAGTATGCGATGCTGCCTTACTCGACATTGACGCGCAAGGCGCGGGACATATCGAAGGGGAAAATTGACGGGCGCTCGCAGGAAATCCAGCGGCTGATCGGGCGGGCGATGCGGGCGGCCATTGACCTGGAACGCATCGGCTCGCGCACGATCTGGGTGGATTGCGACGTGTTGCAGGCGGACGGCGGGACGCGCACGGCGGCCATCACGGGCAGTTTTGTGGCGCTGTCGCTGGCCGTGCGGTCGTTGGTCAGCAACGGCAAACTGGCGTCGGACCCCGGCCTCAAGCCGGTGGCGGCGGTCAGCGTGGGGATTGTGCAAGCGCACGCCTTGCTGGACCTGGCTTATATCGAAGACATGGCGGCGACGGTGGACATGAACGTGGTGATGAACGGGGAGGGGCAATTCATCGAGTTGCAAGGCACGGGGGAGGAAGCGGCCTACAGCGAGCAGGAGTTGGGCGCGATGCTGGAGTTGGGCAAGGCGGGCATCGGCGAATTGCTTCGCTGCCAGCAGGCGGCGCTGGGCTCGTGAGTTCAATTCCATGACAAATCGTCGGGCGAGTCGGCCAGGAGGCGGCTTTGGACGTCCTTTTGCTTGAGAATCTCTTTCCAGAGCAGGTTGGGCTTGGGGTGGAAAATCAAGTCCAGTGTGGCCGGATGCACCAGCCAGTCGTGACGGGAGATTTCCTTGTCCAATTGGCCGGCGCTCCAGCCGGCGTAACCGGCGAACAATTTGATTTTGCGCGTGGTGGAAAAGGAATCGCCCAAATCGATCAGGGCGTCAATCGAGTGGCCGAGGCTCAAATTGGCCATGACATTGGCTTGGGGCAGGAAGGTGTCGCTGTGGAGGAAGCTCAAGGCCCGGGGCTGGACGGGACCGCCGACGAAGAGGGTCTGGTTCTTGATGGTGTCGGGCAGATTGGCCACCAGCGCCTGGCCGACTTTGCCGGGGGTGGCGCGGTTGAGGATGAGGCCGAAGGCCCCGTCGGGGTCGTGCTGGCAGATGAGCACGACCGAGCGGTGAAAGAAGGAGCCGTGCAGCTTTCCGCCGTCCAGGATGAGCTGCCCTTGCAATGATTTTTCAGCGTGCGGCATGGCGCGTTCCGGGCCGTGAGGCCGGAGGTATTCTCATTCTGTTTTGCCCAGCAATTCTCGGGCCGCGCGGACGATGCCGGCCGCGGTCAAGCCGTGCTTTTGGTAGAGGTGTTCGGCCACGCAGGCCGATTGACCGAATTCGCCGCGGATGCCGAGCGAGCGCATGCGATGGGCGATGTCCGCCCGCGCCAAGGCGTGGGCGATCTGCGCGCCCATCCCGCCGATGACCTGGTGGTCCTCAATGGTGACAATGCGGCCGGAACATTTTCTGACGGCGGCGCCGATGGTCTTGAGGTCCACCCGGTTGATGAACGGATTGGAAATGACGGTCGCGGCCAGGCCTTGTGCGCGCAATTGGTGTCCGGCTTCGATGGCCGCCAGGACCAGCGGGCCGCAGGCGGCGATGACAACGTCGCTGCCCTCGGCCAGGATTTGCGCCTTGCCCCACTCGTAATGGGCGTTTTCCCGGAGCCGGACGGGATAATTCTCGCGCCCGACAAAAAAGAGGGCCGATTCGCCGTCCTGCCCGTCGAGACGGGCCTGGGCCAGGCGTTTGATCGCCTCGTAGATCAGCGCCTCGGCCTCGTCGGCGCACGAGCAGGCGATGACCACCGTGTGGGGGATGGCCGAGGTCGCCGCCAGATAGGTTGTTGCCTGGTGCGACGCGCCGTCGGCGGCGTCCTGGAAGCCGGCGTGCGAGAAGACGGCGATGACTGGGGCCTGGGAGAGGGCGGACATGGTCAGGGGCAGGTTGCCCTTGGTGACGCCGAACTGGGCGAATGTGTCAACAATAGGAATAAAGCCGGCCTTGGAGAACCCGGCGGCGGCGCTGATCATGTTGGCCTCCGCCACGCCCACTTCGACGAAGCGGTCCGGGAAGCTCTTCTGAAAGAGGCTCATGCCGGTGGAGCCTTCGACGTCGGCGGAAATGGAATAGACGGGCAGGCCCTCGCGGGCGGCGCGCACGGCGCCGCGGGCCAGGCCGTTTTGCACCTTCTCCTTCTTGACAGCGGGCGGGACGGCGGGGGCCGCCGCGGTCCGGGCCTTTTTGGCCGCGTCCTTCTGTTGCCAATCGCGACGCAGGCCGTCCGCCCAGGCGGCGAGGGCGGGCGGGACCGTGGCCCCGAAGTAAATCTCGTTGACAAAGTCAACGATTTTGCCGGCGTCGGACAAGGGAAAGCCGTGGCCGCCGGAGGAACTTTCCATGGTCGCGCGCACGCCGTAGCCTTTGATGGTCTTGACCCAGAGGCAGACCGGGGAGCGGGGATTGGCGCGGGCCTGGGCCAGGCCGTTTTCCAGCGCCAGATAGACTTGCTGCAAGTCGTGGCCGTCGGGCACCTTGATGACGTTCCATCCCAGCACGCTCATGGCGGAGAAGGACGGCGCCATGCTGAAGGCGTCCTGGGTGATGCGGCCGGAGAGCTTGGTGTCGTTGTCGGAGATGACCAGCACGTAAGGATTGAGCCTGTCCTTGGCGGCCAGGCCCGGGAGGGCGGCGAAGGCCTCCTTGGCCTCGCCTTCCATGGACGCGCCGTCGGAGACGGTGCAGATAGTGAGGCGATCATTCTGGCGCACCTTGTCGGCCATGGCCAGGCCCTGGGATTGGGCCAGGGCCGACGAGAGCGGCCCGTTGCTCAGGAACACGCCCTGGGGATTGAGCTGAGACTCGCCGTGCCCGGTCAACTTGCTGCCGATGCTGCGAAAGCCCTTCAAATCATCGAAGGTCATGCCGTCGAAGCCGTAATTGCAGCGCAAGGCGTAAAGGCCGTTTTCGGTGTGGCCGGCGTCATTGACAAAATTGAAGGCTTCATGCCAGGGCCGGCCGCGGGTGGCAAAGATGAGGCCGTGAATGGCCGCCATGATTTCGGCGAAGGCCGCCGGCCCGCCCCAATGGGAAGCGGCGCCGCCGTTGACGGCTTCCATGTCCATCAGCGCCACCAAAGCGCGGGTGGCGCGGGGATCGCCCAAAACGACCGCCTGGCCGGCGGCATTTTTGACTGTGACCGGGAACATGGGCGGTCCGGGCGGCGTGGGGGCCAACTTGGAGAGCAATTTCAGCGGCGCCAGCGGCGGGGCCTGGATGGGTTTGACAATGGACTTATCCTCGGACATAGCGGTTCAGCATAGGGGTTTCTGAGCGGGAAAGTGGTGCGCGCGGCGGGAGTTGAACCCACAACCTTCGGCTCCGGAGGCCGTCACTCTATCCAGTTGAGCTACGCGCGCACAATGATCGAACATACAATGCTCCACAACCTGCTCCAACACAAACGCATTATGGGAGACTATGACGTTTTCCGCCGTTGCCCGCAAGAAAATCCGGGGGGAGTGGAGGGCGGGAGCAGGGCGATTTTTGGGCGGGCCGGCGCACCCGCCTTCGCCTGGGCTTCCGCCGTCGCTGAAGCGATGGCGGACAAGCCGGCGCGGCAAGCCTGGATGCCGGCGGGGATCGGGGTTCCGCATCGGAAAATTTTTATTATGGCCGATTTGGTGCGATTTGGTGCGATTTGGTGCTAATCGGCGGGGTTCCGCTTCGATCCTGTCCGGCCATGCCAAGGTGGGCAAAAATTGCCGGTTCGGGCCACCATCCGGCCCGATCAAACCTTGTTGGAAGCTTGTTTTCACTGTGATTGGATTTGATTAGGTTTGATTAGGTTTGATGGGCACCGGAAAGGGCGGTTTCATCAAAGGGTCGAAAAAGGACGGATGGGACCAATGGGACGAATGGGACGGAGATGACGGACGCGGGCGCTGCGGATTTTTCGATTTCGTCATAAGGCCGGGCTGGCGGCAAATCGCCAGCCATCGTTCGCATCGCTCGTTCCGGGCCGTCATTTCGACATTCATGCGGCGATCATGGCACATCCGGGAACAACCATAAAACCTACGGTAGTGTTTTAGGCACGATTTTTTTGGAGGGATTGGGTGGCGGCTTGTTGTTGAAAGGCAAGGGCTTGCAAATAAAAAAATCCCAAAGAACATGAAAAACGCAAAAAAAAGTGTAAAATATTTTTCCGGATACCCCCGATTTTCTGCCAAAAGGGACGGATTTTGAGCGGCGTGATTTGCAAACAGCTTTGGTTGTGGGGGTTAGCGCGGCAGAGCCACAATTTTCACAGCTTCTCAGTGACGGCGGGCCGGGGCAGGGTAGGGTCGCCTCGCCGAGGCGACCGTTCCGGCAAGAACGACGCGCGGACGGCTCGGCGAGCCGTCCCTACCTGTTTTGATCGCACACAAATGTCCTGTTTTGAATGCAACAGGACAGATTGAGTGAAAGTAGTTGCATAGTTGGAAATATACGGCAAGGATTACTGATCAAGCATATTCTTATTTCGCATGAAAAAGAGCATGAGGCAACAGAAGCGGACCATTCGACGCCGGGAGGGCGGGTTTACGTTAATTGAACTGCTGGTGGTCATTGCCATCATCGCCATCCTAGCGGCGCTGCTGCTGCCGGCGTTGAAGAGCGCCAAGGAGGAGAGCATGGGGATCAAGTGCATGAGCAACATGAGGCAAATGGCCCTTGGCTGGCGCCTGTATGCGCAGGAAAACAGGGAGTTCATCGTCCTGGCCAGCCAGTCGGGCACGGCCAATGACCCGTTGGACAAGTATGCCTGGTGCCAGCAGGAGGAGGATTTCACGGACAATCCCAAGAACTATGATCCTTCAGTGGACATCACGGTGGGGCCGCTCTATCCTTATATCAATTCCTACTGGGTGTATCGCTGCCCTGCGGATACGTCTGTGATCAGTCACGGCGGCAAACTGTTGCCGCGGGTTCGCACCGTCTCGATGAACTTTTACTTGGGAGGATTCGGCGGGAAAGGCTTTGCCGGGTATCCCGTTTATATGAAGACGACGGACTTGATAGCGGGCCGGTCGCCCGGACCCAGCGACACGTGGGTGTTTCTGGACGAGCGCCAAGACTGCATCAATTGGGGGAATTATGCGACAGACATGGCGGGCGACAATCCAAACGACCCCGATCTCTATGAGTTTTCCGAGGACATGCCCGGCATGTACCATGATCGTTCGGCTGGATTTGCTTTTGCGGACGGGCACGCCTCCATCCAGCATTGGCTGGATTACAGAACAACACCGCCGCTCCAGCGTCCAAGGCCAGGCCCCAGCGGCAGCACCGGCCCGGCCGTGCCAACACTGTACGTGCCGTATGACAAGGACGTGCGCTGGCTCCAGCTCCACTCGGTTCGTCCGCTTGCGCAATAGGTGGCGTTGAGAAAGATTCTCGCCTGATACCGGGGAGCATGGCCGGGAAGTCATGGGCGGCCAAGGCAAGGAGGAGGGTAGAGCATAGATCATGCCACAGGCTACGGGGTATTCACCCCATTGCAACAGCGCGGCTTAACAAGTAAATAAGTAAAGTCGTAGTGTTCTTGCCGCAGCAATATCACCTGATATTAGCGCATGCGCGGTGTTGCGAAAAGAGCCGGCTCAATCGGTATTTTGAAAGGTTTTATGGCAAAATCGGACGCAATCCAAAGCGACGTCGGTCTAATCGGCCTGGATGCAATCGGCCGGAATGTGGCGCTGCATCTGGCGGAAGATCATTTCAACGTAGCGGCCTGCGATTGTGGAGGGCGAAAGACACTGGCGTTGCCGGAACAGGCAGCCTGGCCAAGAGTGCGGGTGGCGGGCAATGTCTCGGAGCTGTTGGCCAACCTGCGCCAGCCGCGGACGATACTCATTTTCAGCGGCGCAGAGGCGCCCATGAACTCGATTCTGGATCGGTTGCTGCCTGGATTGGAACAGGAGGACATTCTGATGGACGCCGGGGATTCTTATTTCAAGGACACGGCCAGCCATGGCCGCCGGTTGGAGGAGCAATCCATTCACTTCATGGGCCTGGGCCTCTCCGGCGGCGAAAGAGGGGCGCGTCACGGGGCCATTGTCATGGCCAGGGGAGCCCGCGAGGCACGGGAGCGCACACGACCGTGGCTGGAAAGCATGGCCGCGACCGTTCGCGGAGAGCCGTGCGTGAGCTATTTTGAATCCGCGGCAGCGGCCCACTTCGTCAAGATGGTCCATAACGGAGTAGAGAATGCCCTGTTGCAATTGGTGCGCGAAACGTACCAGTTGCTGCAACGGGCCTTGCTTTTGACCGATGAGGAAATGGACGACGCATCGGGGGCGTGGCTCATCGGCGTTCTCGGCGGCCACCTGGTGGAGATTTCCGGACGGGTCTTGGAACCCCAATCAGCGCGGTCGTGGCCGTGGGACGAGTTGAAGTGGGCCAAAGACGACGCGTTGGGAAGATGGGCCGCGCAGAGCGCGTGGGAATTGGAAGCGCCGGTTCCCACGATCGAAGCGGCCGTGGGCGCGCGAGGCGGCGTGGCGACCGAAGAGCGACAGGCTCTGCTGGCGGCGCCCTTCCGCCAGCCGGTGGGGCGATTCGGAGACGATCCTGAGAGCGTGATGAAGGAATTGCACAGCGCGCTCCACGCGGCGATGATGATTACCTACGCGCAAGGCATGGCGTTGTTGAACGCCGCCTCGGAGCAATTTGGCTTTCAGTTCAACCTGCCCGAGATCTCGCGGGCGTGGCGCGGTTGCACCCACTTGCGCACCACTTTGCTCGACAACATCGCGACCGCCTTGGAAGCCACCCCGGACCTGCCGGAGTTGCTCTCTGATGACGATTTGTCCCAAGAGGTCATGGCCGGCCAAGAGAACCTGCGCCACGCCGTCTGGCGCGCCCCTGGGCTTGACACCGCTGTCCCCGCCTTGCTGGCTTCGCTGAATTACCTCGATTCCAACAGGGCGGCGTGGCTGCCGGTGAATTTGATCCAGGCGCCGCCGGGCGGGCAGCGGGGCCGTCGAAATGGACACCACGCGCCGACCCGAACATCGCGTTTGTCAGGTCCGAATAATCGAGTCAAGTGACGCAGCCTACCTTTCTGAGGAACGAAAGGACCGGAGGGCGATTTGATTCGAGTTGGATTCGATTCCGATTAAGATTAAACAAAAAGGGTGATAATACCGAGCCAGCGATCTTTCTCCCGCAGAAGCATTAGCCGCGCCTTTGCCGCTTTCCTGGCTGCCGGGGCCTGCTTGATTTTTAGCGGCGGGAGCGCGCGAGGCGAGGAGGCGGCGGTGGAGGGGAATTGGATGTTTCGGCCGGACCCGCTGTGCATCGGGGTGAAGGAGGGGTGGATGAAGCCGGATTTGAAGGAGGCAGATTGGCAGGCCGTGGCGGCGGGAGAGTCCTGGGCTTCCTACGGGTATTTCAATTACAGCGGTGTCGGCTGGTATCGGAAGAGAATTGATATTCCAGCGCGTTTTCGGGGCGGGTTTATCATTTTCGAGGGGGTGAATGAGAGTTGCACGGTGTACTTTGATGGAAAAGAGATGACGACGAAAGCGCCCGCGGCGGAGCCGCGCTTTCGGGGCACGTACACCGGCAGCCCCCCCTTCCGGCTGCGCTTGCCCGAGGCGGCCCGGATTGACGTGGCCATCCGGGTCACGGGCGCCGACACGCATAAGATTGGATCGGCGGGGCCGGGACTGGCCGGGCCGGTCAAGCTGTCGGACAGTGTGCTATTCGAGTTCAGGGGTTATTGGCTGGCGCCGGATGAGTATGTATCGCGGGAGGAGTGGCTCAAGGCGATGCGGAGGGAGCGTGCCAGACGGCGGGAAGGGCTGCATGAGGAGGGGCGAATCTATGAGGGCGCGTATGCCTGGAGCCGGAGAAACTTTGTGGAAGGCTTTGTGTTTGTGTATGACACGCGGTTTTACGATGAGGAACATAATCGCTACAAGCTGGATGAATATCTGGATGATGGAGTGCGGAGATTCGGCGGGTACGACAGCCTGTTGATCTGGCATGCTTACCCGAACATCGGGGTGGACGATCAGAACCAGTTCCAGATGTTGGGCGATCTTCCGGGCGGGCTGCCGGGCTTTCGGGCGATGGTGGGCCGGGCGCATGAGCGCGGGGTCAAGATTTACATCGCATACAATCCGTGGGATCGGAAGACCCGGCAGGAAACGGTGGCGCCGGAGCAGTCCCTGGCCGAGGCGGTCAGGGCGACCGAGGCGGACGGAATTTTTCTGGACGTGACAGATAATGGTCCGGCCGAGAAGCTGCGCCAGGCGGTGGATGCCGCGCGGCCGGGTGTGGCGCTGGAGCCGGAAGGGTACTGTTATTCCGACGGAGGCCTCGAGACGATCAACGGCGGGTGGGGGCAGGCCTTCCCGTGCGCGGGTTACTTCGAGCATTTGCGGGGCGTGCCGGTGGTGAAATGGACCGAGCCGCGGTACATGCTGCATTATGACGGGGACCGATGGCGGACGAGCCGGGTGGTCATGTTGCAGCACGTGTTTCTCAACGGCGCAGGGGTGTGCATCTGGGAGGATATTTTCGGGACTTGGAACGGTTACAGCGAGCGGGACCAGGCGATTGTCCGGCGGATGGCGCCGATTCAGCGGTATGCGGCGGACCTGCTGGCCAGCGAAGATTGGGAGCCGTTCCATCCCACCTTGGCGGCCGGGGTTGACGCGGCGCGCTGGGCCGGTGAGGGAAGGGCCCTGTGGACGGTGGTCAATTGGAGCGATGAACCGAGGCGAGGCCCGCTGCTGCGCCTGCCGCACGTTGCTGGAGCGCGATATTTTGATTTGTGGAACGGCGTCGAACTGCATCCCAAGCTGGCGCACGGGGAGGCCAGCGTGACGATAGACCTTGAAGCGCGCGGGTTTGGGGCGGTGTTTGTGCAGCGCGAGGCGCCCGAGGCCGGATTAAGGGAATTGCTGGCGCGGCAACGGCGCGAGGCAGGCCGGAGGATCAGCGATTACGCCGATGACTGGCCGATTCCCATTGTTCCCCGCGTGAAAGTGCCGGCCAAGACTCCGCGCGCGAGCACAAACGAACCGCCGGCGGAGATGGTTTTCGTTCCGGCCACCGGCCCGTGGGTGATGACAGTGACGCATAATCTGGGCGAAGGCGGATGTTACCCCGATGACGGGGGAGCGGAATGGAGCGGGCGACGCCATTTCATGTACGAGAACGGAGATCATAAGCGGAATATCATTCATCAAATTCCGGTGCCGGGTTTGCCGGCATTTTACATGGATAAATTTCCCGTCACGCAAGGGCGGTTCCGGGAGTTTCTGGAAGCCAGCGGCTATCGGCCGTTGGAGGAGCACAATTTTTTGCGAGACTGGGATTGGTCTGATCGGGCGCATCCGCGTCCGGTGGCGGGGCGGGAGAACCATCCGGTGACGTGGGTGGATTTGGAGGAGGCGCGCGCCTACGCGCGCTGGACGGGCAAACGACTGCCGACGGAGGAGGAATGGCACTACGCGGCCGGCGGGCGGGACGGGGCGCGCTACCCTTGGGGCGGGGCGTGGCAGGCGGGTCTGGCCAACGACCACGGCGAGGGAACAACGGCTGTGGGAACATTTCCGGCCGGGGCCAGCCCATTCGGAGCACAGGACACGTGCGGCAACGTGTGGCAATGGACGGAGAGCGAGCGAGATGATGGCAATCGCTACGCCCTGTTGCGGGGCGGGTCCTATTACCAGGTGGGAGGATCGGGTTGGTATTTCGACCGATTCGTGGCGAAGGGGCTGGGCGCTGGAGAATGGTCAGCCCGGCCCATCGGGTATCACGCGAAGCTATTTCTGATGACGCCGGGGATGAATCGGAAGGGTACCATCGGATTCCGTTGTGTCAAAGATGTCGCGCAGTAAAAGTTGAATGCGGGGTATTTGCCCGCGGGTCAGGCGGTGAGAACGAATTTGTCGCGGAAAGCGGACGGGATGGGGCGTCCCGTTTCAAGCAACGCTTCCAAATGCGCTTTGGCGGCTTGTTGGAAACGAAGGGCGGCTTCGCCCCGGTCGTGCCCTTGCGCATGACAACCGGGCAGCAACGGCGATTTGGCGACCCACACGCCATCTTCATCCTGACGGATCTGCACTTTGGAGAGAGGAACAATCATAGCGCATGCAAGCTAACCTGTTCCAGGCCGGAGGTAAAGAAGGATGGCATTGATAATCTTGCTCATTTTTTGGTCTTGACCACGAGCGAGCCGCCGGCGAAATCGCGGGGGAGTCTCACGGCGCCGTCGGCGGCGACCTCGATGGGCCGGCCGTCCAGGAGGGCGGAGGCGATCGGGCCGGGGCCGTCAATGGCGATGCGCCAGCGGCCCTGGCGGAAGCGCAGGTCGGCCTGGAGAGGCGGGCTGCCGGGGTAAAGTTTGGGCTGGAGGAGGACGCGGCCGTCCTGGAAATTGACGCCGAGATAATGCCGGACGACGAAGTATGGGAGTTCGCCGGTGGGCCAGGTGACGAGGCCAAGCCACTCCTGCTGGCTGCCGGCCAGGAGCGGGATTTCTTCGTAGTAGAGGCCGCCGTTGCCGCCTTGAACGTTGCGGAACCACGCCAACGTGCTGCGGCTGCGATCCAACATGCCGCCGGCGTGCTGGCCGCGCAAGACGAGGGCGCCGGCAATGCCCCAGGGACCGGGCATGTTGATCTCGCAGGTGGTGTCGTAGCGGGTGTAGCCGCCGCCCCACCAGCGCTGGTTGCGGAGTTTCTCGATTTCGTTGAGCGTATTGACGGCCAACGCGGAGTTTGGCTCGACAAGGCCCAGGGCGATGGGCAGGGCCAGCGTGGCGTCCGGGTTGATCAAATTATGTTCTCCGCAGCGGCAGGGGGTGTCGGGCGCGCCGCGGAGCTGGACCAAATGCTCGGCGACCTCGCCGGTGAGATTGCGGCGCTTGATCAAGGCGCCGTTCTGCACGAATGTTTTCATCATCGCCTGCTGGATGGCGTCGGCCTCATTGAGCCAATGTTGACGGCGATCCTGGGCGCGAAGCTGCGTGGCCAAAGCGGCGGCCTGGCGCAAGCCGACAATGACGTAGGTATTGTAGGCGAGTTCGTAGGCGTCGTTCATGGTCTGCTCCCAGAACTCGCGCCGGTTGTGGACCAGGCCGGTGGCGTCGCGCAACCTGGGATTCAACGGGCGCTCGACCAGGGCGATCAATTTGTCCCGGTAGGTGTCGGCCAATGAGTCGTCGCCGGCAAACTCGGTGTACCAGCGCAACGCCAGGAGCAGTTCGCCGCTCTGGTCAATCTCTTCGCGGTCGGGATCGTCAAACGCGCCGCCGGTCATGGAATTGCCTTCGGCCGTGAGGAGGTCGCGGATGCAACGTTCCAAGACGGCGCGCGCCAGTTCAAAGTGGCCGGCGGCGGTCAGGCCGAGGGAAAATTGGGAGGCGTCGCGAACGGTTTCGGCTGGGTATTGGAAGAAGCCGCCGCGTTGGACGCCGTTGTCGGAGACGATGGCCGGCAGGACGGAGCGGGTGATGTCGAAGACCTGGCGCACCAGGGCATCGTCGGTCTGGATGCGGGAGGAATTGGCCCAGCGGGCGCGAGTGGCCAGGAGGAGTTGGGCGGAATTGAGGGAAACGCGGGCGATTTGCCGCTGAAAATCCTCGGCGGTGGCGGTGTTGGCCGGTATCTGAGCGAGCATGTAAGTGTCAATCGTGACCGTCTTGTCCGCGGAGAGCGTGAGCGGGCCGATCTCGATGAGGCCTTTGGCCGCATCCATCTTGAGCGGTTGGTCGCCGGCGACAACCAGGGCCTGCGGACAGCCGTGGCAGGTGACAAAGAGGGCGCGGTTGGTTGAGGCGGCGTTGCCGGCCGGCAAGCGCAGGCGCAGAGTCACCCGCTCGTCGCCGTGGAGGTTTGCGCCCGTCAGAGAGATGACGCGGCGGATCGTATTGTTGTCGGCCAGCCCTGAGAAGCATTCCGTCACGCGGACGCCATCGGCCCACCAAATGGCTTCGACCACCGGGATGCCGTCGGACTCGGCCCAACGGACGCGGGTTTGCTCGCCGAAGGCGGTGAAGGCAAACTGGCTTTTCTGCGAGATGACTTCCAGCGCGCTGGAGCGGACGCCGTCGGCCTGGTTGAAATTATAGGCTTGCGGCTTGTCGTTCTGGGCGATGTAACTGGCGTCAAAGAGGTAGCCGGTCACCGCCGGGCCCAAATCCGCGCGGTCGGCTTGGAGGAGCCACTGGAGTCGGCCGCTGCGCAGCATGAAGTATTCGCGGTCGTGGAAGAATCCGCGATTTTGCAAATCCAATGCCGTTGGTTCGGCCCCATCGGCCCGGGTCGTCAACCCGGCAAGAGAAACGCAAAAGAGCAACGGCAGGAGGGAGAGGGGTATCCAGTTGAATCGTTTTGTGTTCATCATCCCGGACATTCGAGGAACAGGGCGGCCAACGAAAGGAAAATCGGCGGAAGATTTGCGGGACGAAGGAAGAGCTTCCAGGAAGGAAGCGAATGGCCAAACAGGCAGCCATCAGGAAATGGTCATTCTCGGACTGGCTGATTCGGTTGCGGGCGCGATGGGGCGGAGGGCCTCACGCCTGGCCCGGCAGAGGCAAACGCCGAGCCATGGCCAACGGGCGGCGCCGGCTGAGAAGCTCGCAGCCACACAACGCGGCCGCAGCCAAACCGAGCAAAAACGCCGTGGAAGCGGAATCAGGAACAGCGGCGACCCACTGCCCGGCGGAAAAAATGTTATACGGATCCAACTGTTGAATGGAAGCGGACGAATCCGTTATGTTCCACTCGTATGGTCGGTCACCCAGCAACGAGGCCTCATACAATGATACCGCCCCCGTAATATCCATGGACGTAATAGCGGTTGCGTTCCATGTAAAACCAGGAGGGCCATGCAATCTGTTTATAACGTCCGTGCTGTCATCCAAATAGAAAGACCCAAACGGTGTTCGCAGCCACGACTCGCTCATATTGATGTCGCTCAAACTCCCGCCTCCAAGGGGCGAGAAGGCAGAGTCCAGGAACAGTTCGCCCCCCCAATCACTGGAAGGGGGAGAGGGGACGAACACATAGGTGTATTCTGGAGTCGTGGCGCGAGCAGAGACTGAGCCAGCCAGCGCCAGCAGGGCGCAAGTTGCAAAGGCGAGCATTTTCATGTTATGAATGTAGTTTATGCGTAACTATGTGCCGGGTACATGCAATATTCGCGCCAATCGGCCTGCACGACGGGCCAAATGATTGCAAGTCTTTCGTAATCAACGTGTTTAACAGTCTTTTTTTTGCGTCATGTATGTCAATTCAGACCGCTCAAGTAAAGAAAACCGACAATCCGTTGGAGAATCAGCGTCCTCGAAGAGAGGATTTTCGAATGGAAGATGTTAGTATTGAATACCTTATAGGACACATAGCCCTCAAACCCTCAAAGTGTAAAGAGGTTCGACAGAAATTGGATGTTCATCCCGTATGAGGAGGAGAAAATCAGGATTACTGCTCCGGCACGGAGAAGGCGGCGACCAAGGGGCGGTGGTCGGAGGCCAGGCCCCAGTTGGGCAAAGTTAAAATATAGGTCTCGTCCTTGCGCCAATGCTGAAGCATGCCGCCGCCCAGCAGGATGTAGTCAATGCGGCTGTAAGTGTCCTCCTTGGCGTAGTAATCGGTCCAGGTGACGCGGCGGGGCTGGTGTTTGGCATCGGAAGAGGAGGCGTCGTCGCCGTTGCGCTCGGCGGGGCGGGTGTCAAAGAGGCGGGAGGCGCCGCGGCCCAGGATGACGCGAAGGGGTTTGGAGTCCTGCACGTCGTTGAAATCGCCCAGCACGACCAGGTTTTGGGAAGGGTCCTGGGCCAGGCTGGTGTCAATGACACGGCGCAAGGCCGCGGCCTCCTCGTAGCGCCATTCCTCCTCGTTGGCGAGGGGGGAGGGGAGGCGCGATTTCAAGTGGGCGGCGATGAGAGTGAAAGTGAAGCGCGGATTGACCCGGATGTCCAAATCGGCGAAGCCGCGTTTGACGGGCAGGCGGCGGCCATCGAGGAGGAAATTCTCGTTTGTATGCGGACGCCGGGCCACGATGGGAAAGCGGCTCAGCACGGCGACGTGAATGTTGGTGTCGAAACCGGCTACCTCCTCCCAAAAGGGCAGGTCCAGGCCGGCGGATTTGAGGGCGCCTTGCAGGGCGAGCAAGGCGTTGGTCGCGCCCACTTCCTGCAAGGCGATGACGTCGGGTTTGAGGGCCAGGATGCTTTGGCGGACCTTGGCCTGGGCGGCGGGAGATTTGGCATGGCGTGTGCCGGATGGGGCGTCGAGGTAATTCTCGATGTTGAAAGTGGCGACGCGAAAGAGCTGCTCACCGCCCCGCGCGGCCGGCAGCAGGCAGAAGACCAGGAGGAGCCAGAGGCGATTTGGATTCATTCGGATTAGGATTTGGATTTGGATTAAGATTGGGATTAGGATTAGGATTAAGCAAGGTCACTCCCGTTCTGTGCGTTTTTGGGCGCGGCGTTTGGCCTCGAGCAAACGGCTGGTGGTGCGGACTTGTTCTTTGGGGGGCGGTTGCGCGGCGGCGTCGGCGGGCGGGGCGGGTGGGCCGCCGGACGGGGGCGCGGGCTGGCCTGAAGGGGGCATCTGCACGGGCTTCTCCGGCTCAAAGAGGGTCGGGCTGGGGGCGGGGGCGGTGCGGGCGGCGCGCACCTGGCCGCGGCGTGCCAGCAAGGCGGAAAGGGATTCATCGGCTTCCTTGGTGCGCGGCACGCCGGCCCAGAAGAATATCCAGCGGCGCAAGGTCTTGGTGGCGCGCAACCATTCGGCGCGGTCAATCTGAATGCGGCGCACGGCGACATCGAAGGGGAAAAGGAGGATGGCCAATTTGAGGAGCCAATCGCGCAGGTCCAGGGGCTGGAAGGTTTTCTTGCGGTCGTGCAAGAACGGGTTGCCGGTGTCCGGGTCCAGGACGTTGCCGCCGCCCAATTCGGCCAGGCGGCGCAGCAGGGAGGTGTTGGGGCCGGCGTCGTCGAATTCGGGCGAATAATTGACACTCAAGCCCAGGGCCTGGGATTGGCCGGTGGCGCGGTCGGTCAGGTTCATCAGGTAGGCGCCGACTTCCTTGGTGGGAAAGGCGGCGTCGTAATGGCCCGGGCCGGTTTGGGGCAGGGACAGGAGCTGCCTTTCGCCTTTGGGGCTGACGACGAGCAATTGCAGGTTGAGGAAATTGCGGTAGTGGCCCTCGGCGTCAATGGCCTCGACGCTGACGCGGCCTTCGCCCTTTTCGACGGCGACCTCGGTGTTGAAGTCGGCGGCGTCCAGGCGGCGGAGGCTCCATTGGGCGATTTGGAGCCAGAATTGCTGAAATTTGTTCCAGCCCATCCAGTTGGCGGCCCATTTGGCGCGGGCGTCGGAAGTGAAGGCGACGGAGCGGCCCAGGCCGTACTGCCAGTGTGCCAGCAAGGGGTCGCCCTTCTGTGTGACCAGCGGGACCTCGGCGCGGCCCTTGGGGGTGGTGCAGACGTAGCCCAGAAGCTGGGGATATTCCTTGGGGCCGATGCCTTTGGTGATTTCGCTCAGGGACTTGGTCTGGGGCGAAAACGGTTCTTCGAAGATGGCGGATTTCAAGATGACGGAGGCTTCCTTGACGAAGATTTGCGGCAGGTCGGAGGCGGAATCCACCGCCCAAAAACGGCCGCGGCCCTGGGCCGCCAGCCAGGACATGGTGTCTGGGGCGACGTGGCCGCCGATCATGACGGTGCTGATGGTGATTTTATGCGTGACAATGTCCTGCACCAGCGACTTGGTCGGCGCACCGGGGTCGCCGTCGCTGAAGACGATGAGATGCTTGAGGCTGGCGGTGGATTTGAGCAGGGCCTGGTAGGCGGCTTCCATCGGGCCTTGGAAGCTGGGCATGTCGCCGGGGTTCATGCCGGAGATTTTGCGGCCCATGTCGGTTTTGGTTCCGACTTTGGAGAGAGGGAAGAGCCAATGGTTGTTGCCGTCCCAGAGGACGATGCCCATCTCGTCCTGTGGACCGAGGGCCTCCAGGGCGGCGAAGGCGATGTCGCGCGCCCAGGCGTTGCCGCCGGGGAATTCGGTGGCGTGGCAGACAATGGCCAGGGCGCCGTTGGGCAGGACCTTCTTGCTGTTCAATTCCATTTCCACCGGAAGCATGGCCTCCAGCGGCGTGCCGCGATAGCCGCCGGCGGCGTAGGTCTGGTCGCCGCCGATGCAAACGAGGCCGACGCCGAAATCGCGCACGGCGCTGTCCAGCAGGCGCATGGAATCCAGGCCCAGGTCGCCGGCGGAAAGATTGCTGATGAAGACGGCGTCGTAGCTTTGCAGTTCGGCCAGGGTTTGGGGGAATTTGTCCGTCAGTGTGACATCGAGCTTGCTGCTTTGCAGGGCCGCGGCCAGGGGCGCGTCCTTTTGGGTGTCGCTGGAGACAATGAGGAGGCGGGGATTGCCGCGCACGGTGGCGAAGGCGGTGGCGTGATTGTTCTGCGGGACGGTGTCGCCGGGGGCGTCGAGTTGGACGTCGTATTTGTAGAAGCCGGGGGTGGCGAGGGTTTGAGGGAAGGTGAAAAGGTTTTTGCCCTCGTTTAATTCGACCTTCTGCTCGCCCAGCGAGGTGTCGTTGAGGTAGAGGCGGATGGCGCCGGATTGGGCGTGATCGGCCTGGGCGAAAATCTTGACGTCGAAGGTCTGGCCGTTCTTGACCTTGGTGGGGAGGGCCAGTTTTCGGATGGAGACATCGTTGCCGCGGCTGGTGCCCAAGGGGACCACGTCCAGGCTCACGCCCAAGGGACGCGCGGCGGCCAGGGCCGACATGGCGTCGCCGACGTTTTCGTTACCGTCGGACATGAGCAGGAGGCGTTTCTGGCCGGTTTCGGGGAAGGCGGCGGTGCCGAGGCGGATGGCGCTGGCAATATCGGTGCGTTCGACACCGACGAGGGCCTGGATTTGGCGGAGGTCAACCTGGGCGTTGGGGCGGGATTCGATGGCGGCGTCGGAGCCGAAAACCAGGATGCCGGCGGTGTCGTTGGCCTTTTTGTCCTTGCAGGCCTGGTTGACGTAGGCGCGGGCGGCGTCTTGTTGAGGGGAAGGAATGCTTTGGGAGCGATCGAGCATGAAATAAACGGTCATGCCCTCCTGGGGTTTGCGCCATTGCAGGCCGGCCATGGCCAGGCAGAGTGCGAGCAGGACCAGCAGGCGCAAGGCCATGGCCGTCCAAAGCCGCCAGGCGCCGATTTGCACGTCGGACTTGCAGGCAAGCCACAAGGTCCAGGGCAGGGCCGGGAGGAGGGCCAGGAGCCAGAGAGGATTGGAGAACTGGAAGGTCATTTGCGAATGAACTTCTGCACACGATGATTCAAGGCGTCGGCCACATAAAGGTTGCCTTTGGAGTCCAAGGCGAGGCCCCAGGGGTTGCTGAATTGCCCCGGAGCGCCGCCCGGCCCGCCGAGAATTTCCAGCGGGCGGTCGTTTGAGTCAAGAATTTGGATGCGGCTGTTGCCGAATTCGCAGACAAATTGCAGGCCGTTGCGGTCAATGGCGATGTCGTACGGGTAGCTGAATTGGCCCGCGCCCGAACCGGCCTTGCCGTACTGGCGCAGGAATTTGCCCTCGGAGGAAAAGACCTGGATGCGGTGGTTGCAGGAGTCGGCGACGCAGATGTTGTCGTGAGCGTCAATGCCCAGGCCCTCCGCCCGGCTGAACTCGCCGGGGGCGTCGCCCAGGCGGCCCCAGGCGCCGAGGCACTTTTCGCCGTGGGGAGTGAAACGCTGGACGCGCTCCGAATCGGTGTATTCGCAGACATAGAGTTCGCCGCGGGAGTTGACGACCGCGGCGCGGGGCAGGCCGAACTGGCCGGCATTGGTGCCATGCGCGCCGAATTGCGCCACCAGGCGGCCTTGCGGGGAAAAGAAGTTGACCCGCGAATAATGCGGCTCGACCAGGACGATGTCGCCCGCCTTGTCGCGGCACATGCCCTTGGGTTTGCCCTTGTCCGTTTGCGGCATCTGCCACTGCAGGAGGAAATGACCGTCCGGCGAAAACTTTTGCACGCGCCCGGTCATATCCACGACGTAAAGATTGTCGGCGGCATCCACCGCGACGGAGCGCGGCTTGTTCAATTCGCCGACGCCCGCGCCGCGGGAGCCGATGACTTCGACACGGCTGAAAAAGCGGCTGTGGAGGGGAACGCTGCGCTGATCATCCGGCGAGCAACCTGCCAGAAGGCAGAGAGGCAGGAGACAAAGCGCGGCGCCGGGAGACGTTTCCATCCGGCGAATTTTTGCGCAACGAGGCGGAAAGGCAAACCGAAAAGGGGACGCTGGGAAACACGAGAGTTTATTCAGGGTCAAAACTCGAAGGTCTGTTCGCCAGGGCGTATGGGGAAGCGGCGCAGATCGTCTTGCCGCTTCAATAATAGATTACGGGGTCATTGGCCGACTGGCCCCAACCCCAGCGGCTGAAGAGGGGTTTGTGTTCGTGGTTGACCCAAAAATCGCAATCCGCGCCGGTGGCGCGGCAAATTTCCCGGCAAATTTCACCGTCCTGATGCTGCTTGGAATAGAAATTATCGAGCGAGACGATGCCGGGCACGAGAGGGTGGGCCACGTTGCAGAACATGGTCATGAAGCAGGTGTCCCACTGGAAGATATTCTCATTGAAAGCCGCGTCTATGAATTGCGAATCAAAGCCGCTGCCGGGCTGCGGTTCGTGGAAATTCTTGAAAGCCAGCTCCCAGGCCTTCCAGTACATGGCGAGATACTGCGGTTTTTCGTCCAGGATCGGAGCCGGCAACTGGTCGCGCATGTCCGCAAACCGGGGCAAAGGATGCGGCGCATATTTCTTCGTGGGGAAATAGGCGCCAAACAAAGTGGCGCGAACTGGCCTGCGTATCTGATTGCAGCCGTGATAGATGCGGATGCGCTTTGAATCGCGCCTTGCCACGCTCCCACATGATACAGGGCTGACATCCGCTGCCATCGGTGTTCCACTGCGCAAATGAAACCATTCACTGGATACCCTTTTTCTTCGTCTTGCCATGGTTTTTATCGTACTTAGTGCCTCCGTCATTTCGAACCATCCCGGGACGCGGGGCTGCGGCCCTTGACGCCGCCTTGGTGGTTCTTTTCCCACTTATATTGGACAAGCGCGTCCGACATCCGCGAGAGCCAGGATTCATCGTTGGCCATGGCATATGGCCTCATCCGGGAGAAGCCCCTGTTGAGCACCACGCCGGATCTGCTGCTGGCGGTGCTCAAAAAGGGCACGGTCAGCACCAACGTCTATCTGCGACGCATCCAGAACTTCGCGCTGGATATGGGCTGGCTTCCTTGGCCGATCTTGAGGAAAAAGCAGTTCCCGAAGGTCAGATTCAAGCCCAAGCGGGGGATCACAGAGCACGAGCACCGGCGCATCATCGGGCGTGAAACCAACCCGGAGCGCGCCTACGCCAAGAATGCCGCCGTGACCATCCCCTCGCTCGACGAGTGGGAAGAATTGGTCGCCAACAAAATTATCGACATCAACCAGATGCCCAAGGTGGCGTAGGGGAAAAATACCCCTGGCCCCCCAAGGGCAAATTCGGCCGAACTTGGTGGAAGCTAAAGAGCATACAATAAATGACCATTGAGAATGCAGATTGGGTCGGACGCACCGACGCGCCAGCGGACGTGAAGCAATTGAAAAGCCCCTTGCTTGCATCAAAGAATCTGATATGAATTCAGCAGCTTAGAGTGGCCGGATGAAAGTGCCCATCCCTGGCAGGTTGTCAACCGCCCGGTGACAGATTCAAACAACGAACCGGCGTCGCATAAGGTTTGGCGTAACATGAATGAGCAGTGATTTTGATCTCTGGCGCAAAGAGCTTCTCCAGACCGGCGACATCGTTCAGGATGGGGATACGTCTGTTCCGCAACAGGAAAAGGAAAAGAGGTTCAACAGATGTGTTGAAATGGTCAAGGCAGTCAAAGCCGCTGCCACGCTGTTCCATGAGGTTCATCGTGGCGAGGGCTTGGGCAATCACGGAATTGCGGGAGCAGGGACGATATGCAAAGGCCCGGGCGCCTGCCTCAGCCCGGCGGGTCGAAAGCACTGCCTGGCCGACGTCGAACCCCTGCCGCGGGATGGAAATAAGGCCATTCTAGCGAGCAAGGTAGTGGGCTTGACGCCTAAGAGTTCCGCCGCGCTGTCCGGTCCTTTGATTTTCCAATTGGCCGCTTCCAAGACCGTGCTTCTGGATTTGGACAAAGAGCCGGGCGAATTCTCAGGGCTTGATTGGCTGAGGTAAGAAAAGATCCCTGGATTCGCCGGAGCGCCGATCTCGCATAAAGACGAAATCTTGGGGGTGATCAGGTTGTGAAATGACGGCGACAGCGGGCAAATTCATGCTGCCGGAGCGGGCGAATGCACGGTCAGGACAGCGCGCGGCGCGCGCGAGATCAAAGGAGCGACAACGCTCCCCAAAACCAACCGCGATCCTTTCCGGTGATCGTGCATGCCGATTACGATGAGATCAACCCCCAGCCGCTTCGCTGCGTCTAGGATCGCATCGTCCGCAATTCCTTCAAGCGCCAGGATATGCGCTTTCACATTTTCCTTGCGAGCTTTTTCAAGGAGCGCGCCCATGCTCTTTTCCGCCTCCGTCCGGCACTTTTTCTCCCACTCCTCGTAACAATCCGCCGGCATGAAGCAAAAGGTACTGGGGATTGCGGAGGAATGCGCTATCAATAGTTCCGCATGGTTCTGTTTGGCTAACTTTAGGCCTCGTTCGAAGGCGGAGGCTGAACAGGCCGAAAAATCCGTCGCCACAAGAATGCGCCTGTAAATTTGGCCCGGACATTTGGCCGGCGTGATTTGCTCGGTCCCGAAGTCCTTTTCCTGGAGCGCTTTCGGATCTGTGTCTGGAGTATTCATGGAGTTTATGTGCGGCGGCTCAACTGACGCTCACAATCGGCATGCAGCCTGAGGCGATTCAGTTCGCTCTCCAGCAGCAGGATTTGTTTGCGCAGTTGGAGCGCTGTCATGTCTTGCTTCCCGAACATTCGCGGTCCCTTTTGAGTTCAGCCAGTGTGCCGGACAACAATGGCCAGTTCTTCAAGCGCACGCGCAGCCGCCAGTAAGCCAGCAGCGTGCTCACGAGGCTCAACCCAATGAGCGTAACCAATCCCATCACGCCGAATTCTGTCCAAACAACGACAACCAGCGCGAAGGCCGCCAGCGCCAGGGTAACCAAACCCAGCGCCACGATGGCCGCCGTCAGCAGCAGAGCGTGGAAAAGCCGGTGGCGCTCTTCCTGTAATTCGACGACCAATAGTTCCAGCCGGTTTTGCAAGATGCCCAGAAAGGTGGTGCCCAGCCGACGCAGAATTTCCAACAAACCGGGGCGGACTGTTTCGTTATCGTCCATGGTTCAGCGGCGGCGTCCCACAAGCACGCCAATGAGCAATCCAACGCCCAAGGCGACGCCAATGGATTCATAAGGATGCTCACGGATGACATGATCGGTGGCTTTGGCCGCTTTCACGGTTTTGTCTTGCAGCCGTTCGCAAGTGGCCTCGGCAGACTCCAGTGCCGTTGCCAGTCGATTGCGCACTTCCTTTACCTTTTCGCTGCCCTCGCCCGCAGTGGCCTTGAGCAGTTCCTCCACGCCGCGCATAACCAGTTTGAGGTCGCTGGCCAGCTTTTGATTTGTCTCATGTGTCGTCATGTCGGTCCTTTTTTCGTTTGAATGGTCAATCGTTGATTTGCAAAGGTCATCATCTGCGCTTTCTTCTCTCGTACGGTTCAGCAAAGGCTCTCTTCCATGGTTGCGGCCGGGAAGGTTCTTGATCTGCGCTCTGCACCGGGCGACTACCTTTAAAGGTAACTGCTCAGGTTTCAGGGGCCGTCGGCGGCGCTCCCTTCATCCCTTCATCCCCCCAGTCCCTCCGCCCTGGCGCCAGCCCTCAAAACCTGAACACTTACCTTTATGCAATGTACATGCCAAAGTTGCTCCGCGAATGTAATCCTCTTGGAATCAAGAAGTTCTGTGAATGGAGGAATGCAATTTAATGATCTGCGAGCGCTCGCAAGTTACAAAATCTTGCAAATGAACTGCAATCTTGCGCATGAGCTTGGCCTGGCACATGACGCGTTCAGCGACGGCGGGCGAATTTGCGTTCCCGGCCGGGCGAACATACAGTCAGAACCGCGCACGGCGCACGCGCAACGACCTGCGCGGCAATACTCCGAAAAAAGAGCCGGGAAACTCCGTGGTGCTTGTCGGTGCCGACCACAATCAGGTCAATTTTCAACCGCTCCGCCGCCTCCACGATCGCGTCATCCGCAAGTCCCGAAAGCACCAGGATATGCGCTTTCACCCCTTCATTACGCGCCATTTGCATGAGCGGGCCGATGCATTCCTCCGCCTCTGACCGGCACTGTTTTTCCCATACTTTGTAAGAATCGGCCGTCATTACGCCGAGGCTGCGGGGTATGGTGCAGGAATGAGCTATCAAGACTTCCGCACCGTTCTGTTTGGCCAGCTTTAATCCTTGTTCGAACGCAGGGGTAGAAGCACCCGTGAAATCCGTTCCCACCAGAATGCGTCTGTAAACTCGCCCCGGGCGTTGAGGCGGGTTGACGGGTTCGGGCTTCAGGTTGCTCTCCCGGATTGGTTTCAGAGTATCTGGCATAATCACCTCTTATTTGGCATTCCACCATCCTCCACCGAGGGCGACAAAGAGGGCCACGGTATCTTGATATCGCACGGCGATGGTTTGGAGATCCGCAATCTTAGCCTGGTGGTATTGCACGTCTGCGATAAGGACATCGGAGTAATTTGCCAGCCCAGCCTGGAAGTTTGCCTGAACCAGGTGCAGATCCAACCGCCACGGCGCGGGCCGACGGAACGGCGCAGACATTCGACCAAACGGCCCAGCTTCCAGCGGACTGGTGGAGGCTTTTCCACTCTTCGAAGATTAATGCCGTGATCAATGAAGCTCTGGTCGAAAATCCCGGGCTGCAGTCCGCGCAAGCGAGTCTGCGTCAGAGCCAGGACCTCTTGCGCAGCGGTTACGGTATTTTCTATCCCCAAGTCGGCGGCGAATTTGATGCCACGCGCCAGAGGTACACACCGCTGAAGTTCGGGCAAAATCTCCAGCCGAGTGTTTTCAATCTCTTCACTCTCTCAGCCTCGGCGAGCTATGCGCTGGACGTGTTTGGCGGTGAGCGCCGGTTGGTCGAGGGTCTGGCGGCCCAGGTCGATTTGCAGCGGAATACCAAGCGAGCCACTTATTTGACGCTCTCGGCCAACGTCGCTAACGCCATGATTGCCCAAGCCGGATACCGCGCCGAGATTGAGGCCACCGAACAACTGATCGATCTGCAAAAGAGGCAGGTGGAATTGGCCGACGTGCAAGCGCGGGCGGGGACTGTGCCCTATTCGACTGTACTCACCCTCCGGAGCCAACTTGATTCTTACAAAGCGAGTATCCCACAGCTCCAGCAGAAGCTCGACCAAACCGATGATCTGCTGGCCAGCCTCGTCGGGCACACCCCCGCCGAATGGAAGGCGCCCCGGATTGACTTTGCGGAGATTACCCTCCCATCCAACTTACCCGTAAGTCTGCCTTCGGATCTGATATGCATCTGCCTGTTTTCGATGTCGTTGTCATAAATGTTGTTCCTTCTGTTATTGTTTCGTTGAACTCACGAGGCTCCTCTTACAGAAATCGTGCCAAGGGGCGGATTGACGCGCAACCCACTGATATGGAATGGGATGGGCGAGGTGAAAATCGAGGCAGATTTGACAGCGAACGCTCGCAATTTGCAATATCTCGCAACCGAACTTCAAGGAATCGTGACCTGTCCAGCTTGCTTCGGGCAAAACCGCTCATCGCGATTCAGTGCATCGTTAGATCAGCATGTTCTGCCGCAATGCTTTGCGATGGTGACGCCCAACCGGTGAAGTTGGCACGATCAATGCCATAAACATGAGATATGATTACAAACGAAAATTACACAGGTTCTCCCAAAATGAAGAACAGACGGCCTGTGCCATGGTCGAATGATCATTTCATCGGACTAATACGACTCATGGACGATGATGAGGCAAAATTGAAATTCCAAGGAGGGGGCAATGAACCAGGAACTTGTAACTCTGGGGCAAAATATTCGCACAGTTCGCCAAAGCCTTAAAATTTCTCAAGAAGCCCTGGCCGAAAGGTCCGGGCTCCACCGCACGTATATATGCGATGTAGAACGAGGCCGTCGAAACCTGAGTTTCTGCTCTCTTTTGATGGTAGCACGGGGATTGGGATCAACTGTTTCGGAGCTTACCCGGAATGTGGAGTCTGATGTCGGCCCACAATTGGAGGCGAGCGATGGCGGATTTGCCCAAACCGATTCAAAAGCAAGAGCGGCCGAGGTGTCGGTCTCGCGTTGATTTTGGCGGGCAATGCGAGCAGGATTCGATCACAAATGAAATTTAACGCATTGACACGATTGGAACGTAACGTCCACCGGGCAGGAGAAATCATCGGTGTGCTGGCAAAGTACGGCCTGGCCGATTGGGTCAAGGGCCTGAATTTCTCTTGGATCCAGGATCGAATTCGGAGCATTGACGGCCAGCACATCCCCGAGCTCAAAATCGAGGAGCGCGTGCGCCTGGCCTTCACCGAACTCGGCACCACCTTTATCAAGCTCGGCCAGATGCTTAGCACGCGGCCCGACCTTGTCGGCCCCGAGATGGCCCAGGAACTGGCCCATCTGCAAATCGCCGCACCGGCCGATCCGCCCGACATGGTGCGGGCCGCGATTGAAGCCGAGTTCGGCAAACCGCTAGGCCAGCTATTTGCGCAATTTGAAGATGTGCCATTTGCCTCGGCTTCCATCGCTCAAGTCCATCAGGCCTGCCTGCCCTCGGGCGAGCAAGTCGTCGTCAAAGTCCAGCACGCCGGCATTCTGGACAAAATCATGCCCGACCTCGATATCCTCGCCGACCTGGCCGAGTTGGCGGAAAAGCACTCTCCCCAGATGCGCCTCTACCAGCCCGTTGCGGTCGTCCGGCAATTCCGCCGCACGCTTCTGCGCGAACTGGATTTCACTTTGGAGCGTCGCAACATCGAGCAGTTCGAAGCCAATTTCGCCCAGGACGACACCGTCCATTTCCCTCACGCTTACGCGCAGTTCTCGACGCGCCGTGTCCTGACGATGGAGAGGCTGGAGGGCATCCTCGGCACAGACGCCGCCGCGCTGGCTGCTTCGGGCGCTGACCTCAATGAATTCGCGCGCTGCGGCGCCAATATGTATCTCCAGATGATTTTTCGCGATGCGTTCTACCACGCCGACCCACATCCCGGGAACCTAATGCTCCTGCCCGGAGGAGTGGTTGGGGTGCTGGACTGCGGCATGGTCGGTCGGCTCGATGAGGAACTGGCGGAAGGCATTGATGACATGCTGATGGCCGTTGTGAACCACAATGCGGCGGATCTGGGGGAATCTCTCCTTCGCGTCGGCTCCGCGCCACCTGCCACCTCCCGCGATCAATTGCGTGCGGACCTCACCGATTTCGTCGCCGATTACGTAGGCCAGGCCATCCAAAACCTGGATCTGGCCGGCGCGTTGAACAGCCTCCTTGAAATCATCCGGCGCTACAACATCACCTTGCCGCCCCCCCTCTCGCTGCTGCTGCGGACCCTGGTCGAGTTGGAGGGGACCGCCCAGCGGCTGAGTCCGGAGTTTAGCCTCGCCGAAGTGTGCCGTCCGTATTACATGACGATGGTCCGCCGGCGTCTCTCGATTCGGGGCATCCTTGGCCGGCTCCACCACGCTTATCGCGACTGGGAGCGGCTGGCGGAGTCTTTGCCGCGAGACCTGAATGACGCTCTCAGGCGCGTGCGCGACGGCACCTTCTCCGTCCACTTGGACCACCGTCATCTCGATCCGGTAATCAACCGCTTGGTACTAGGCGTGATGACCGCCGCGCTCTTTGTCGGCTCCTGCCTCCTCTGGAGCATGAAAGCGCCGCCTCTGATTCACGGCGTTTCAGTGTTTGGCGGGGTCGGTTATTTGATGGCGGCTTATTTCGGTTGGCACCTGCTGCGCGCCATCAAAAAGTCTGGCGACATCAATTCGAATAAATAGGTGATTGAATTCTCCCGCGATCATTTTTGCCAAAGGATTTGGCTCGCTTCCGGTGGAACCGCAACATGCGGAAAACGAGGCACGACTCGGGGCGTGTAATCCGTGGCGGGCCGGGTTGCGGGCACGCTCGCGCGATAGGCGTGCATTGAACGTCACCGGCCAATGCGGCATCAGCCAGCGTCTTCAAGTGCTCGGCTTTCATGAATCTCCTAATTGTGGCTGGTTATCGCGGGTTCTGAAATCGAAGTGCGACTGGCGCCGGCCGGCGGCTCCGAGACGGCATCAGGAGCGTGGGGCATTTCCTGGCCAAGAAGTTGGTAGAGGATTTGGCCGTCGAGCGTTTCGCGCTTCAGCAATTCGGCCATGACTTGCTGGTGCTTCTGACGGTGCGTGGTTAGAATCTCTTTGGCTTCGGCGTAGGCCCGGTCAAGGATTTTCTTGACTTCCTCGTCAATTTTCCTCGCGGTCTCTTCGCTGCAATCACGCTGCAATTGAAAATCCTGCCCGGCCAGGAAGACCGGAGGCCGTTGCGCGCAATTGGCCAAGCCAACCGTGTCGCTCATCCCAAACAGGCAGACCATCTGGCGGGCAATCATGGTGGCATGTTCCAAGTCATTCTGCGCCCCCGTGGACGCTTCGCCGTATTCGACCTCTTCGGCCGCCCGGCCCCCGAGCATTCCCCGAATGCGCGTCAGCAGTTCGGTGCGGCTCAGGAGAAATTGATCGTCCGTGGGCAATTGGAGAGTGTAGCCGAGCGCAGCGTGCCCACGTGGAATGATGCTGATTTTGCGAACCGGATCGGACTTCGGGCTGAAGACGGCCACCAGTGCGTGCCCCACTTCGTGACAGGCCACCCGGCGCTTTTGCTCGTCGTTTATCCGCCGGCTTTTTCGTTCGGGGCCGGCCACAACTTTCTCAATCGCGTCTTCGAGGTCAATCTGGGTGATCTCACGCTCGTTGCGCCGGGCCGCAAGCAAGGCGGCTTCATTGAGGACATTGGCAAGGTCAGCCCCGGAAAACCCGGCGGTCGCTTGCGCAACCTGGCGAAGATCCACGCTGCCGGCCAACGGCTTGCCCTTGGCATGCACCTTGAGAATGGCCTCGCGACCATCGAGATCAGGCGCGTCAACCACAATCTGGCGATCAAATCGGCCCGGACGAAGCAAGGCGCGGTCGAGCACCTCGGGCCGGTTCGTAGCCGCCAGCATGATGACACCGGCATTCGGTTCAAAACCACCCATCTCGGCGAGCAACTGATTCAAGGTTTGTTCTCGCTCGTCATTGACCGCTCCGAGGTGGACGCTTCGTTCCCCGCCTATGGCATCCAGCTCGTCCATGAAAATGATGCAGGGAGCTTGCTCTTT
>Ga0326727_10001907_pt1 | contig 74302 bp, 68 predicted proteins | sample MB2enrmetagenome_FD_207643 | JGI IMG/M metagenome (GOLD analysis project Ga0326727, IMG submission 207643) | Lab enriched peat soil microbial communities from McLean, Ithaca, NY, United States - MB29MY | ecosystem: Environmental > Terrestrial > Soil > Wetlands > Peat | place: USA: New York... | reverse complement strand
GACCCCATGGTAGCCTCAACTACAAGCCGCCCATCAGCCGCTCCGATGTCGGTACAACCTCTTGACCTCCTACAGGCACCCGCCCGCTCATCGCGATAAGGCCGCGATGAACGGGCACAGCTTCCCTTGGCTCATGTTGACTCTTCGGGGCTGATGAACGGGCCACCTGCCGGCCAACGACCTTTGTTACTTTTTTGGACCGGCGGCCAACCCTCGCAATGTCGTACGGGGATCTTGCGCGATCTTGTTAGCTACATCGTTAGTTATGCTACGAAGGAAGCGATTTTGCCACCGCCTGACTATCCAACAGCTGACTAAAAAGAGAACAACATCAATGGCAATTACTACCTGGATTGACATTGTTGAGTTTGCAAGATGCATCAACCAGTGAACTAGACCAGTGACAGCTGTTGCTACGCAAATAGAAATCAGCCAAGCTCTCCATACTAACTGTTTATATTCCGGTGTTTTATTGAAAAACTTCTCAGCCAGCAAGAATTTTGCCCCGGCTGTGAGAGTCTCAGCAGTTAATTTATCGAATTTTTCAGGCACTTGGTGTCCTCCCTTGATGTTCCTTTCCTAAAAGGACCCTTCGTTGGACATCGTAATGATATCAAAAACCTACCGGGGCCACTGCGACCGTTTCCAGCGGCAGGTGGCCCAAGCATCGATTCTACTTCTTTCGATCATTGGCCAAATTGGAAGGCTGTGCCCCATTCATCGCAGCTTTATCGCGATGAGTGGGCCGCGAAATCTTGCCGTCCACTCTGACTCGATTTCAACCGATCCTCGAACACCTGTCGCGTAGAGTCTCAGGCGATGGCTGCGATGCCGTTTTTGGCGGCGAGGGTGAGCAGTTTGGCGGCTGGTCCACGCGGCTGCTTTTCGCCACGCTCCCACTTGCTGACGACCCCAGTGGTCACATTCAGATGAGCGGCGAAGACGGCCTGACTCACCGCCGCTCTGGCGCGGATGCGTCGAATGGCGGCCGGAGAAAGTTCCATGACCGGGGTGAGACAGGCGCGGTCGAACTCGCGCATGGTCTTGCTGTCAATCGCACCGGCCTGATGCAGGTCAGACATGCTTTCGTGCAGCGCCGCGAGCGCTTCGCTCTTGTATGTTTTTGCCATCTTATTGTCCCTTCTTTGCTGGAGCGATCTCAAAGAGAGCTTTCTGTTTCACACTCGCCGCGATCTCGTCTTCGCTCAGGCCGAGATAGATTCCCGCGGCCTTGCGATAGGCGCGGAGTTCATCGGGCCTGATGTTCGCCTGATCCTTCTTTTCGAAGCCAAACATAAGGACGGCACGCTGGCCGACCCTCATGGCGATTAAAGCCCTGGCGCCTCCGCTCGAACCCTCTCCTTGCCGGGCAAGGCGAAACTTGAATAGTCCGCCTCCCAGGTCCGCATCAAAGGCTCCGTTCACGGTCTCCCATAGCGCTTCGTCTCCGACACCGAAACGGCGCACAAAGCGCATGAAAGGCTTGGACGCAAAGACCCTCAGCTTGCCGGGAGGGTTTGCCTTCATAGGAGGATTATAGCTCTTAGAGCTATAGACAGCAAGAGATCGAGAGGAGAAAGTGAGTGGGATAACCAATCGCGCTGCTACACTAACCCTGCAAGGAGATGCATCCAAAACCCATGGTTGAGTTGCCGCCGGTCTCAAGATGACCGAACTTTTGCTGGTATCGATATGATTGAACTTCTACCCTCTATTTTATCGGCGGATTTTGCCCACCTGGCGGAGCAGGTTGCCGCGGCTGAGCGGGGCGGCGGCACGGCCATCCACGTGGACGTGATGGACGGGCATTTTGTGCCCAACATCACCATTGGGCCGCCAGTGGTCAAGTGCCTGCGCAAGGTGACCAAGCTGCCGCTCGATTGCCACCTGATGATCGAGAATCCGGACGAGTTCATTCCCGCCTTTGCCGAGGCCGGGGCCGATTGGCTGAGCGTCCACTATGAGACCAGTCCCCACTCCGCAGGTGGTGGCATAAACTGGATGCAGCATGAAAGATTCCGCCGTACTGCTGATCGACTGCCCGGACCAAAAAGGCCTGGTGGCGCGCGTCTCCTCGCTGCTCTACCACCACGGGGCCAACATCCTCCACGCCGACCAGCATCAGGACCACGAGCTGGGCCTCTTCTTCATGCGTGTGGAGTGGGGCCTTGCAGGCGGCAGCCCTTCCGCTGCGTCATCAGCCGGTTCGAAGCCCTTTGATTTGGCTGCCTTCGAGGCGGAGTTCGCGCCGCTGGCCGCCGAATTGAAGATGAACTGGAAGCTGACCTCGGGCGAGCGCTTGCCGCGCATGGCGCTGTTCTGCTCGCAGTACCTGCACTGCATGGCCGACCTGCTCTACCGCTGGCGTGCGGGGGAACTGGAGTGCGAGATTCCGCTGATCGTCTCCAATCATCGCGAGGTGGAAACTCTCGCCTCCTTTTACGGCGTCCCCTTCGAGCACGTCGAAGTCACAACCGCCACGCGCGACGCGTCTGAACGGCGTCAACTCGAAATGCTTGCGCGGGAAGGCGTCGAGCTGGTCGTTCTTGCCCGCTACATGCAGATTCTATCGCCGGCCTTCGTCGCCCGCTACCCCTCCGCCATCATCAACGTGCACCACTCGTTTCTGCCCGCCTTTACCGGGGCGCGGCCCTACCACGCCGCCCACCAGCGCGGCGTGAAGCTGATTGGGGCCACCAGCCACTACGTCACCGAGGCGCTGGACGACGGCCCCATCATCGAGCAGGACGTGGCCCGCGTCTCGCACCGCGACCAGGTGGAAGACCTGGTGGCGCGGGGCCGGGATCTCGAGCGCATGGTGCTGTCGCGCGCCGTCCGCTGGCATCTGGACCGCCGCATTCTCTGCTACGGCAACAAGACGGTGGTCTTCGATTAGCGGCAATTCTCTGTTCGCTGCCTCTTTGATGCCGTAGAATCGCCTTGTATGAAGTGTCCTTATTGCGGCTACGTGCAGGACCGGGTGGTGGACTCGCGGGAGAGCAAGGAGGCCGACTCTATCCGGCGCCGGCGGGAGTGCGAGAAGTGCAATCGCCGCTTCACCACCTATGAGCGCATCGACGAAATCCCCTACATGATGATCAAGAAGGACGGCCGGCGCGAGCGCTTTGACCGGCAGAAGATTTTGAGCGGCCTGCTGCGCGCCTGCGAGAAGCGGCCCGTGGCGGCGAGCAGCCTGGAGGCCATTGTGAACGCCGCCGAGGCTTTTCTGGCCGACGCCCCGGAGCGCGAGCGCACCACGGCGGAGATCGGCGAACTGATCATGGAGCGGCTCAAGGGGATCGACACCGTAGCCTACATCCGCTTCGCCTCGGTCTACCGCGACTTCAAGGACGTGCGCGAGTTCAAGGAAGAGCTGGAAGGGCTGCTCGCCAGCCACGGCGCGGTCAAGGCCAGGAAATAGGGAACCATGGCCGGTGATCAAATTTTATGCAGGGGGTTGAAGCCTCCGCCTCCTTCCAGACCGTTTTTTCGCTATTTCCGCGCATATTCCGCCCGGTCAGGATGGCTTCGCCGGCCTTCATAAAAATTGAGAAATATTGATAGGGATACAAGACAGCATGACCTCCATGCGATAGCCTTGCGATTAGCACGAACAGAATTGGGTGCGTGCAATCTCAAATCGAGGAAGCATTCATGACAAAGCACATCTCTGGTATCAAGCGGTACAGCGCGCTCGCGCTGTTCGCGATCCTGGCCTTCGCCGTTTCTTCGGCAACGGCCCAGACTTCCCCCGCAGCCTCGGCTGCAGCACCCGCCGAAGCCAGCCCGGCACTGGTTGCGCCCGCCTCGACCGGACCGATCTCCTACAACATTAAGTTGAATAAAATCGACGGAAACATCAACATCCTGGTCAATCCGAATGGAGCGTGGCTCTTCTCCGGCACGGCAAAGGCCGAAAAGGATAAGGACTACGATGTTTCGCTGGCCATTCGAGCCAAGACCGGCGCCATCTTTGTTTTCCACTGGGTGGGCGACGCCACGCACCCGATTCAGTTCAGCAAATCGGGCGATAGCGGCATCCTCAAGGACGACTTCTCCGACTTCCAGAAGGGCCACCATTACGCCTGGTCCTATCGCTACTTCGAGAGCTCCGCAGGCAAGAGGGCGCAATATGAAGAGCGGCAGAGGAAGCGTGAACAACTGGCGAGAGAAGAGAAAGAAGCCAGGGAGAAGCACGACGCCAAGCTAGAGGCCGAAAAGAAGGCCGAGCAAAAGCGCGCAGCGCAGGAAGAACTGGCGCAAGAGCGTCAGCAGGCAGCGCAGCAGAAGAGCAGCGGCGGCGGCGGTGGCATTGGATCGACCATTAACAGCGTCGTCAACACAGTCGGCAGCGTGGTTTCCGGCGTGACCAGCGCAATTTCCGATGTGGGCAGCTTCCTGGGGTCCATCTTCTAGTCGAAACCAATAAGGCGCTCTCTCGGAAACGAGGCGGTTGCTGTAACCTGAACCTTACAATCAGATGGCTGGGCAATATGCCCAGCCATCTGTCGCTGCCAGAACGCATTAGCGGTTTTCTTATTCCCCTTTCAGAGCTGTTGATTTGAGCGGCAAATGATCGTCAGGCCAACATCATGTTTTTGAGCTCAGGCAGCGCAAGTTGCCTGCCATTGAAAATCAAGGAGGATTCATGTCCAAGCAAATTTTCGGAATCAAGCGACTCAGCGCGCTCGCGCTCTGTACCATCCTGGCCTTCGCCGTTTCTTCAGCGATGGCCCAGACTTCGCCCGCGACACCGGCGGAAACCAGCCCGCTGTTGACACAACCCGCCACCCCCGGACCCATCTCGCACACGTTTACCTTGTCGAAGATCGATGGAAAGCTCAACATCCTGGTCAATTCGGATGGAAAATGGCTCTTCTCCGGCTCTTCGCCCAAAAAGTTCCCCGACAAGGACTTCGACGTTTCGCTGGCTCTGAAGAACAAATCGGGCGCGATCATTCTCTTTGAATGGGCGGGCAACGCCTCTAACGGGATTCAGTTCAGCAAGGAGGGAACGAGCCAGATTCTCAAGGATAACTTCGCCTCCTTTGCATCGGGCCACCATATGGCCTGGGATTATCGCTTCTCGGAGACCGCAGCCGGCCGCGCCAAGCTCTATGAGGAGCGGATGAAGAAGAAGGCAGCGCTAAAGGATGCGGCGCTGAAACAGGAAGAACAAGAGGAGCTTTCCGCGGACTTCGGCAAACCGATTACAAACCTGAATGTCACGGAAAAGCAAGAGAAGTCGTATGACGAGTGGAGGGCCGATATGGTAAAGACGTTGCCCTTGAAGTGCCCCACTAGCGTGCCAAGCCCGGCTCGTAGATGCCTCCTCCAAGCGGATATGAACATTTTGGGTTACAGAAACGATTCTGAAGCAGAGCAATTTGAAAAGCTTCCGCCCGCATTGCAGAAGGAAACCGGAGCGAAGGCCTATGCGCTGCAACAGAAGGTAAATAAGGAGCAGGCTGAGAATGCACGCAAGCAGCAGGCGCAGCAGCAGAGCAGCGGCGGCGGCGGCGGAACCAGCGTGGGCAGCGTGCTGAGCACCGTCGGCGAGGTTGCCGGCGTCATAGGAACTGTCCTCTCCTTCCTGTAAACCTGGACAGGCTGGGTTCCCGCCGCGGCAGCAAGGCGGCTGGAACATTCTCTAACAGAACAGCGCAAAAAGGCTGGGCATCAAGCCCGGCCTTTTTGTTCGCTTCGCCAACCGGGCGATTCAGAGAAAGTCGTTGATCGGCCTCACTTTTTGGATGCACGCGTTGGAGATAACTTGTAGAGGTCCTCTGCGCTCTTCAACATGCCGATGGGGATCATGTCGAATTCCAGCGGAACGCGCAACATGACGCTGCGGCCCCCGACCTGGATGGTAATGTCGCGATTGTTGTCGACGATGCGGCGCATCGCCGCACTCAGTATCTGCTCCGTGGAAGGGGTTTGGAGAACAGCCAGCAGCGAGGAGTTGCTCCAGTGGTATATGGCGTCGTCTTTGCGCAGGTTGGAGGTAAGAAAAGCCGAAACAGCCATCAGGCTATCCTGTACGGCCTCCACGCCAAACCGTTCGCCGATTACATCCAGGAAACCGAGCTGGAATAGGACAATAAAGCCCCCGCCTCCCTGATCCAGGATCTTTTTGACATGCTCCACTGCCGCTCCGCCGCCGCGCAGCCCCGACGCATTGTCGTTGGCCGTGGTTCGATCCACCTTCTTGAGCGGCGAAACCTTGACTGCCTGGCTATCGGTCTTGCTTACCCGCAAAAAGTCGGCCAGCAGAACGATAAAGGCATGAATCTCCTCGCCGGTCAGAAGGCTTGCGATCCTGCGCGTCATTTGAGCGGCATCGGCCGAGGCTGGATCAATGCCCGTCCTGTTCAGCAGCTCAACCAGCAACTTCGACGTCAGCGCGCGCCAGGCCGACAGACGTTCCCGGAGCGCAATATCCGAGAAATTGTGATAGCGCTCGAATTCATGAATGATCTTCCGAATCAACTCCTGATTGTCGTCTTCCTGCGGGTGGTCCGATATCTTCAGCGCCAGCAGATCCACATTCTCCCGAAACTCCTTGTGGCTGAGTGCATCGATCTCAGGCACATACAGGGTTATTCCCTCAATCAGTTGGGTTAGAGTCCGGTCAAATGCGGCAGACGATGACTTTCCATTGGCCGATGAAGTCGAAAGGTCACGCACGGCCATTTGTGGCAGGTTCATCGCAAGTACTCCCGATTGAATTCATCGGCAGAAAGCTGCGGTTTCAACAGTCATTTGGCGAATCGGCCTCATGATTCGGCGCTGCCACTTTCCCGAAGATTGCGACTGGTTTCGTTACGATTCTGCCCGCGCGGCTCCGGCGCGCCTGGTCGAAAATCGCTCAATTTGGGTCATCCATCCTGTACACTGGTGTGAATACGGACATGAAAAACACATATCCAATCGGCATCCTTGGCGCTACCGGAATGGTGGGCCAACGCTATATTCAGCTCTTGGAGCGCCACCCCTGGTTCCGGATCACGTGGCTGGCGGCCAGCGATCGCTCCAGCGGCAAGACCTATGGCGAGGCCGCCAAGTGGCGCCTCGACACCCCGCTGCCCGAGCGCATCGCCAAAATGACCGTCTCGCCGGCCGAGCCCCCGGTCGCGGCCCCCGGAAATGCGCCCGCGCCCAAGATCATCTTTTCTTCCATCGATGCGCCCATCGCCCGCGAACTGGAGCCTCGCTTTGCCGCCGCCGGCTGCGCCGTAATCTCCAACTCCAGCGCCTTCCGCATGGCTAACAACGTGCCCCTGGTGCTGCCTGAAGTGAACGCCGATCACCTGCATCTGATCGAGGAGCAACCCTGGCGCAAGGAGTCGGGCGGCTACATTGTGACCAACTCCAACTGCACCGTCATGGGCCCGGTGCTGGCTCTCAAGCCTCTCGTCGACCGCTTTGGAATCGAGCAGATCATCGCCACATCCATGCAGGCTGTCAGCGGCGCGGGCTATCCCGGCGTGGCCTCCATGGACATTCTCGACAATGTCGTCCCCTACATCCCCAACGAAGAAGAGAAGATGGAAGAAGAGATGCTCAAGCTGTTGGGCAAGCTCGATGGCCATGTGGTCAAGCCGCTCGCGGCGCGCATGAGCGCCAGTTGCAATCGCGTCCCGGTCGTCGACGGCCACACGGTGAGCGTCAGCATCAAGTTGCGCAAGCCGGCTACACGCGAAGAAATTCTCGCCGCGTGGGCGGAGTTTCGTCCGCTGGCCGGGCAAAAGCTGCCCACCGCTCCCGAGCAGCCCATCGAGTGGGCGCCGCAGCAGGATCGTCCCCAGCCGCGCCTGGATCGCAATCGCGGCAATGGCATGGCGGTCACCGTGGGCCGCCTGCGCCCCTGCGGCGTGCTCGACTGGAAGTTTACCGTGCTCTCGCACAACACCATTCGCGGAGCCGCCGGAGCCACCATCCTCAACGCCGAACTGCTGGCCAGCCTGGGGAAACTTTGAAGCTATTAGCTGTTAGCTTTTTAACTGGAAGTTCTTAGCCTTTATCATTGAGTTGAGAACGATGAATAAGTGGTTGAGAACAGGAAACAGGATAACCGCTGGAATTTCCAGCAAACAAAGCTAGAAGCTAATAGCTGTTTTTAGGGAAACTCGCATGAGCCTCGTAGTGATGAAATTTGGCGGCACCTCGGTCGAGGACCCGACGGCCATCCGCCGCACCGCAACCATTGTCGCCGGGCGCGTGGCGCTGGGAAAGCAACCCGTAGTGGTGGTCAGCGCCATGGCCAAGGTTACAGACCAGTTGCTGCGCGCCGCCGAGACCGCCGTGCAGGGCGACCGCGCCGGAGCATTGGCCATCAGTTCGCGGCTTCGCTCGCAACATCGCGACACGGCCGCTGCGCTGGTCAAGGATTCCGCCGCATTGACCGACCTGATCGACAAGAAGTTCGACTCTCTGGACGAGATCCTGCGCGGCCTGGCGGCCCTGCACGAACTGACCCCGCGCATCAGCGACCTGATCGTCAGCTATGGCGAAGTTTTGTCGAGCCGCATCGTCGCCGCGGCCTTCCAGGAGCAGGGCATCGACGCCGCCCACGCGGACGCGCGCCAGATCATCATCACCGATTCGCAATTTCAGAAGGCGATTCCGCAGGACACCCTCATCGAAAAGCGCTCTCAAGAAAAGCTGCTCCCGATCCTCGCGCAGGAACAAGTGCCCGTCATGGGAGGCTTCATCGCCTCGAACGAAGCCGGCATCGCCACCACCCTGGGCCGCGGCGGCTCCGACTTCACCGCCGCCCTCATCGGCGGCGCGCTTCAGGCCGAAACCATCGAAATATGGACCGACGTGGACGGCATCATGACCGCCGATCCGCGCGTCTGCCCCGATGCTCTGCGCGTCAAGATCATCAGCTTTGAAGAAGCCGCCGAGCTGGCCTACTTCGGCGCCAAGGTGCTCCACCCGGCCACCATCCTGCCCGCCGTCAAAAAGAACATTCCCGTGCTGGTGCTCAACAGCCGCAACGCCGGTTGCGAAGGCACGCGCATCACCTCGCTTGCCCCGCACTGCAAAAGTCCCTTCAAATCCATCTCCGTCAAAAAGAAGCTGAGCATCATCGACGTGGTGGCCAGCCGCATGTTGATGACCCACGGCTACATGAAATCCATCTTCGACATCTTCGACAAGCACCAGTGCCCCGTCGATATGGTCTGCACCAGCGAAGTCTCCGTCTCGCTCACCGTGGACTCCAATGAAAAGCTGCCCGCCATTGCCGCCGATCTTGGCCGCCTGGCGGACGTGAAGTACGAGGGGAAAAAGGCATTGCTCTGCCTGGTCGGCGACGACATTCGCGGCCATAGCGGCATCGCCGCCCAAGTCTTCACCGCCATCCGCAACATCAACGTGCGCATGATCTCCCAGGGCGCCAGCGAAATCAATATGAGCTTCATGATCGAAGAAGACCAGGCCGACGAGGCCGTTCGCTCGCTCCACGCCGCCTTCTTCCAGGACCCCGACCCGGCGATCTTTGATGTGGCGGCGCGCAAGACAAAATAATTCGTCATTCTAAGCAAGCGCAGCGGAGTCGAAGGACCTGCGGTTTCATGTGTTTTAGACCTCAAAGTCCAGATCTGAGGCGTCCGCATTTTCTACTTGCCAGACCGAGGCTACACATCTGTGATACAATGTATCTACAGGGGGGAGATATGCAAGCTCAAGTGTTGAAATGGGGAAACAGTTTGGCTGTGAGGATTCCAAAGCCAGTTGCGGACGACGCTCACTTGCAGTTGGGTGACCCTCTGGAAATCGCCGTCGCTGCCGATGGGGTTGTCGAGATGCACCGGGCAGGAAAGATCCCCACCCTGGCCCAACTGGTAGCCCAAATCACTCCGGAGAATCGCTATGCGGAGATTTCACTCGGGCCGGAGATCGGAAGGGAAGCCGTCGAATGGTGAGCCAGTACGTTCCCGATACTGGCGATATTGTCTTCCTGGACTTCGATCCTCAGGTTGGCCGGGAACAGGCCAAGCGCCGACCCGCGCTCGTCCTGACCGATCTCCGCTACAACCGGGCCAGCGGATTGGCCGTCGTTTGTCCCTTAACCAGCAAGGTCAAACCGTACCCATTCACATTGCCGATCACCGTTGGGAGCGTGGAAGGAGCCGTGCTCGTCGATCAATTGAAGAGCATGGACTGGGAGCGGCGCGGGGCGGAGTTTCATTCCAAAGCTCCGCCAAAGATGATCGTCAAGGTGCGCCAATACATTGCGGTTCTGCTGCAAATTCCGGTCAGGTAAGGTCGGACGGTTCGTGGATTCCCAAGCCGCGATAAGTCACATTAACATCCGCATGATCTCCCAGGGTGCCAGCGAAATCAATATGAGTTTCATGATCGAAGAAGACCAAGCCGACGAGGCCGTCTGCCTGCTGCACGTAGCGTTTTTCCAGGACCCTGACCCGGCCATCTTCGACGTAGACGCGCGCAAGACGTAGCTGCGCAAATTTTGGGTTTCAGAATCGAGAACTAGGGCACTCGCAATCTACGAACGAGAGTCTTCCTTCAATGAGGCACGACATGCGAAGGAGGAGGTTTGGGATTAGACGGTGCGGGAGAATCAATTGGTACTTCGGTAAATCCTAGCAACATCCTACTGGTGGCGCGGAACTTCCGATAATTTCCGGTGAAAATGTGTCCAGCGCCATCGATTGCGAAAGCGAAATAACGCCCCTCCCCCCACGCGTCCAATCTCGATTGCAGCCAAATGCCGTTGTCCACCCGCCTGTTGATGATCGTCACCCGTGTGCCCTTGCGGATCTTGATATTTCCCTCGTCTAACTTCACATCGGCAATAAATCTGCCTTCCACATGCTGAACTGCGTGGTCCTCCTCATCAATCCCCACCGTTCCTGAGAAGAAGTTAAGAAGGGCTTCGTTTGCGCTTACGGGTTTTGAGGCGGGGTTCCAGGCAAAGTCAAGCAGAATGGTGGAGCGGCCTTGTACGACCTGGCGGCGAGGGTTTGAAAAGGTACACAGTTCAAGCATTCTGGAGAGAATTATCTGTGGTGGATCGTAGGGGGAACTAGCATCTTTTCCTTGTGCACGGAGCGCCTTCGCTTCAGCAACTTCGCTGTCGACGCGCTGGTTTTCAGCGGCGAATTCGCTGTCGGAGATAGGAATGTTTCTGATAAAAGTATCTACCGGTCCCCCTATCGTTCCGCAGTGATCGCAGGACGGCAAGACACGAGCGACACGAACTCCCTCAAGCCAGAAGATCTCGAAATGGTGTTCCGTATAACTGACCACTTGATAGGCGACCCCGACCACGCCTGGAACGCCGAACGGAGCTGGACACTTTGGCGCCCATGTGCATTCCTTCCTTAGTCTGATGTCGTTAGTGTCTTCGCGAAAGACATAGTCTTGCTCTTTGGATTCCATGAATCGCTGTTGCAGAATAGCCTGCTGTACGAGAGTCGCAACTTCGGGCAGTAGTAGTTCCGTCGAAGATTGAGCGCTGGCAACCATGGCGGCGATCAATAGAAGAATCGGAACAAACTTTGCCTGCCACTTCATGATGCACACTCCAACTGGCAGAGAATGCCCCGCGTCACCTGAGTAACCAACTGCTCGCGCAGCGAAACCTCGCCGGTACGATTGAGCCAGAGGCGCATTAGACTATCCAGCGTCCTTAATGGCTAACGGCGTGGCCAGCGTCGTTTGTTTGCGCCCGTAGATTACCAGCAGCGCCACCAACAACAGCAGAATCACGCCGATCACAAGCAGGCTGCCCTCGGGGCCGTCCGCGCCGCCGCTCCACAGCACGTTGCCCGCCGGGGTGGTATTCAGGTAGTGGCCCGACGCAACCATGCCGCTGTCGGCGGTGCCATAGAAGTAAGACTCTGCCCAATTCCAGGAAGCGTGGCAACCGATGGCCCACCAGGCCGAGCCGGTCACCCGCACGCTGACGCAGAAGACAAATCCGATTAACGCAGCAGCGAAGATGCCGACCCAATTTTCGCCGCCGTTGCCGATGTGGATCGAACCAAAGAGCGTCGAGGTGACCCAGGCCGCCTGCCAGAAACCCGACCCCGGCGCCTTTTTCAAATGCAGCCACAGGCAAGGAATCAGGCCGAGCAGCGCCACGGCATAGACGCCCCAGACGCAGTTGCCCTTGACAAACAATGCCAGCAGAAGGCAGACCAAACCGATGGTCCCCGCCGCCCACCAGAAGTTGATGCCGCGGGTGAGTGTGGAGAGCAAATAGCAGCGAAAGAAGCCCTCCTCAAAGCAGCCGGTGAGCAGAAAGACTACGCCCCAGGCCGCGGCATAGCCGAAGATCTGCGCGCCGGAAAGCGCGACGGGGCCGAAGCGCAGCCAACCGCCCCAATTCATGGCTCCCACCAGCGCCGAAAGCGACAGAAAGCCTGCCGCCAGTCCGCTGAAAAAATGGGGGATGCGCCGCGGTCCGGTCAGGTTGTAGTCGAGGATGCGGCGACGCTCGATCAGCGCCATAATCGTGACTGCCCCCAGCAATGCAAGAAACTGGATCACCTCGCCGATGAGCGCGATAGTGGGCGTGAGTATGTTTGGATTGGCATGATGAGCAGGCTTGGCAATCGCAGTGGCGATCGTTCCTAGCAAGGCCATGAAAAAAAAGGTCAGGATGAGAAAGATCAGCGCCGACCATCCGGCGCGCAGGCCCTGGGGGCCGATAAAGAACCAGTTCAACCAGCGCATCATCCGCGCTCCCAGGGAAGGGGCAACGGTATCAGGTGCATGGGCCGCATCCGGGCCGGCAAGCGGCGCATCGGGCAGCGAGGGATGATTCTCCGGGTCCATCATTTGGACGGAGCCTCCTTGAAAAACAGATTTTCTGTTCTGAATTGCCCTGATGACAAGATACTCTACGCAATCCCCGCCTGGAAGTTCCGCGGCAGAACTGACGGCAGAACGAAACCATCCTGAGGATAAAGTTAACTCCGCAACTTGACACAATCGCCCGCTGCCTTGATGCTAAACAGTTCCGCCTATTCAGTTTTTCTGTACACGAAGGGAGTTCTGGTCTTGCGGGTTCGCGTCTTTTATCACGACAAATGCTTCGACGGAGCCTGCTCAGCCTCGCTCTTCACGCGCTTTCATCGCGAGTGCATCTCTCCCGGAGCTAGCTATGAGTACCACGGCCTGGTCCATCGCGCCGGCGCCCTGTTTGACGAGAGCGAGTTTAGCGGCGACGAGAACGCCATCGTGGACTTCAAGTACTCCGCCTCGCCCCGCATTACCTGGTGGTTTGACCACCATCTGTCGGCCTTTCTCACCCCCCAGGACCAGGAGAATTTTCTGGCCTGCAAGAAGGACCCGGCCTGCGGAGGCCGCAAGTTTTTCGACCCCGACTACACCTCCTGCACCGGCTTTCTGGCGCACATCGCCTCCACGCGCTTTGGCTTCTTGACCGCGCCGGTCGCCGAGCTGATTCGCTGGGCAGACATTGTGGACGGCGCCCAGTATGAGAGTGCCGAGGCTGCCATCGAGATGGCCGCTCCGGCCATGAAGCTCACCCTCATCATCGAGTCCACCCAGGACGACGCCTTCATCCCGCGCCTGATTCCGCTGCTCACCGAGATGCCCCTGGCCGAGGTGCTCAGCCAGCCCTTTGTCGCCCCTCTGTTGCCGCCGCTGCTGGAGCGCCACCGGAAATCCATCATCCTGATCCGCCAGCGCGCCGAGGAGCGAAACGGCACCATCTTCTTCGACCTCACAGACCAGCCGCAAGAGGGCTACAACAAGTTCATCCCTTACTATCTCTATCCCCAGGCCACGTATTCCATCGGCCTCTCCAGCTCCAGCTTCCGCACCAAAGTCTCGGTCGGCTCCAACCCCTGGACCAAGGCCGACCCGGCGAAGATGACTAATCTGGCGGCCATTTGCGAGCGCTACGGCGGCGGCGGCCATGCCCGCGTGGGCGCCATCAGCTTTCCCCCCGGCCAGGCCAGCGAAGCTCGAAAGGCGGCGGCCGAGATTGTGGCCGAGTTGCGAGCGAAGAACCCGCTGGGGTGAGGGCTGCTTCAGCCCGTTCGTTGCCAGACACAATCCTCCGTTTGCCGGATCGAACCGCTGCTCGGTATCCTTTTTGACGTGCCCAACACTCTGGTCGAATGTGTTCCGAATTTTTCCGAAGGCCGCGACTCCGCCAAAATCGCCGCCATCGTAGAAGCCATGCAAGTTCCCGGCGTTTATCTGCTTGACCGGGAGATGGACGCTGACCACAATCGCGCGGTCATCACACTGGCCGGCGAACGCGAAGCCATCGCGGAGGCCGCCATTCGCGGAGTGGGCAAGGCCGCCGAGTTAATCGATCTCACCCAGCACCAGGGCGCGCACCCGCGCATGGGAGCAGCCGACGTGGTTCCTTTCATCCCCATCGACGGCGTGACTCTCGAAGAGTGCGTGGCCACGGCCCGCCACGCGGGCGCCGAAATCTGGAAGCGCTTTCAGATTCCCGTCTATCTGTACGAAGCCGCCGCGACTACGCCCGAACGGAAGAACCTGGAGAACATTCGCCGCGGCCAGTTCGAGGGAATTCGCGACGAGATTGCCATGAACCCCGCGCGCTGCCCAGACTTCGGCGAGCCGCGCGTGCATCCGACGGCCGGCGCCACGGCGGTGGGCGCGCGCAAGTTTCTGATTGCCTACAACATCTTTTTGAACACGCGTGACGTCGAAATCGCCAGGAAGATCGCCCGGGCGGTGCGTTTTTCATCGGGCGGATTGCCTTGCGTGAAGGCAGCGGGATTCCTGGTGCGCGGTATGGCTCAGGTTTCCATGAACCTGACCGACTTTGAGCAGATGCCGGTGCAGCGCGTCTTCGAATTCGTGAAACGCGAGGCGGAGCGCTGCGGCGTGGCAATGATTTCCGGCGAGATTGTCGGGCTGATTCCCAGGCTCGCCCTGGAACCGTCCGCCGAATGGCATCAGCACGTGGAGAACTTCGACTCTTCGCTTATCCTGGAAAATCGCCTGGCCGCGGTGATGAAATCGCAGGCCAAATAAAGAATCTCTGCAACGGGCAGGGTTAGTATCTGACCGCGCGCTGAGCGTGTCATTCTCTGCCCGGATGATCGTTACACTTTGCCCTTCAGGCTCGGCCACTCTGCCCGGCGTTGCTCAAGGACGGCCTTGACGCCCTCCTCGAAGTCGGCCGTCATGCGCTGCTGCACGTTCATCTCGATAGCCTCCTCGATATCCTCGTCGAGTTTGCGGCGGGAGTGCGCGGCAAAAAGTTGTTTGAGCGCCAGCATGGCCTGGGGGCCGTTCTGCAGCAGCGTCTTGGCCAGCGAATGTGCGGTTTGCATAAGCTCCTCTGCAGCCACAACCTCGGTCACCAGCCCCATTTGCATCGCTTCCTGCGCCTTCAGCATCTTGCCGGTCAACAACAGTTCCCGGGTGCGCTTTTCGCCGACCTGACGGAGCATAAATGAGGCCGCAACCGCCGGTATAAAACCCATGCGCATCTCGTTGAATGCAAACCGGGCCCAGGGCGTGGCCAGGGTGAAGGCGGGGAGGGTGGCCAGGCTTACCCCACTGCCGATGGCAGGGCCATTCACTGCTGCAATCACCGGCTTGGGAAAGTCATACAGCGTGCGCAACACATGAGCTATTTTCTCCGCATCGCGCCTGTGCTGCTGCGGCGTATGGGATTGTGAAGCAACCAGGTACTCAACATCCAGGCCGGCGCAGAAGGCCGGGCCAGCCCCGGTCAGGATCACGGCGCCGCAATCGCCTCCCGCCGCCTCCTCAAGTGCCGCGATCAGCTCATTTATCAGCTCAGGAGAGAGCGCGTTGCGCTTCTCTGGCCGGTTCAGCGTGATGGTCTTTACGCCATTGGCCGACTGAACCAGGATGTGTTCGAAGTGCGCCATGGGGAACCTCCTGCAAGCGCCGGACCGACAGCCCTGTCCAAGCGCGGAAAAACCTATCGTAGCGCAGAACTATCTCGCCTGTCATGATCGGTGTCACCGTTTGTTGACGGCATCCCAGCGTCGAAAGGCGCAGCTTCAACCACCCAGAGCAGCACGGATGATCGCGGCCAGCTCGGAGAGATCGCCGTGCATCACGGCCAGGTCGCGAGCATGGTAAAGGCGCTGGCGATCTTCCGCCCTCTGCGCTGCCCGAGTCCAATCCAGCCGATGACCTGCCGCTTCAGCGAGGTCCGTCATGAACACGCGCAGGGTTCTTGAGTTTCCGTCGCGGAAGGCGTGGATGGCGTCGAGTTCGCCGTAATAGTAGGCCAGCCGTTTTGCCATCGCAACGGCATCCAGGCCTCGTATATCGTTTTCGGCCTTCAAGGCCGCAAAGGTGCTCGTCAGAGCGCCGGGAATATTTTGTGATGGCCCATAGGCCACCACGAAGCCGGAACGATTCTTCGCCAACATGCCGCTGTCTTTGCGGAATTCTCCGGCCCACGAGTAGACCTTGCCGAAGATGCGGCGATGCGTCTCCTGCAAGCGGCGAACATCGAAGGGGCCTTGAATAGGACGATGTTTTATGGCGGCAAAGGCCAGAAAAACCGCGTCCTCTTCGAACCGATTCAATTCGGCTTGGTCTCGATAATCGCCGTTATTGATGAGAACATTCGTGCCCGGATAGACGTACGGATCGCGCGCAGCCGGAGTCATGCGATTCTTGAGACTGCTGGAATGTAATGGGCACAGAGTTCGGCTTCCGCCTGTTCGATGGAGATTTGACCAGCCAGAACGCGCTCTTTCAGCGATTGGCCAAAAGGCGTCGGCTTTAACCCTTCCAGAAAAAGGCTGGCTTCACCCTCGGCAAACCCGCGTTCCAGCTTTTCCTTTTCGTCAGGTTGCAGCATGGGGAACCTCCGCAATTCAGGCTATTTTTTCGCTCTCCGCCTGCATCAATTTTATCATCGTTCCTGCTCTATTTTCTGAGCATTTTCCTGCCTGTTATGTCAGAATGGGAGCCATCATGCTGATCGAAATTTGGGAACACCTGCGCGGATATAACAAGTGGGTTCAAACCGAGGCCAAGATTGAATCCTCGAATCTGGAGAAAGTTGAGGCTTATGACATCAACGGGAATCAAACCACGATCTCTGAATCGGATGACAAATTGGTCTGGACCGACAAGATGGGGCAACGTCAAAGCGCCGAGTTTTACGTCCCCGATGATTCTCCTCTGTATCAATTCATCGGCGGAGAGACGGTAACCATCCGTTATAATCCGGCGAATCCAAAAGAGTTCTATTATCGGGATCTTTTGCGTTCTAAAGTGCATACGGCGTTCAAATCGACTCTCATTTGCGCATTTGTAATCGTCGTATTGTTACTCCGTCACGCAAGACTCATACACCATATCGTAGGGAGCCTTTCCCGATAACACAAACTCACAGCCCCAACTCCGCAGCCCGCCGTTTCATCGCTTCCAGACAAAATCCAATGTGTACGTCCAGCTCCACGCCCAGTTCCGCCGCGCCCTGCACAATATCTTCGCGGTTCACGCCGCGTGCGAAGGCCTTGTCCTTCATCTTCTTGCGCACGCCGGCCACTTCCACGTCCGCAATTGCTTTGGTCGGCTTGACCAGCGCGCAGGCGGTCAGAAAACCGGCCAGCTCGTCGCAGGCAAACAAAGCCTTGGCCAAGTGCGTGACGCGCGGCACACCGCTGTACTGCGCGTGGCCCAGAATGGCGGTGCGCAGCTCGAGAGGCCATCCCAGCCGCTCCAGTTCGCGGACTCCGACGAACGGATGCTCTTCTGCGGTGGGGTGGCGCTCATAGTCGAAGTCGTGCAGCAGGGCCGTAGCCGTATACAACTCAACGAATGCTCTGCGCTCATCCCCGGCCAGCCCCAGGCGGATGGCCTCCGCCTCGCCCGTGGCCGTGACGCATGCTTCGACCGCCAGTGCGTGCTTACGCAGGTTTTCGCTCTGGGTCCACTCGCTCAGCAATTGCCAGGCCTGCGCTCGTCCGTAGCTGGAACTGCTTTCTTTTGCATCATTTCCGGTGCAAGAGTTCATCGCTTTCTTGACCTCGCTGTTGACTAACTTGATTCGCCCTTCTCCTGGTTTCTCGGGTCATATTCCGGGTATCATGCGTGAAATTTGGGTTTGTATCCAAGTTTTCACTTGACAGTTATGGTACATATCCCGGAAAGTATGACATATCGTGGTGCTGCGATGCACCGCGGGGTTCCTGCTCTGGCACTCCGCACACCACTTATGGCTACCACACTGGCGAGCGTGGAGACACGCGAGGTTGTGCATTGCCGATTCTGCAAGCTGGTTCAGTTCAGGCCAAATAATTCCCATTGCGTAAGGTGCCACAGGCCCCTGGATGTGGAGGAGCCGGTCAGGCCAGGGCCTATTCCGGTTGACCGTCCGCCTATGGATCCCGCCGCCGAAGCCGGCCTGAGAGTGGCCAGCCAGGTAAAGGAAATTCGCCGCGCGCGCCACCTGAGCCAGCGGCAACTGGCTGGGCGCATGCAGGTGCCCCGCACCTACATCTCGAAGATCGAAAACGGCAAGGCCATCCCTACTCTCAGCTCTCTTGAGCGGCTGGCCGATGCTCTGGGCGTGCATATATGCCAACTGGTTCGCGACGCACGCAGCCTTCGCGACGAAGAGGTGGCGGCGATCATGGCCGACCCATTACTGGCCGAGATGGCTGCCTTGCTGCCTTGCCTGGACCCGCTGCACCGGTCGCTCATCATAGGTTCGGCGCGCGATATGGCGTTGGGTCACCGGCGCATCGCATAGAGAGCTCGGGCGTTGCATCTCCTTGCCGGTGTGGCAGCGAGGACCGCCGCACTCTTCGCCGGGAGGCTTCCGCTCGGCGAGCGTCGTCAATCACGGTTGCAGAGGCAATTGCGGCCCATGGGCGCTTGTGCTACGGTCAGGATGAAACGCCTCGGTTCGCGGCGCATTCAAGATTATGTGCCGGCCCGATAGCTCGAATGTATTGATTGAGGCAAATCCCTTGTTTCCTGCCGCAAAGCTGCGCATCGAAGATCTAAGCGCCGAGGAGCGCGCCGTCTACGCGACCCTTAAACCCGAGCGCCTGCCGCAGCATATCGCCATCATCATGGACGGCAATGGCCGCTGGGCCGGACGCCGCTTGCTCAAGCGGTTCCAGGGCCACCAGCAGGGCGCCAGCACCGTGCAACTGGTCATGGAAACCGCCGCGCGCATCGGCCTTCCCTGGCTCACCCTCTACGCTTTTTCGCTGGAAAATAACCTCCGCCGCCCCCGCGCCGAGGTCAACTTTCTTATGCGCCTGCTCAAAACTTACCTTGAAGCCAACCTCCAGCGCATGATGAACAACAACGTCCGCCTGCGTTCTATCGGCCACATCCATAAGCTGCCCGAAGATGTTCAGGAGAAATTGCGCTGGGCCGAGCAGGCCACGGCCGGCAACACAGGAACCACTCTCACCCTGGCCCTCAACTATGGCGGACGCACCGAACTGGTGGACGCATTCCGCTCGCTGGCGGCCGAGATGAAGCAAAAGCGCATCAACCCCGACCATGTCTCCGAGGATGATATTCACCGCCATCTCTACACTGCTGACATGCCCGACCCCGACCTGCTGATCCGCACCTCGGGAGAGATGCGCCTCTCGAACTGCCTGCTGTGGCAGATCGCCTACACCGAAATCTACTTCACCGAGCGCCTGTGGCCGGATTTTACCGGCATTCATCTGCTGGAGGCCATCGCCGACTACCAGCAGCGCGAGCGCCGTTACGGCGGCCTGAGCGACAGCGTCGGCGAGGTGGAAGAGAACGCCGATCAAATCAAGATCGTGGCCAGCTGAATTCTGGTTGGCTCGCCTTTCTACTCTTTGGCGCTAATCTATACCTCATGAGCCTCCACCGGGCTGCTTTCGCAGGGAACGTGAGGCATATACACCGATGCAGCGGTTAAATTAGTATTGCGTGCTAAGCACCGATTCACACGGAGAAAACAATGAACAATGTTCTGGTCAGCATTTTTTTTGTTTGCCATGGTTTTGTCGTTGAGTCATGTGGCAGCAGGCCAGACCGGCATCGGTAGTACTGAGGTTGTCAGGCTGCTGCTGGAGATGGGTGCGAACATTGATGCTATGGACAACAAGGGCAAAACTGCACTGTTTTATGCAACCGCTTATGGATATACAGCGGTGGCGAATATACTGCGGGAGAAAGGCGCGCACTGAGCTTCGGTTCCCGGTTCTTTTCGTCTGAATTCGCGCTATAGCTGCCTCTCTGCCGGTACACACCCCGCCCCGGCAGTGTATTCTCATTCCTAATGAAACGTGTCTATACCGCACTCATCCTGATTCCCCTGGTGCTGGTCCTGGTTTTTATGGGGCCATGGTGGCAGTGGCTGTTTACCCTGGCGGTTGCGGGTGTGGCTGCGCTGGCCGCATGGGAGTTCCTGGGCCTGGCGGAGAAGGCCGGCGCCACACCGCCGCGCATCGCGGTGGTGCTGGCCGTTGTGGCGCTCTTTGCCAGCAATTATGAGTGGCCCCTGCAGACCGCGGCCACGCTCGGCATCCTGAGCCTGGGCCTGCTGGTCTATTGCACTTTCTTCCGGCCCGTGGAGCAGCTCATGGCCGACGCCTCGGCTTCCATTTTCTGCCTGCTCTACATCGGCTTCACCCTGATTTCCCTGCCCGCCCTGCGCGAGAACCCCGAGGGCAACGGCCCCTCCCTGGTCACCTTCCTGCTGTGCGCGGTCTGGGCTGGAGACGCAGCCGCCCTCTACGTTGGCCGCGCCTGGGGACGACACAAGATGGCCCCCACGCTCAGTCCCAACAAAACCTGGGAGGGCGCGTTCGCCTCGGTGGGAGGCAGCCTGCTGTCCACCGGCGTCCTGCTTGGCCTCGCGCAACTGATGCAGATGCCGGTGTGGGATGTGGGCTGGCTCTCCTACTCCGGCGGGGCATGGTGGTATTGGCTGGGCCTGGCCGTGGTGGTCAACGTGGCGGCCCAGGTGGGCGATCTGGCCGAGTCCGCGCTCAAGCGCTCGGCTGGCGTAAAGGACTCCGGTTCCCTGCTCCCCGGCCATGGCGGCGTGCTGGACCGCATCGACGCCCTGCTCATCGCCGCGCCCGTGCTGTGGTACGCACAGATGATTCACTAGCGGTTCTGAGCGGAGATCGGGATTAGACGAGAATCGCACCCTAAACTCTGATTCGCGCTATGATTTCCATAGGAGTTGGCCCCATGACAACCCGAATCGTTCGTGTTGGAAACACCCTCACCGTCGAGATTCCCGAGGAGTTGGTCGCTCAGGCTGCACTGCCTGTCGGAGAGCCTGTGGAATGGGTTGCGAATGGAAACGGCGGCATTGCTCTCGTCAAGTCTTCTGGGCAATCGCCAGTGATTCCTCCTACGCGGATGACGCTGGAAGAACTGTTGGAAGGCCTGGAAGAAGGTGACAGCCTTGGTGAATATGATTGGGGTCCGCCGCGCGGAGCAGAGGTTTGGTAGCCGCTTACATACCGGATGCGGGTGACTTGGTCTGGTTGGATTTCGATCCCCAAGCTGGACGGGAGCAGGCCGGACGAAGGCCTGCCGTTGTTCTTTCCCCGAAATATTTCAACCAGAAGTCCTCTGTGGCCTACGCCTGCCCGATTTCAAGCAAAGTCAAGGGATACCGTTTTCAGGTTGTACTCCCGCCAGGATTGCCGGTTCATGGGGTGGTCCTTTGCGAACATATGCGCAGCCTGGATTGGAGAGTTCGCAATGCTGTCTATCTGGGGCCGATGCCGGATACCGTTCTTGCTCAAATCCGCGAAGTAGTCAGGATGCTGGCCGGTATAACGCCATAAATATCGATTGGAATGTTATCTGTTGTGGTACTGACTCACAATCTCCGTAACTTCAAAAGACTATGAAAAAACTTGCCATTCTCGGTTCCACCGGCTCCATCGGCCAGAGCACCCTCTCCATCGTCGAGCAGTTTCCGCAGCGCTACTCGGTCGCCGCGCTGGCCGCCGGGCGCAACCTCAACGAAGCCTTTGCGCAAGCCCTTCGCTGGCGGCCAAAGCTCGTCTCACTGGCCACTGAAGAGTTGGCCGCGCAACTATCCGCCAGGCTCCAACAAGCCGGTGTCACTGGCGTCGAGGTCGTCCACGGAACAGCGGGCACCGTCGCCTGCGCCACCTTGCACGAGGCCGACTTTGTCGTCTCGGCCATCGTCGGCGTCGCCGGCTTGGAAGCCACGCACGCCGCCATTCTGGCCGGCAAGCCCGTCGGCCTGGCTAACAAGGAGTGCATGGTCGCCGCTGGAGAAATCCTCACCGCAGCCGCCCGCCAGCGCAATGTCCCTATCCTGCCCATCGACTCCGAGCACAACGCCGTTCACCAATGCCTGCGCGTCGGCGCGCACTCCGAAGTTAAAACCATCTGGCTGACGGCCTCCGGCGGGCCCTTCCGCAAGCTGCCGCTCGCGGACTTCGCTTCCATCACTCCCGAGCAAGCCCTCAAGCACCCCACCTGGGTGATGGGCCGGCGCATCACCATCGACTCCGCCACCATGCTCAACAAGGGCCTGGAAGTCATCGAAGCCTGCCGCCTCTTCGACGTGACGGCGGCTCAGGTGCGCGTTACAGTCCACCCGCAGTCCACGGTCCATTCGCTGGTGGAGTACGTGGACGGTTCCATCCTGGCGCAGATCTCCGTCACCGACATGCGCCTGCCCATTCTCTATGCGCTGGCCTTCCCCGAACGTCCCGCCTCCACGCTCACCTTCGACATGGCCGCGCTCAGCCACCTGGATTTCGAGCCGCCTGATCTGGAGCGCTTCCCTTGCCTGCGCCTAGCCTTCGAGGCCGCGGAAAAAGGCGGAGCACACTGCATCGCCCTCAACGCAGCCGACGAGGTTGCCGTCGAGGCCTTCCTCGACCGCCGCATCCCCTTCAACGGCATCCCGCGTACAATTGAGAAGGTGCTTGCAGCCACGCCCGAGGCGCACCCGGCCACTATCGCCGAGGTGCTCTCAACGGATCAAGAGGCGCGTCAAACAGCGCGTGCGCTGCTGGCAAAGTAGTTCTCGGTTGTCAGTGACCTCTGTTCACTGTTCACTGCCCACTGTCTTTTTGAGGTTAAAACCGCACTTCTATGCATGAATTTCTGATTTCTGTCGTCGCCTTTATCGTCCTCGTCGGCGTCATGGTTCTGGTCCACGAGTTCGGCCACTTTATCGTGGCCAAACTCTGCGGAGTCCGCGTCGAGCGGTTTTCCATTGGCTTTCCGCCGCGCCTTTTTGGCGTAAAGATTGGCGAGACGGATTACTGCATCTCCGCAACACTGCTGGGCGGCTATGTCAAAATGACCGGCGAGAATTTCAGCGAACTCAGCGACGCCGCCAAGGGCACGGCCAACGTCGCCCCGCCCGACGATCCCGGCGCGCTCACCTCGCATCCCCGCTGGCAGCGCATGTTGATCGGCGCGGCCGGTCCCGTCGCCAACTTCATCCTGGCCTTCGTTTTGATGTTCGTTTACTACGGCTGGATCAATGAGGTCCCCGCCGTCGAAGTCAAAGAGACAACCATCGAGTGGGTCACTCCAGGCTCGCCCGCGGCTCAAGCCGGCCTTCAGCCAGGCGACATCATCCGCCACTTCGCCGATGCCGATAACCCCGACTGGGACAATATCGTTCAACGTCTCGTTATGAGTCCTAACCAGACGCTCCCGGTCGCAGTCGAACGAGGTGGCAGCGTTCTTCAACTCGCGCTTCGCGTCCCCGGTGAATTGAAAACCGACGATTTGGCCGGTATCTTGCCTCAGTTTACGCCTGGCCCCATCGGCGTCAAAGAAGTGCAGCCGGGTACACCGGCCGATCAGGCTGGTCTGCGCGCCGGAGACGCCATCCAGTCCGTCGATGATCACCCTTTCCACTCCGTTACTACGCTGCTGGCTTATATGCAGGACGGACAGGGCAAGCCGATTTCGCTAGTGATTGTGCGCAATGGCGCCGTTCTCCCGCCCATTGTCGCCCATCCCGCAAAGCTCGATGATGGCTGGAAGCTGGGCTTTAAGCCTGTCCCCCCTCTTACTCGCAATGACCCGCTTCCGCTGAACATGGCGATCAACAAGTCCTCACAGTACTGTGTGGACAACTCGACGCTCCTACTGCAGGTGTTGAAGCGCGTCGTTATCCACAAGATTGCGGCCTCGAGTGCCCTGGCCGGCCCGTTAGGCATTGCCCGCGCTGCCGGTGATGTGGCAGAAACCAAGGGTTGGATCTACAAGTTTAATCTGGCTGCACAGATCAGCATCAGCCTGGGCATCCTCAACTTGATGCCCTTCCCCATTCTTGACGGCGGCATGATTCTTATCCTGCTCATCGAAGGCGCCTTGCGCCGCGACATCAGCATCAACATCAAGGAGCGCATCTACCAGGGCGCGTTCGTTTTGCTGGTCTCACTTTTTGTTTTCATTACCTTCAACGACATCGCCAAGCTGCCGTTCTTCACGCACCTGAAGCCGTGAGAGGGCTCTGTTGATAGGGCGCCCTGGTTTGCAGAAAATTACCTTCCTCCGGCGCACAATCAAGGAATGAACAATGACCAGAGGAGCGGGTTTTGCTGATTGCTGATTGCTGGAAGGGTACCCCCCCCGGGGTCCACTTCTTCGTTTCTTCGCTTTTTGCTATGTAACTGTAAGACTGTGAACTTCATCGCTTCCAACGGATGAAGGGGTAAGGGAGAAAACCCGGCGAAACCCGGTACTATGTGGATAAAACCATGTTCCACGTGGAAAACTAGGGACGAAATGTGTTCATTATCAGACACTCGGAGAGATCACTTCATGCCCGTGACCACCGAAGTTCGTGTCCGCTACGCTGAAACCGACCAGATGGGCGTCGTCTACTACGCCAACTACCTGGTCTGGTTTGAGGTGGGCCGCGTGGAGCTGCTCCGCGCCCTCGGCTTTTCCTACAGCATGCTGGAGACCGAGCACGAATGTATCCTGCCGGTGATAGAGGCCACCTGCCGCTACCGCTCCCCCGCGCGCTATGACGACCAGATCCTGATCGAAACCCGCCCCGCCCTGCTGCGCGGCTCGGTGCTGAAGTTCGCCTACCGGATTTTGCGCAAGGCTGCCGACGGAGCCGAGCCTACGCTCCTGGCCGAGGGCGAAACCGTGCATGTGGTCTGCGACGACCAGATGAACAAAAAGCCCTTGCCGGAACATTACGCCGCCGCGTTGCGGGGGATGATGGAGTCGAATATAGAGTAAGAATCTAAGTGCTGCATCGTGCAGGATGTGTGAGGAATGCCGCCCGTCGCTGAGCCGTTACTTCTCCCGCGCGACGACGAAATCCGGCACCCAGAGCAGCGCGCTCTTGTACTCGGAGTCGGGCAGAGAGGCCAGGGCCTGGCGGCTCTGCTCGGCGTAGCGGTCGGCGACGCTCATGGCGTATTCCACCGAGCCGTTGCGCGCCAGAATCGCCTGAACCTTTTCGCGGCTGACGCGCTCGAAGCTGCGGTCATCTAAAACTCTTTGGATGGTCTGGCGGTCGGCGGCCGTACCATGGTCGATGGAGTGGATCACCGCGAGCGTGGCCTTGCCCTCGCGCAGATCGCTGGCCACGGGCTTGCCCAGAACCTCTTCGGTAGCCGTCAGGTCAAGCACGTCGTCGACAATCTGGAATGCCAAGCCGACAGCGCGGCCATAGGCGGCGAGGCTCGTCTCCACGGTCTCGGGAGCCCCGGCCAGCACCGCGCCCAGGCGCATGCAAACCGAGAAGAGGCAGGCCGTCTTGCGATAGATGAGGTCGTAGTACTCGGCCTCGCTGACGGCGCGGCCCAGCTTCTGAATCTGCAGTAACTCGCCCTCGACCATCTGCTGGGTGAGGGCGATCAGCTGGTCGAGAACGCGCAGGCTTTTTTCTGCCAGAGCCACCTTGAAGGCCTGCATGTAAAGCCAGTCGCCGGCCAGCACGCATTTTTCGTTGCCCCATGTCGTATTCGCTGAGGGCCGGCCGCGGCGGGTATCGGCGCCGTCGATGATGTCGTCGTGGACCAGCGTGGCGGTGTGGACCATCTCCACCACCGCGCCCAGGCGGATGGCGGCCTGGCCGAAGTAGCCGAGCGAGTGCGCGGAGAGCAGCAGCAGGGAGGGACGAATGCGCTTGCCGCCGCCTTCACGCAGATATTCGGCAATCTCGGTAATGGTGCTGACGCCGGAGGCGGCGTCTCGGCCCAGTTCCTGCTCGATGGCCACGAGGTCGTCCCGCAGCAGCTCGAAAACCTCTTTTGCCGTCGCTATCGCCAGTGTGCTCAAAAGCTCTCCGCTTCCCGTGCTGTTAGCTTAATCTCTGAAAAGCATACCTCAGGGAATCAATGAATGGGCTGAAAACCCAACCCTGCCAGCCCGGAGCACCGCTAATTCGTGCGGTAGTTGGTGAACTGTAAATCCAAGCCCATCTCCCGGCCGCGCAGCAAGGCGATGATGCCCTGCAACTCGTCCCGGTCCTTGCTGGATACTCTAACGGTATCGCCCATGATGGTGACCTGCGCCTTCTTTTTTGCATCCTTGACCAGGCGGACAATCTCCTTGGCCTTTTCCACGGGAATGCCCTGCTGAAGGCTGATCTTCTGGCGCACGCTCTTGCCCAGGGCGGGCTCCAGTTTGCCGTAGGTCAGGTTCTTCAGCGGGACGCCGCGCTTGACCATCTTCTGGCTGAGGATATCCTTGACCGCTTGCAGATGGTACTCGCCGTCGGATGCCAACTGGATGGCGTCGTTGCCCTCCAGCTTGACCTCCGAGTGGGAGTCTTTCAGGTCGAAGCGCTGGCGAATCTCCTTCAGCGCCTGGTCGATGGCATTGCGGACCTCTTGAATGTCCACCTTGCTGACGATGTCGAATGAATTGTCCTGGGCCATGGCTTTATTCCCTCATAGATTGAAAGGTCTGCTGCATGCAATGCCCTTTATCAGTTTCCCACGTCCGGCCTGAAGTCAAACAGCCGATTGAAGTTTTTCGTGGTTGCCTGGACAATTTTCTGCGCTTCCGCGCCTTGAAGTTCTGCGAGCGTTTCCGCGGTCCGGGCCACCCAGGCAGGCTCATTGCGCTTGCCGCGATAGGGCGCCGGAGCCAGCCAGGGCGCATCGGTTTCGACCAAAATTGCGTCCAAAGGGAGCCGCGCCGCTACGTCGCGCAGCGGCTGGGCCTTGGGATAGGTGAGATTTCCGGCGAAGGAGACGAGAAAACCCAGGTCGAGCGAGCGGGTGGCCTGCTCGTAGTTTCCGCCGAAACAGTGCATCACGCCGCCGAGTCCGGTGGGCCGCCAGTGGGCCTCAAGAATCTGGAAAAGATCGTCCCAGGCGTTGGTGGTTCCATCAGTCGGCCGACAATGAATCAGAATGGGCCGCTTGCGGGCGGCGGCGATTTCCAGCAGGCGGACGAGGCCCTCTCGCTGCGTGGCGTGCGGCGCGCCCTCGTGGTAGTAGTCCAGGCCGATTTCGCCACAGGCAATAACCTCCGGCTCGGCGATCAGGCTGTCAAGTTTGGCGAGAATGGCGTCGTTGATTTCTGGCGTGTTGTGCGGATAGACGCCCGCGCTCGAGTAGAGCTTCGGAATGCCGGGCTGGCCGCTGTACTGGCGGCAGATCTCCAGCGACTGGCGCATCTGTGCCGGCTCTTCGCCGATGCCGATGGAGAGGATGGCGCCCACGCCCGCTTCCCGCGCGCGGCGCAGCATTGCCTCGCGGTCGTCGGCGTAGCGCGGGCTGTCCAGGTGGGCGTGAGAATCAATCAGCACTTTGGCCTCAATTGGGGAGTTCTCTCACAATAATCCAAGTTTAGTTTAAGACAATGGCCGAGACTGCCGAATGCATAATCCGAGATGAGCCTCAATGCTACAGCACGGCTGTCTATTCGACATTGCTGTAAGCGGCTGCACTGCCTGGGCTGGACGGGAAATAATCCACCCTTAACTTCTGTCCCACATTGATAGCATTGATAGCTATATCCCAATGCCAAATAAATTTTCTCGGGTGAATCTCTCCGGGTACTGCAAGAATGAGGTATCCTATCTTTCCTTGATTATCGGCCTCAACACTTTGAACGACCCCATCGACGCTGACCGAACGCACTAAAATCTCCCTCCTTAGCTTTTCTAGCCATTTCACATTTTTTGCATCGGGACTGAAGGTGCCAGTTTTTACGTGCAAGCGATGCTCGTTTATATCGGTATTGAAAAAATAATTTTCACCGGCCTTTGCATCAATCTCTACTTCAAGGGTTTCCCCTTTGGACCAGCTATTCGCACTCAATGAAAAGTAATTCACATCGAAGACGTGCTTTCCCGGGAGGACTTCCACAACCGGCATGTCAGGAGTTGAAAGCTTGGAGTTTACGACAAGAGAGCGATCAATCCGAGTAACGCGCAGACCAGAAGATAACTTAGAACCTGCTATCCATACCCATGAAACCTCGTCGCGGGGCTTGGCCTCGCCATCATAAAACTGTCCCAGTTCGTTCGCCAACACAGGCTGGCTGCAAAGCAATGTTAGGAAAAACAATGCAAAGTATCGTTTCATCGTACGGCTCCTGAAAAGAATCTTTGATTCTTTCACCAAAAGTGGAAGAAACATGCATCCATCTTCTTCTCATTACAACCATAATCGCTATTCACTGCTGCCGCCGGTGACCTTCACTGAATGGGAAGGGCTACGGCGCAATCGTTCGGCAAAGATGGGAAATAGAACAACCTTATCTTCTGGCCTATCTTCAATTCTGCGAAACACCTGAATTCCCTGGACTGGACAGTTTCGGATACGGTAAGAACCAAGTGGCCATGTTTTGATTCGTAACTTTCAACAACTCCATCCACGCTGACAGAACGCTCAATAACCTTCCTACTCAGACTTTCCATTTCTTTTGCCTTGGGACTGAAAGTACCAGTTTTAATGCTCCAACGATTCCCCTTTCTATCGCTATTGAGAAAATAATTTTCCCCGGCCTTTGCATCAATCTCCACTTCCTGGTTTTGTCCCATGGACCAAGCATAATCAGAAGCGTAACGCACTGTGAAAACGTGCTTCCCCGGAAGGACTTCCACTGCTGCCATAAAGAAAATTCCTTCGGAGAAGAATGCGTCTCGATCATTAGACATTTGGACAAAAAAATGATCGATCTGAGAAATATGCAGATCGCCCTTTATCCATACCCATGCAACCTCGGCGCGAGGTTTTGCCTCGCCATCATAAAACTGTCCCACTTCGGGGTGGCCGAACGCCAACACAGGCCGGCTGCAAAGCAATGTTAGGAAAAACAATGCAAAGTATCGTTTCATCGTACGGCTCCTGGAACAATTCTGGATTGTCCACCGAAGGCTGAAATAGTTCGCACTCATACTATACGTCGGCATTGCTGATTGCAATCAATATATTCTGCTGCACTAAAAGTCGCCTAAGAAGTGCAACCCCTTCGTGAGTTGATTCACTTACAATTGCTGTTCACAAGTTGGATTAAGCATTACTTCAGCCGCGCGCCCAGCGGAACTTCTTCGAGGAATCCGGCGAGCACAGGAGCGCCATCTGGCAAGGATGCGGCCAGCAACATGCCGTTCGATTCGAGGCCGCGCATCATGCGCGGAGCGAGGTTGGCGACAATGACGATCTTGCGGCCAATGAGCTTTTCCGGCTCGTAGTACTGCGCGATGCCGGCCAGAATCTGCCGCTTCTCATAGCCCAGATCGACTTCGAGGCGGAGGAGTTTGTCGGCCTTGGGGACGCGCTCGGCAACGAGAATTTGCGCCACGCGCAGATCAACCTTGATGACGTCGTCGATGGAGATTTTTTGCGGCGCCTGTGGTGGTGCCGGCGATTGCACGGCGGCAGCAATGGGAGATGAAGTCAATGCCACTGTTTCGTAAGCATGGGCTTCATTCGCGGCATCAACGCCTACAGAATCTACTGGCGCGTTCTCCAGGAATGGTTGCTTTCCGGATTTCTCGCTCACGATTGCCCCTTTTTTCTCAGTCTTTGCGGCCGGAACCGACTTTGCCGGTCCAGATTGTGCAGGCGCCTGCGGTGCGGCTGGCGCATGCTGTGGGATCGAAGTTACGTCCGCGGCTTTTGCGGCTGAGCCGCTATTGGCCGTGCCAGAGGTGCTGGTCGTTTTCACAGCGCTCGAATTGTTTTGATCTTCGATGTTTTGCATGCGTTCGACGGCGTCCTTTTCCGCGCGGGGAAAGAGCGGCGCGGGTTCGGCAAACTTTGTTCCGGCCTTCAATCCGCCCCACGCGAGTTCTCTCAAGAATGATTTCTTTGCCGCGTCAGCCATCTCGCCCTGGCCTAGCTGCCGCCAGACTTTGGCGGCCGAATCCGGCAGAACCGGATAGACCAGTGCGTTAATAATGCGAATGGCTTCGGCGGCGGTGAACAGCACACGGGCTTGCAGCAGAGCGTGCTCCGCCTCGGGGCGCTCGGCGGGCTTCTTCCACGGCGCGTTGGCGGTCAGGTAGCCATCGGTCTCCGCGACCAAAACCCACAGAGTCTTGAGGGCTTCGGCGAAGTTCAATTCGTCGAATGCCGGGCCGAAAGCGGCGACAGTCTTCGCCGCGCACTCGCGCAGCGCGATCTCGGCAGCAGTATCCGCGCCGGGCTCCGGCACCACTCCAGCGAAGTACTTGTGCACCATGTTGACCACGCGGCTGACCAGGTTGCCGTAGCCATTGGCGAGGTCGCCGTTGTAACGCTGTACTAAAGCGTCAAAAGAAAAACCGCCATCCTGGCCGAAGGGAATCTCGCGCAGCAGGAAGTAGCGCAGGGCATCCGCGCCCAAAACCTCCAGGACCGTCTCCGCGCGCACAATGTTGCCGCGCGATTTGGACATCTTGCCCTGGTCGAAGAGCAGCCAGCCGTTGGCCATCACCGAGCGCGGCAGCGGAATGCCAGCAGCCATCAAAAACGCCGGCCAGTAGACGCAGTGAAAGCGGCTGATCTCCTTGCCAATTAGGTGCAAATCCGCCGGCCAGAATTTTGCGAAGCGCGCCTGGTCGGCCGGATCGTCAGATCCGTAGCCGAGAGCGGTGATGTAGTTGGCCAGCGCGTCGAGCCAGACATAGATTACATGCTTCTCGTCGCCGGGAACCGGAATCCCCCAGGAAAAACTAGTGCGACTGACCGACAAATCGCGAAGCCCGCCGCGCACAAAGGAGATGACCTCGCGTCGAGTGGATTCCGGGCCCATGAAGCCGGGATTGGCCTCGTAGAACTCCAGCAACTTGCGCTCGAAGGCCGAGAGCTTGAAGAAATAATTCTCCTCGCTGACGGTCTCCGTCACACGACCGCAATCGGGGCAGATCGTGCCGGCAGGCCCATCAACATACAGCTCATCGCTCACGCAATACTGTCCGGTGTACGAGCCCTTGTAGATAAAGCCGCGGTCGCGCAGAGTTGCAAACAATTTCTGCACGCCGCGGGTGTGACGGTTTTCCGTGGTGCGAATGAAGTCGTCGTAGGTGAGGCCTAGAGAGTCCCACAAGCCGCGAAACTCGCCCGCAACGGCGGTGGCAAACTCCATGGGGGTGCGTCCGGCCTTCTCTGCCGAGCGCTCGATCTTCTGCCCGTGCTCGTCGGTGCCAGTGAGGAAAAACGTGTCGATGCCCAGCGCGCGCTTGCGCCGCGCAATGGCGTCGCAGACGATGGTCGTGTAGGCGTGGCCCAGGTGAGGCCGCGCATTCACGTAATAAATGGGCGTGGTCAGATAAAAGCGGGCTGGACTGGCTGAGTTGGTCATAAGAGGATATTGCGCTCCTTCACCCGTTAAAGCACACGGGCGCAAGAGCTAATCACTCTCCATCTTACGGCATTTATCCGCAGAGATGAACCGGGAGGTGGAGACAACATATCACGATCAACCTCTGCTATCAGGCGGCAAAGCCGCATCCGCCCCACCGCAGGTGCTTTTCGAGGGCCCCATTGTAGGCGCTTTTCGAGGGCCCCACCGCAGGTGGTAGAATCACCTAGAAAATCAAGGATTTCTGAGGCTGGACAACGTGTATCTGGAATTGCAAAAACGGCTTGCGGAACATCTTCGCGCGGTTCTCAAGGCCAAGTACGATCTTCAGATCGAGACGATTCCGCTGGAGATTCCGCCGGAGTTGAAGTTTGGCGAGCTGGCCACGCCCATCGCGTTTGAGTTGGCACGCAAGCTGCGCAAAGCGCCTAAAGTGATTGCGCAGGAGATTGTGGCCGCGTTAGGCAAGGTCGATGGCTTTGCCAGCTTCGAGGTTGCCGGCGCAGGGTATATCAATGCGCGGCTGGACCGGGCCGCGGGCGTGCGCATGACAGCCGAAACTGAGGCTGGAGCGCAGATCGCAACAGGCATACACTCTCTCGTCGAGCACACCAGCATCAATCCCAACAAGGCCGCGCATATCGGCCACCTGCGCAACGCCATTCTGGGCGACACGTTTGTCCGCCTGCTGCGCGCCGCCGGGCAAAAGGTGGACGTGCAGAACTACATCGACAACACTGGCGTGCAGGTGGCCGATATTGTGCTCGCGTTAAATAAAATCAAGCATTTGGAACCGGCATCCAGAATAAGGGAGTGGATTGAGGAAATCGAAAGCAGCGGGAAGCGTATCGACTACGAATGTTGGGACCTATACGCGCAAATTTCTCAAGAGTACGAAAACGAGGGTGCAACAAAACAAGGTTCGCTGTGGAAGAATCTTCGTGCTGAATATCTGCATGAAATCGAGGCAGGAAACAACGACGTAGCCGAAGGAGCCGAGTTGATCTCTACAGCAGTGCTCAAGCGGCATCTTGAAACTATGTCGAGGCTGAACATTAAATACGATTTTCTTCCCCGCGAGAGCGAGATTCTACACCTTAAGTTCTGGGAGGCGGCCTTCGAACAGCTTAAGCAGACTGGAGTACTGCGTTTCGAGAAGGAGGGGAAGAACGCTGGCTGCTGGGTGATGACCCGCTCCGGGTCAAAGACGGCTGAAGGTGAAATCGACGAGGATGCGAAGGTGATCGTTCGCTCGAAGAGCATTGTGGTCGGTGACAAGATAACCTATGATCCTAATGCCCAAGGCACAGTAACTTACGTGGGCAAAGATATCGCCTATCACTTATGGAAATTCGGCCTGCTCGGTCGTGATTTTGGTTATGACCTTCTAGATTACAAGGACCATGAGGGCAATATGCAGCAGGTTTGGATTTCTAAGGAGAAAGGCATTGAGCCGCATCCGCGCTTTGGTGGAGCGCAAGCAATTTATAACGTTATCGACGCGCGCCAGTCCGATCCGCAGGCCAATGTGATTCAGGCGTTGCGCGGCATGGGACACACCGAGCAGGCCGACCGCTATACGCACTTCAGTTACGAGATGGTGGCGCTGACGCCGCGTTGCGCGGTTGAACTGGGTTACGAGGTTTCCGCGGAGGATTTGGAGCGGCCTTACATCGAAGTCAGCGGACGGAAGGGCTTCGGCGTCAAGGCCGATGATTTGATGGATAAGCTTATTGCCGCCGCGCGCGCCGAGGTGGATGCGCGGCAGACCAGCAGCGATGAGACGGAGCGGCAGCGAATCGCCGGACAAATTGCGATTGGGGCGCTGCGCTACTTCATGCTGAAGTTCACGCGCAATTCGGTGATCGCCTTTGATTTCAAGGATGCGTTGAGTTTTGAGGGCGAGACAGGGCCGTATATTCAGTACGCCGTGGTGCGGGCCAAGAATATCTTTCGCAAGGCGGGAACGACGCCGGAAGCGGAGTTAGCGAAGTTTGCGAAGTTAGCGGAGTTAGACGGCTATCTACAAAGTGAGGATGCCGAAGATATCTGGGCGCTGTGGCTGCGGGCCGCGCGGCGAGCGCTGGTGCTGGAGCAGTGCATTGCGACCTCCGAGCCGTCTTACTTAGCCAAACACGCCTTCCAGTTAGCGCAGGAATTCAATAACTTCTATCACAAGCACCATATCCTTACCGAGGAAGACCCGGCGCGGAAAACGTTCTTGCTTGCCACTGCGGCCGTCGCGCTACGCGAGTTAGTGCTGGCTCTGAGTTGGTTGGGCATTGAAAGCCCGGAAGCAATGTAAGCTCAAAACAGTATTTGAACCTACGGTTGTAGGTGGTGTCCGTTATGGGAATCTCGCAGAAAACACCGGTTGGAGGCCGCACCTATCGCTATTCGCTCCGCGGCTGGGCCTGGAATCTAATGCGGGTAGCCATCTTTGTTACGCTCGGCTGTTTGATTCTCACGCGCGATTATGACTACGCCCGGGGCAGCCCTCTACTGTACTGGGCCGCTGGCATTGGTTGCTTGCTTGGGGCTGTCTATTACGCCATCAGTGCAGCCTATTCAGTTGTGTTTTTTGACCAGGAATCTGTGACCGTGCGGGGCGTCTTTTTTACTCAATCGATCCGAAGGCGCTCGGTGAGTAGCTATTTGATCGATCCCGGAGACCGCAATCGTGCCTCTGCCATTCGTCTCATCTCGAATTCACCCGGCGAGATTAACCTTGATGTCCCAAAACTCTATGCCTTCGACGATGCGTGGCAGCAATGGATATCTTCGCTCACCAACAGGACCCGAGAACAAAAAGAGGAGGAAAAGGCCCGTTACACCATGAAATGAAAACCACGTCAAATTAGATCGATGCCGCATGCCCCTTGTCTTCTTGCAGCTTGTTCAATAAGTACAGGCGTCCAAGAATAACCATCCCGTTACGCCTGACCGCAATATCCAAAAGCAATAAGCTAGCTGCTGTACTTTCTCACCCACTCCAGAATCGAACGGACACCTACCCCGCTGGGGCCTTTGGCGATGTAGGGCTTCGAGTCTTCCGCCCAGGCCAGGCCGGCGATGTCCAGGTGAATCCAGGGAGTATCTTCGACGAAGACTTTCAGAAACTCGGCTGCGGTAATCGCGCCGCCATAGCGACCGCCGGTGTTTTTGATGTCGCCGATGTCTGACTTGATGAGTTCGGCATACTCCTCGCCCAAGGGCAATCGCCAGAATTTTTCGCCGGAGAGGTCGAGCGCCGCGTCGAACTTCGACCAGGCTTCTTCGTCGTTTGAAAATGCGCCGGCGTTGACGTGGCCGAGAGCGACGACGCAAGCGCCGGTTAGCGTGGCGGCGTCGATCAGGTGAGTTGCGCCGAGCTGCCGCGCATATGTAAGGCCATCGGCAAGGACCAGCCGCCCTTCGGCGTCGGTGTTGATGATCTCGATGGTTTTTCCCGGCTTATCCGGCGAAAACGGCATCGCCGTCTGCACGTCGCCGGGCTTTTGCGCGGTTCCGGAGGGCATATTTTCCGCGGCGCAGATGACGGAGATGACGCGCACCCTGGGCTTGAGCAGGGCGATGGCGCGCATGGCGCCGAGCATGGCCGCGCCTCCGGCCATGTCGGTTTTCATCTCTTCCATTTTGTCGGAAGGCTTGATGGAGATGCCGCCGGAGTCGAAGGTGATACCCTTGCCAACCAGGCCGAGAACGGGGCCGTCGCTCACACCTTTGGGCTCGTAGCGCAACACAATCAAAGCGGGCGGCTCCGCGGAGCCTTGCGCCACGCTCAGGAATGCGCCCATCTTCAGCTCGCGCAGCTTATTGGTGGAGTGGACCTCGCAACCGAGGCCGGCTTCAGCGGCCATTTGCGCGGCGCGTGCCCCGAGCAGCGTAGGGGTGAGCTTGTTGCCCGGCTCGTTGACCAGCGAGCGGGCGAAGTTCTGGCTCTCGCCGATGATGATGGCTTCAGCAAAAGCGGCTTGAAGCGCGGCCTTGTCTGCGTTGGCAGGCGCGGCCAGCGTGAACGATTCGACGCTCTGGTCCTTGCGCTCGCTGCGATAGGTATCGGAATCGAAGTCGCCGATAAACGCGCCCTCGACGGCGGCGCGCGCACTTGCCGTGTGGGGCAATATTTTTGGGTCGCTTTCTGGCAGGGCAAGAACCAGCTCGCGAAGGCCGCGCGGCTTGATGAAGCGGACGGCGGTTCCGGCGGCGTTGCGCACGGAGTTGGCGTTGGCCTTGGCCTGCTTTCCCAGACCGACGAGCAGGAGTCGCTTAGCGGCAAGGCCCGCAGGGGCGTGCAGCAGGGTCGTCTCCAGAGACCCGGATGCGCCGGCCTTGAATTCGCCGCTGGCGAGGACGGCAGCCGCTGCGGCCTGCACGGCAGGGTCGGCGGTCAGCAGCACGGGCAGGGGCTTGGCGTCGGCGGCTTTATCGGTTTGAGTATCGACCGCCAGGACGGCCAGGAGTTCGGTTTCGATTTGGGAAATGGAAGCAAAAGAAAGTTGGGTCCGCATAGAGACCATTATTTCATTTTGAAGTGCGGGGATGGGACACCCGCTCGCGCGGAGACGCCGCTAGCGCCCCATCTTGTGTTTGCTCAAGTTGACGGCGGCGCGGGCATCGCGGTCAGCTTCGCGGCGCTTTTCGGTCTCGCGTTTGTCCCAGTCCTGCTTGCCCTTGGCCACGGCTAGTTCGCATTTGACCCGGCCGTTGCGGAAGTAAAGCCGGGTGGGGATGAGCGTGTGGCCCTTGATCTGCGTCTTGGAGAGTAGCTTGCGAATCTCGCTGCTGTGCAGCAGCAGCTTGCGGGTGCGGGTGGCGTCGTGGTTGGAGATGTTGCCGTGGGAGTAGGGACCGATATGCAGGTTGAGCAGAAAGGCCTCGCCATTCTGGATGAGGCCGTAGGAGTCCTTAAGGTTGGCCTTGCCCTCGCGGATAGATTTCACTTCTGTCCCGCGCAGGCTGACGCCGGCCTCGAACTTTTCAAGGAGAAAGTAGTTGTGACCGGCGGTGCGATTGTGCGCAGCGTCGCGCTGGCCCGATGCCACTGGGTCGCGGGGCTTGGCGGGCTTTTGCGGGCCGGGGCTGGCCTTCTGGTCGATCACGTGGCTGGTTTGGCGAGCCATCCGCAATCCTCCTCGAATCTCAATCCTAGCATTGGCGCGGTTTTGTTAGAATGGGGCTGCGTCGAATGGGTGTTTTAACCGATCGGAATCGCGTCAAGATGCGCGTCTGGGGCAGCCAAGGCAGCCCGCAAAGGCCCGATGAGCAGGGCGGGCCGGCGAAGACGCCAGGGAGTTTAATGAAAAGCCGCGTTCAAACACAGGCTTCCTCCAGATCCGTATTTTCAGGAGCCTTTTTCTGGATTGCGCTTCTTGCCGTCATGGCAGTCTTCAGCCTGTCCAGCGTTGCACTGCGCGCCGAATCCGCTAACACCTTCTTCAAGCGCGGCCAGAGCGCAGAAGCGAAGGAGGACTACGACGCCGCCTATGACAACTACCAGAAAGCCCATGTCAAGGCTCCCAAGGACCTGCAATTCCGCGCCGCCATGTATAGGGTGCGGATTACCGCTTCGGCCGTGCACGTGACCAAGGGACAGAGGCTGCTGGATGCGGGCAACGAGCAGGGTGCGCTGTCGGAGTTTCTTCACGCCGCCGAGATCGACCCCAGCAATGAATCCGCGCAGCAGGCTATCGCCCGGGTACGGAAGAAACACGGCGAGGTAGCCCCTGTCTCCGAGACCAGCCTTCCCCAGATCGAGGGCAAGCAGGAGAACCTGGAAACGATGAGCGCTCCGGCCGTTCTGAAGCCGGTCTCCAACGAGCCGCTCACGCTGCACATCCAGGAAGACGCCAAGATGGTCTACCAGGCAATCGGCAAAGCCGCCGGCGTCAATGTGCTGTTTGACCCGGATTACACCTCCAAGCGCATTCAGGTGGACCTGAACAACGTTTCACTGCTCGACGCGCTGCGCATTGTGGGCACCATCTCCAACACCTTCTGGAGGCCGGTCACCGAGAACACGCTTTTTGTGGCCGCTAACACCCGCGCCCGTCATACGGAGCTTGATGAGCAGGCTGTCCAGACCTTCTATCTTTCCAACGCCTGGCAGCAGAACGACCTGAACGACGTGCAGACTGCCATTCGCAATTTGATGCCCAACATTAAGGCATTTGCCGTCGCCAGCCAAAATGCTATCGTGGTGCGCGGTACTCCCGACGAGCTTCTGCTGGCGGAAAAACTGATCAACGACCTGGACAAGGCGCGCCCCGAGGTGGTGGTGGACATCGCCGTGCTGGAGGTGAGCAAAAACTGGGAGAGAACCCTGGGCATCGCCTGGCCCAGCAGTGTGGGAGTCGCGCTGCAACCGCCCACCAGCACTGGCACGACCACCACAGGCACCACGACAACCGGCACGACCGCTAGCACGACCAGCCCAACCCTCTACGATCTGGCTCATCTGAAGGCCACGGATTTTGCCGTCACCGTGGGTTCGGCCACGGCCAACCTGCTGCTCTCCGACACCAACACCAAAATTCTGCAGAATCCCCGTATCCGGGCCACTGACGCGCAAAAAGCAACCATGAAGATCGGCTCCAAAATTCCCATCGCCACAGGCTCCTACCAGACCGGCGCCGCCACCGCGTTGGTCAGCTCGCTGGTGAACACACAGTTCCAGTACCAGGAAGTTGGCGTGAATATCGAGATGACGCCGACTGTCCATTTCGACCGCGACGTCACGCTCAAAATCAAGATCGAAGTGTCTTCGCAGAGCGGCTCAGTCACTATCAGCGGCGTCACCGAGCCCATCTTTTCGCAGCGCGTGGTGGACCAGGTAATCCGTCTGCGCGAGGGCGAAGCCAGCATCCTGGGCGGCATACAGAACAAGCAGGACACGCAAAGCTCGACCGGCATCCCCGGCCTGAGTTCGATTCCCATTCTCAAGTACATCTTCGGCTCCAGGGATCACACCATCAATGACGACGAGTTGGTCTTCCTGGTGGTGCCGCACGTGGTTCGTTCGCAATCTCTGGAGCAATTGAATCTGCGCACTGTGGACACCGGCGCCGGAACATTCATTGAGTTGCGCCACACTTCGTCTGAAGCTCCCAGCCCTAATCCAGAACCCAAGCCGGCCTCAAGCTCTGCGCGCCCGTCGTCCAATGCGAAGCCCAGCGTGGGCACGGTTCCCGGCCAAAGCGCGATGGCCGCTGCCCCAGCCGCGCTGGAGCAATTGCGCCAGGCCGCGGAGACCACTGGAAATCCCGCACCGGCCAACCCGCCTGCTTCCGCGCCGGCGCCGTCCAAAGTGAAATTCGCGCTTGTTCAGCAGCCCGCGCTGGTGGCCTCCGGCGCCACCTTCCAGGTATCCGTGGTGCTGACCGGAGGAACGGATATCGCAGCCGTTCCCTTGCAGATTTCCTACGATCCCGCCGCGCTTTCCCTGCTCAACGTGGACAATGGAGACTTTCTGGGCCGTAATGGACAGGCGGTGGCGTTGGTGCACCGCGACGACGGGCCCGGCTCCATTAATATCAACGCCTCGCTTCCGCCGGGAGCCGCCGGCATCAACGGAGCCGGGGTGGTCTGCGTGCTCACCTTACAGGCCAAGGCAGCCGGAGACAGCGTCATCGCCATCACCCGGCCGGGCGCGGTTAATAGCTCTCAGCAGTTTCTGACGGCCGAGGGCGCGCGCATCAACATTCAGGTGAAGTAAGCCGGTGAGGATCATGATGAAGGAAACCCGGCCAATTCGCATCGCCCGCACCGAGGAACGCGGACTTACGCTGGTCGAGTTGATTGTGACCGTGGCAATTCTCTCCATCCTCGCCTCGGCCGCCTTGCCCGTTGCCCGCTTCCAGGTCAAGCGCCAGAATGAGCGATACCTGCGCTACGACCTTTGGATGATGCGCGACGCCATCGACCACTACAAGGACGCGGCCGACAGAAACGCCTTCCAGATCAAGCTCGACAGCCAGGGCTATCCGCCCGACCTGGAGACGTTGGTCAATGGCGTCGATATACAGGGGAAAAAGGTGAAGTTCCTGCGCCGCATTCCCGTCGACCCCATGACCGGCAAGGCGGAGTGGGGTTTGCGCTCCATGAAGGACGATCCCACTTCGACCTCCTTCAGCGGGGACAGTGTCTTTGACGTGTACTCCAAATCGCAGGGCAAGGCCCTGGACGGAACCAAGTACTCTGACTGGTAGGCCCACAATTTGGCAGTAGAGGATTCATTGAGCAGGATTCGCCAACAAGACGCGGGCTTTACGCTGATGGAGCTGATGATCGTCATGATGATTATCAGCATACTCATGTTGGTGGCTGTGCCACTTTATATCAGCGCCATGAAGCAGGCCCGGGAAGCGGTGCTCAAAGAAGACCTGCACGTGATGCGGGCGGCCATCGACTCCTACACCATGGACAAGCAGAAGGCCCCGCAGTCGCTCGACGACCTTATCACGGACGGCTACCTCAAGGCCATCCCCGAGGATCCCTTTACCCACTCCAAGGACACTTGGGTCACCGACTCCAACGGAGCGCTGTACTCGGTAGACCAGACCGAGCCCGGCATCGACGACGTCCACTCCGGCTCGCAGGAGCTCAGCACCAACGGCCAGCTCTACTCCAGCTGGTGAACGCTACGCTGGCTTAGCCGTGCGCCCCATCATGAATTCCATGGCCACCAATCCGCGCGCCGCGTTTGAGTTCGCCCTGCAGGTTGAGCGCTTCTACGCTGGACTCATCCTGGCAGCGAAGCCTGGCCCGGACGCGGAACCCAGCCTGGGCGGTAATCTTCTTTATGCCGGACAACTCGACGCCGATGCGCACACCCTGCTGGTGGCGGCCAACATCGCCGGCGCCGCCTCGCTGGCCGTCTCGACAGATGCCGCCGGCAGGCAGGCCATTCGCGACGGCGTGGTGGACTTTCTCGTCACCACGCTCGACGAAGCCCTGCGCATCCTGAAAAACGAGATTCGCAAGCGCTCTACGGTCGCCGTCTGCGTGGCTCTCAAACCGCAATCCACGGAAGCTGATTTCGCCCGCCAACTGCTCGTGCGCGGCGTGCTTCCCGATTTGCTGCCGCCACGCTCCGCGCCCGCGCCGGAGTTCGCCGCCTTCCTCAGCCAGGGTGCGCGCCCGGTTGCGGCTATTCATTCCGATGCAAACCAGGCGCTCGTAGCATGGAGCGTCGCGGACTCACCGGCTCAATGGCTGCCCAAAATCGATGCTATCGCTCTCAATTGCCTCAGCACTGATCCGTGTCCAACCGCCGCGTCAGCGCGCCGATGGCTCCGCCTGGCTCCGCGCTACCTGGGCCGGATAGCAGAGGGCCTGCGCCTGCTGCGCTGCGATGAAAGTACCGCCGCCAGATTTCGGAACCAAGTTCTAGAGCAGATGGAACGAGGGGAGATTTCCGTCGTGGTGGAGATTCAGATGATAAGCGAAGACCAGTTGCAGATAAGCCCGTTCTCGCCGCCAACTTGCTGACTCGCTGATGAGCTGACTAGCCGGACGCCGCCTCAATCCTCGCCCACAGTTCCTTCACCCCATAGCCGGTTTTGGCCGAGACAGGCAGAAGTTCGTCCAGCTCCAGCCCCTGCTCCAGCGCGAGCAGGTTGCGCGTGCGCTGGTTGCCGCTGAGCCGGTCAATCTTGGTGGCCACCACGGCAAACTCGCGTCCCGCGGCCCGCAGCCAGTCGATCAACTGCCGGTCGCTCTGCTGCGCAGGCACATTCGAGTCCACCAGGCAGACACACAGCCTCAGCGTGGAGCGCATCGCCAGATAAGGCTCGATGAATGACGGCCAGGTCTCCGAAATCGACTTGGAAATCTTCGCGTAGCCGTATCCCGGAAGATCGGCAAACACCAGCTTCGGCCGCCGGCTCGAGTCCAATAACGCAAAAAAGTTGATGGCCCGCGTGCGTCCCGGTGTCTGCGAGACTTTAGCCGCCTTCTCGCCCACCAGCTTGTTCAGCAGGCTCGATTTGCCCACATTGGAGCGGCCCAGGAACGCAATCTCCGGCGCATCCGTCGCGGGAAACTGCGCCGCCGCCAGGGCCGAAAGCAGAAATTGCGTTGTATAGCGCATCGCGTGTGCAAAGAAAAGCGAACTGCTTCGAGCATACAGCACAGTCGGCGAAATGAGTCCTGCGGCAATGTAGAGGCCGGTTGCAGCGGAATAGCGGGCAAAAGAATCCCGTGCCGCAGTCACGGCACGGGCGGCTGAGTTAGGTTACCGATGTTTAGAACCCTTAGAACCAGTAGTCTGTTGAGTCCCATTAACAGGCCCATTGGTGATGGTGACGACGGTCTGTGTAGAAATCGGGCCGGTGTGGACTGGCACCTTTACGCTCCAGGGTGGGAGTAGTGTACAGGTGCCATAGGTTGATGGATATACGGAGCAGGACACCAATTGGATGCCGGACACCGAAGTTTCTGTGATGGTCACTGTACCTGCAGCGGTAGGCACTTCGATAGGCGGCGAGCAGTAGCCGGCCTCAACAGTAACCGATGCTGGAATTCCTGAAGGGATCGTAAAGGTGAAGTTGCCAGTCAAGGGTGCGGCGCCTGCCACGGACTGCTTACAGATCTCGAGATAGCCGGTGGGTGACTTGAGTGACTGGTTGGTATACGTCACCTCGGTGACGTTGTTGTTGCCGATCTTGACAATGACCGTGCCGGTACTCAGGTTCATGCTGACCAGTTGAGAGGCTGGCTGGACGGCGATGTTCGAGACATAGACGCCTCCCGGGATATTCTCTTGGATCGTCACGGGCGTGTTGGTGGGGAGGGGATCGCCAATCTTGCAGTTACCGCCGGGCGCGGGGCCCGCGGGAAGCGTGGCCGTGCCGGACCCGTAGCTGCTGGAGTGGGTGAACGTGAATGGCGTGCCCACTGGAACCCCTGGTCCGGCCACCTTGCAGCCCTTGAGGATGCCACATTCCTGATAGTGAGTCACACTGTTGCATGGGTTGTTATTGTTTGCAGCTTTCTGCGCGAGCAGCGGGGTTGTCAGCAGTACGAGGACGCAGCCCAGGATTACCGCGCATACGAAGCCGCGATAGTTGTCTTTCATGACTTTCTCCTTTCGGTACTGTGACCGCGTGATTTAACGGTCGCCGCAAATATATGCTTCCACGCTTGCTCGCGCAAGCACATTTTACGCACACACCTACTCCGGCTGCCGTCCATCCCAAAGCCTTGATTTTGCGAGATGGTAAACTACGAATCCTGATTCGCCATTGATGCAAATGCTTTCTTTCGAATGTTGCCCGGTTCGGTATACACTCTTTTGATATGGAAGCAACAGGTTGCGGTACAGCGATCGTAACGCCCTTTCGGGCGGACGGTTCGATTGACGAGGCGGCGCTGAAGGCGCTGGTGAACTGGCAGATTGAGTCTGGCATCGACATCCTGGTGGCCTGCGGGTCAACCGGCGAGGCGGCCACGCTGGATGAGGAAGAGTGGCTTCGGACGGTCACTTTGGTGGTGGAGACGGCTGCCGGGCGCGTGCCGGTGTGGGCCGGGTGCACGCAAAACTCCACGCGGACGCTGGTGCGGCTGGCCGGCAAGCTCAAGCAGGTTCGCGGCCTGGGCGCGGTGCTGTCGGCCAATCCCTACTACAACAAGCCCTCGCAGGAGGGCCAGTTCCAGCACTTCCTGGCGCTGGCGCAGACAGTTGCCCCGCTGCCCGTGGTGATTTACAACATTCCCGGGCGCACCGGGGTAAACCTCGATCCGGCGACGGTCGCGCGGCTGGCCGAGGCTGCCGCCAACATCCAGGCCATCAAGGAATCCAGCGGCAAGCTGCCGCAAATTGCGGAACTGGTGCATTTGCTGCCCGCGAGCTTCAAGGTCTTCTCGGGCGATGACAACATGGCGCTGGGCTCGATTGGCGTTGGCGCCAAGGGACTTGTCAGCGTGGCATCGAACGAGATTCCGGCGGAGATGAGCCGCATGATCCATGCCGCGCTCAGCAACAACTGGGCCGAGGCCCAGAAGCTGGAGCGCCGCTATGCGAAGCTGATCGACGCCAACTTCTGGGACTCCAATCCCTGCCCGGTGAAGACGGTGCTTTCTCTGATGGGCCGGTGCACGGACCATGTCCGCCTGCCGCTGGTTCCGCCTTCGGCCGCCATGCGGCAAAAGCTGGAGCAGGTGGCCGGCGAATACGGACTGCTTAAGCACTAACCCCCACCGAACGTCGACCTGAGGAAGTGTATTGATGATAGGGATCAAGGGTCGGTTCAGATAGAGCCGCTTATGACAAGTTATACATTGTCACATGAGACTCTACCGCAGGCAGGGATATGGCTTTGTAATAAGGTTTCTATTGATAACGATTGACTTTTTTAGCGTCATGTGACTATATATAGATTGTCACCAAAAGCGTGTCTTTCTCCTATGCGCAACGAATTCAGCAATCTTCGGTTTAAGCAATTAAAAAGCAGTCTGGAGAGCTTTCGCGCGGCGAGTTCTCTTCCCCGGCCAAAGAGAGGCTGGATTTACGCAATCCGCGAGACGCTTGGCGTTTCGACCGGAGAGCTGGGGCGGAGGCTCGGCACCAGCCGCCAGCTTCCGTTGCAATTCGAGAAGGCCGAGGCCGACGACAGCATCACGCTGAAAAGCCTGCGCAGGGTGGGTAAGGCTCTGGATTGCGAGCTGGTTTATGCATTGGTTCCGAGGGCGCTGGCGCCGCGGGCAGGCGCGACGCGGAAGCCGGATAAGACGCGCTCTGGAATCCCAACTCTCAAAGGTGAGAGAAGCACGCGTCCTGCACGAACCCCCAGCTCTCAAAAACGAAAGTTGGGAAAACCCGCGGTTGAAGCTCCGGCTCCCGATGACGAAACCGAGAACCCGTATTACTGCGATTGACTCGCGTCTCTATGAACCCAGCCTATGATGGTTCGAGTTTTCCCATCCATTTCGCAAAGTGCGCGAAATGGATGGGGCACGGAGCTTTTTTCACCTGTTCATTTCTAGCTGAAACTCAACGCGGCGAGATGGGCTGCGCTATACCTCTTCCACCTCGCGCAAAAGAGCGATGGCAGAAAAGTCTTCCAGAGTGGTGATGTCCCCGGTGACCTCGCCGCTGGAGGCAAGTTCGCGCAGCAGGCGGCGCATGATTTTGCCGGAGCGGGTCTTGGGCAGAATCTCAGTGAAGCGGATGACGTCGGGACGGGCGAGCGCACCGATCTCTTTGGCGACCCACTTGCGCAACTCTTCTTTCAGGGCCAGGGTGGGCTTGTTGCCGTGTTCCAGGCAGACAAAAGCGGCGATAGATTGGCCTTTGAGTTCGTCGGGACGGCCGACGACTGCGGCCTCCGCGACCATGGGATGAGCAACCAGCGCCGACTCCACTTCCATGGTGCCCAGGCGATGTCCGCTGACGTTGATGACATCGTCCACGCGGCCCATCAGCCAGAAGTAGCCGTCGGCATCGACGCGCGCGCCGTCGCCGGTGAAGTAACTGCCCTTGACCTCGCTCCAATAAGTCTGGTGGAAACGCTCCGGATCGCCGTAGATGGTGCGAGCCATCGACGGCCAGGGCTTGCGCAGCACCAGCAGGCCGCCGTGGCCGGGCGGCACGGGCTGGCCCTGCTTGTTGACGACCTCGGGCACGATGCCGAAAAAAGGTCTCGTAGCCGAGCCGGGCTTGGTGGGAGTGGCGCCGGGCAGCGGCGTAATCAGGATGGCTCCGGTCTCGGTCTGCCACCAGGTATCGACGATGGGACAGCGGTTGCGGCCGATCTTCTCGCGATACCACATCCAAGCCTCGGGATTGATGGGCTCGCCGACGGTGCCCAGCAGCCGCAGCGAGGCCAGAGAGTGCTTCTCGACGTATTCGTCGCCCCACTTCATGAAGGCGCGTATGGCCGTGGGCGCGGTGTAGAAGACGCTCACCTTGAGGTCATCGACGATCTTCCAGAAGCGAGAGACGTCGGGGTAGTTGGGCGCACCCTCGTAGAGCACGACCGTCGCGCCGTTTTGCAGCGGCCCGTAGACGACATAGGAGTGGCCGGTGACCCAACCGATATCCGCGGTGCACCAGTAGATGTCCTGCTCGCGCAGATCGAAGACGTACTTGGTGGTGAGGTAGGTCTGCACCGAGTAGCCTCCGGTGGTGTGGACCAGGCCCTTGGGTTTGCCGGTGGTGCCGGAGGTGTAGAGGATGTAAAGGGGATCTTCGGAATCCATCTGCTCGGGCGGGCAAAGGGGCGAGGCAGCTGCTGTCAGCTCGTGCCACCAATGATCGCGGCCCTCGACCATCGTGACTGGCGAGCCGCTGCGGCGCAGGACGACCACGTGGCGAACCGTGGGGCAGGCGAGGACGGCCTCATCGACGGTGCGCTTGAGCTGGATTTCATTGCCGCGGCGATAGCCTGAATCCTGGGTGAGAATCGCCACGCAGCCGGAGTCGTTGACGCGGTCGGCGATGGCATTAGCGGCAAATCCTCCGAAGATGACCGAGTGGACCGCGCCGATGCGCGCGCAGGCAAGCATAGCGATGGCCAGCTCCGGCGTCATGCCCATATAGATGGCCACGCGGTCGCCTTTGACGATGCCCAGATTCTTGAGCGCATTGGCAAAGCTCTGCACTTCAGCGTGCAATTCGGCGTAGCTCAGGCTGCGCCGCTCGCCCGGTTCGCCCTCCCAGATGAGCGCAGTCTTCTCGCCGTGCTTGCCGAGAGCATGGCGATCGACGCAGTTATAGCTCAGATTGAGCTTGCCGCCGACAAACCATTTGGCCCAGGGAAGATTCCATTCGAGGACCTTGTCCCAGCGGCGAAACCAATGCAGATTCTTTGCCGCATCGGCCCAAAAAGCCTCCGGATCGGCGATGGATTGGCGGTAGAGAGCCTCGTATTCTTCCATGCTGCCGATGTGCGCTCTGGCGCTGAACTCGGCCGGCGGAGCAAAGACGCGCGTCTCGTGCAGCGTTGAGTCGATGTCCTGACTGGCGGGAAGGCTGGCGGGGGCGCCGGCTGGAGGCACTAAGGAGAGACGGGGAGCCTCCTCCTCGTCTGGGCGAGGAGCGAATACTGTAGCCATGGGGATTTGACCTCCTGGGTAGCCGCGCACCCGTATCCAAGGGGGGATGGCGGGAGCGACGGACAAAGAACCCCTTGATGAGATTCAAAACTGCGGTTGCCGATGCAGAAAATCAAGGGAATTTGCAGAAAAGACCTGGACTGTGGTGGCAAGTTTCTCTGTAAATCGAGATTTAACTTACACTGCTAACGCCTTCTTGACCATCTCGCTGACCACGCGGCCTTCGGCGCGGAGGCTTTTGGCCTGGAGTTTGGCTTGCACGGCCTTCATGACCGCGCCCATTTCTTTGGGAGTGGGTTTCTGGCCGGTGGCGGCGGCGACTTCGGCGACGGCTTCGGAGACCAGAGCAGAGAGAGCGGCTTCGTCGAGGGCCTTGGGCAGGAACTCCTCGATGACGGTGATCTCGGCGGCTTCTTTGGCGGCCAGCTCGGGGCGGTTGCCCTTGGTGAACTGCTCGATGGAGTCGCGGCGCTGCTTGATCATGGTGGCCAGGGCCTGCTGCTCCTCGGCCGGGGTTAGAGCTTCACGCTTCTCGATGAATTTGTTTTTGAGGGCGTTTTTGATGAGGCGCAGGGTGGTGGTGCGCGTCGCGTCATGGGCCTTCATGGCGAGGATGACTTGCTGGTTAACCTGGGCTTCGAGGGCTCCTGCTTCGGGCATAAATTCCTTTCTTGTCAAGCTATTAGCTACTAGCTGTTAGCTTTTAGCTCGTTGAGGGAGAACTTGGGTTCGTTGTTTCCCTCTCCATTCTGCCGCCTCAAAGAAGAATTGTACCGATTTTGGGGCGATGGCGGGGGATTTGGGACGATTTGAGACGGGGGAGAAGATTTGCACAGAAAATAAATTTCACATAAACCACAAATGTGTGTATTCTGTGATTGACGGATGGCCGTGGGGAGGCTGGACCGGTTCAGCGTTGCGAAAAACCTGTCCGGCGCTGGTTGAAGTCCAGCTTCCCTTACGGGCCCCGTCAAGAAACGAGGAGAGAGCCATGATCCGCAAGACACGCTTGTTTACCCCCGGTCCGACGCCGCTGTTGCCGGCGGCTCAATTTGCCATGGCGGCGGCTGACATACACCACCGCACGCCGGAGTTTCGCGCGCTGTTCCAAAAAGTTCTGACGCAACTGAAGGTTTTTGTGGGCACGCAGAATGATGTATTGGTGTTGTCGTGTTCGGGGACGGGTGCGATGGAGGCAGCGGTCTCGAATCTGACCTCGCCGGGCGACCGGGTGCTGGTGTTGACGGCGGGCAAGTTTGGCGAGCGCTGGGTGGATTTGGCCAAGGCCTTCGGCTGCGTTGCGGATGTGGTGGAAAAGCCTTATGGGCAGACTTTTGACATTGCCGAAATCAAGGCGGCGCTGAGGCCGGAGCACAAAGCGGTTTATATGCAGGCCTCGGAAACGTCCACGGCAGTGAGCCACAATGTGGAGGCGGTGGCCGGGCTGGTGAAGGGAACGGAGACGCTGCTGGTGGTGGACGGCATTACCGGTCTGGGAACACAGACGTTTGACGTGGACGGCTGGGGGATCGACATACTGATTGGCGGCTCGCAGAAGGCGGTGATGATTCCGCCGGGGCTGGCCTATCTGAGCGTGAGCGAGAAGGCGTGGAAGGCGATGGAGGGAGCGAAGAATCCGCGCTACTACTTTGATCTGCGCAAGGAGCGCAAGAACGCAGTGAAGGGCGAGAGCGCGTACACGCCGGCGGTGGCGTTGATTGCAGGGCTGGGCGCGGCGCTGGATTACATTGCCGGGCAGGCAGGCGGCGATCTGGAAAAGGGACGCATCGCGCTCATCGACAATGCGCAGGTGAATGCGGCGGCGACGCGCGCCGGCCTGGTGGCGCTGGGTTTCACGCTCTTTGCGCCGGTGTCACCATCGGCCGCGGCAACGGCGGTGCTGGTGCCGGAGGGGATGGACTCAGGCGTCGTGGTGAAGGCGCTGAAAGCGCGCTTCAGTTTGGTGACGGCCAACGGACAAGGCACGATGCAGGGCAAGATCTTCCGCGTGGCGCATCTGGGCTTCTTCGACTATCTGGATACCGTGGCTTTTCTGGGCGCGATGGAGCACATTGCCAAAGATACGCTGGGGCTGCCGGTGAAGTTTGGGCAGGGCATGGCGGCGGCGCAGGAAGTGTATGCGAAGGCGGTGAAGCAGTGAAAAAGTGAAGAAGTGAACGGCCCACACTGACGATACGCCGCTGAATCACTCCGTCGCTGTATTGGTTCACTCGTTCACTTATTCACTCGTTCACTTCGTCACGTTGTTGCGAAAGGCATTCATGTCTGAACTGAGTTTCGGGGAGAAGCTGCTGATCGCGCGCAAGCAGCTTGACCTCTTTCAATATGAGATGGCGGAGCGGCTGGGGGTCCACGCCAACTCGCTGACCAAGTACGAGCGGGGCGAGGGCAAGCCGCACGCGGCGGTGTTGCGAATCTTCGAGATGCTGTGCGAGAAGGAAGGCATCCGCTTTGACGAGTATGAAGCTGGGCAGAAGGGCAAAGGAGAGAAGATGAAGATCGTTCTGGCAGAAAAAGTTTCACCGGCAACGCTGGCCGTGTTTGCGGCCGAGCCGGGTTGGGAGGTTCTTACGCACGATCAGTTGCCGCAGGGTTTGGCGGCGGCGCTGGCCGATGCCGATGCGCTGGTGGTGCGCTCCGCGGTGCAGGCGGACGATGCGCTGATGGAGCACGCGCCCAAGCTGCGGGTGATTGGCCGGGCCGGGGTGGGCGTGGACAATATCGACGCCGATGCGGCCACGCGGCGGGGCATTGTGGTGATGAATACGCCGGGCGCGAATGCGGTGGCGGTGGCCGAGCTGACCATTGCGCTCATGCTGGCGCTGGCGCGCAAGCTGCCGGCGGCGAATACGACCATGCACGCCGGCAAGTGGGAGAAGAAGAACTTGCAAGGGGCGGAACTGCGCGGCAAGACGCTGGGCATTCTTGGTCTGGGGCGAATTGGGCTGGAGGTCGCGAGGCGGGCGCGCGGATTTGGGCTGGAGATCATCGGCAGCGATCCGTTTGTCTCGGCGGCCGTGGCGCGCGAAAACGGCATCCGGCTGGTGACGCTCGAGGAGCTGATTGCCGGCTCGGATTACATCACGCTGCATGTGGGGTTGACGCCGCAGACAACGGGCGTGATTAACGCGAAAACATTAGCCGCGATGAAGAAGGGCGTGCGCATTATCAACTGCGCGCGCGGCGAGTTGATTGACGACGCGGCCTTGATTGCCGCGCTGAAGAGCGGGCAGGTGGCGGGCGCGGCGCTGGATGTGTTTGCCGAAGAGCCGCCAAAGAACTCGCCCTACGCGGAGCTGGAGAACGTGATTCTGACGCCGCACATCGCCGGCTCGACGGGCGAGGCGCAGGAGGCGGTGGGGATTCAGATTGCGCGGCAGGTGCGCGATTATCTCAAGCTGGGAGTGGCGCAGAATGCGGTGAATCTGCCGTCGCTGAGCCACGAGGAGTACGTGGCGCTGGCGCCGTACATCGATCTGGCCGGGAGGCTGGGCGGCTTTTTGGCGCAGGCGGGACGGGGCGGCATTGAAGCCATCGATCTGGTCTACGGCGGGATTTTATCTGAATCAAAGATTGACCTGGTGCGCAACGCGGCCATCGCGGGATTGCTGGAGGGATCGGAGAATGTGAACCGCATCAACGCGGCATCGGTGGCCGGGGAGCGCGGCATTCGCGTTCACGAGGAGAAAGAGGAGAGCCATCGCGGCGGGGCAGCCACGGTGCTGACCATCAAGCTGCACACGGCCAAGGGCGAGAGCCGCGCTACGGGAACGGTGATTCACGGCGAGCAGCCGCGGCTGCTGGAGTTTGACGGCATCGATATTGAGACGCCGCTCGAAGGGAACCTGCTGGTCTGCCGCAACATGGATGTGCCCGGAGTGATCGGGAAGATCGGGACGATTCTGGGCGAGCACGGCGTGAATATCGGCAACTTCGCGCTGGGCCGCGAGCGGAGTGGACCGAAGCCGGTGAAAGCGCTCTCCGTGGTGCAGGTGGATGCGCCGGTCAGCGACAAGGTGCTGGAGGCGCTCACCAGCATCGAGGCGCTGCTGGAGGCGCGGCTGGTGAAGCTGCCGGAGGCGGGGTTCTAGTTTCCGATAGAAATCAACGCGTCATGCCAAAAGAAAAACCACCGCCAAGCGAGCGGTGGTTTTTCTTTTAGACAGCATGGAGATGTTCCAGATACATCCTCAATAGAATTGGAGGCTCTCAATTCAATTGACCGGGTGTGCCTTGCCGTCTTTAAGGCTCTCCTCGATGATTGCTTTCATCGTCCGGGAAGCCACTGCGCCCAGTCTCCTCTGTGCTGCTCCCAAACGCCCCTGTACTCCACCGAGTTGGCCCTGTTGCCCGCCCGGATTGCCTTGCAACCCGCCAAGCTCGCCTGGTTTGGCTCCTCCAATCTCGCCCTGGATCTCGCCGAGTTTGCCTTGCAGGTCGCCGAGCTTGCCCTGAATATCGGCCAGCTTGTCCGGAAGATTGTCCAGCTTGTCCTGGCTTAGATTTCCGACTGTTTTGACATGGAGTTCATCCATTTCACTTTTCAGTTCATCCATCTCTTTTGAGAATTCCGGCGCGGAAAAGTTGAACTGCTCATTCTGGCGGCTTAGCATTGCCTGTTGCTTGCTGAGTTCCACCTGCTGCCGCGTCAGTTCTTCCTGCAGATGGCCGAGCACCTCCATATGTTTGGAAATGTTCTCAATCCGCGCGACCAGAGCCGGGTCATCGACGTAGTAGGATTTGCCGTTCTGCAAGAACCAGATGAACTTTCCGTTGACGATTTTGCCGGCCTTTACGAACTCCTGGCGGTGAAGATCAGAGGCGTTGGGGTTGATCAAAGGCAGCGCTTTGGGATCGGTTACAACGACGTAGGCATCTCCGTTTGACGAACCGGAGGAGATGTAGCCCGGCCCCATGCTTGTCCATGAATAGGGCCCCGTTGGGCTGGGCGGCGGCTGAATACCGGGCGGCGGCGGCGGTATAGGCGGCGGAGGAGGAGGAAGCGGCGGCGGCGGAATGGACGATGGCAGCGGTGGCGGTGGTGGTGGCGGCGGCGGCGCCGAATCCGGTTTGGCCTGGCCTGTTGTTTGGGCAGCCTGCGCCATGAAGGCCGGCTGGGTTGCCTGCGCCGGCTGCGCGGGTTGAGTAGCCTGCGCCGGCTGCGCGGGTTGAGTAGCCTGCGCCGCAGCGGCTGGTGGGGCGACTTGCGCCGCAGTGGGTTGGGCTGCGGCCTCCACGCGGATCAGCGCCGTGACGGCGAAGATTACGGCGGGAACCAGCAAGACCGCCAGCATCGCGCGACGGCGGCTGCCGGCGAAGGCCTGGCGGAAGCTGGATTCGTTGAGGAAGCGATCGATGCGATGGGAGAGACTGCTTCTGCTGTTTGCCATAGCGACTCCTAACGGGGTTGGGCGCGGCAGGGCCGCGAATTCAAGCAGGATTTGAGCGTAGGAGGAGCGGCTGGCGGCTACTTCGAGGCCGGCGCGGTCGCTGACCGCTTCGCCCAGATCAACGAGTTTGCGTTTGAGCCACCAGGAGAGGGGGCTGAACCAGAAGAGAGCCACATGGAGGCCGGCAAGTGTTTGCAGATAGAAATCGCCCTGGCGAAGGTGGGAACGCTCGTGGGCGAGAACGATGCGCAGCTTTTGCCGGCTCCACTGGGCATAATCGGCGGGCAGCACCAGGCCAGAGGCGAGAGCGACCGGGGAGGCGACTCTGCGGCTGGAGCGCAGGCGCAGCCCGGCGGCAAGATCAGAGTCCGCTGCAAGGCAGACCGGCTTGGCTGTCGTCCAAAGCTGGATCGTTGCGCCGAGACCATAGAACAGGCGCAGGAGCAGCAGAGCGCCGACGCCGAGATAGAGGAGCCAGAGAATCGTGGCGAGCTGAATTGGGATTGGCTTTGCCTGCGGCGCGGACGGCTGAGCCGGAGCGTCAAAATGCCAGACCGTCTGCGATGCAAGGCCGGAACTTTGATCTGCGCCGGCGGGCAGCGAGGAGGAGGGCGCAGGCGCAGCCGGGGCTGCCGTGCTTTGTCCCCAGGATTGCAGCGGCACACGAATCAGCGCGGAGGCCGAGAGCCATTGCCATCGCACCAGCAGAGGCATCAGGAGAGCCGCGGCCAGCACCAGGCGCCAGACTTGTTTCTGCGCCAGCACATTGGAGACGCGCAGCAGTCGCAGCACGCCGCCCACCACGAGAGCGACAAGCAGCGTGCGCGCCGCGGCTTCAATCAGCAATGTAATCATGACACGGCCTCCTTGCCTGCAACTTCAGGAGCGGCGGCGCTCTGCTGGGCAGCATTGATGCGCTCGGCGAGCCGCTGCAACTCGGCGCGGTCCAGCACCTTGGAGTCCACCATGCCCACCAGCAGCGCCTCGACGGAGCCTTCGCAGAACCAGTCCACGATGCGTTTGACGGCGCGGCCGGCCACGCGCTGGCGCGACTCGGCGGGACGATAAAGGAAGGTGCGGTTGTCGATGGAATGAGCGAGGTAGCCCTTCTCCTCCAGACGGCGTAGAACGGTGCGGATCGTCGATTCCTTCAGCGGACGGCCGAGCGCGTCGCGGACCTGCTCGGCGGTGATTTCATCGCGACGCCAGACGATGGCCAGGATGCTGCGCTCCAGCTCGCCCAACTCCGCGGGATCGTGACCGGGATTAGTGTTACTTGTCATAATGTTACCGACAGTAGCACTCGAAAGAAAAGAAGTCAAGAGTTTTTTGAAATATTTTTTCAGGACTGATTTTCAAAAACCATGAAAAAGAAAGCCGGAGGCAATTCCCCGTCTTATCTTGCAGAATAAATGGAGGTTACGCGCGGCTCAGGTAGGCGTCTTCCGTGGCGACGGCGCGGATTTTCTCGCCTTCATTGATGAAGGCGGGGCCTGAATGACGATGCCGGTTCACATCTCACTTTGTCGGATCGGTGACGCGACCCATGAACAGGATTCCGCCCGAGCGATTATCGCGGATCAGGAAGATGAAGGGGTGGTCGGCGCGAAAAACAGGCGGCGGCGGCGGCTGAAATCTCGGCGGCATCGCCGTGGGTCCCCGCATAATCACTGCCGTAGCCGCAGCTGCCTCAGTTCCCTTCTCATCGACATCGATATAAGCCTTATGGATCACCGCGGAAATATACAATTCGCGGTTGCCGGACATACCTGAAAAGTCAGCGGCGTTGGCATCAAACGCACGCGGCATCCCCATTGCGCTCAGCGTGCCCGCAAGTCCGAATTGCCGCGTCATCTTAAACTTCGGCAGCGTCAGGATCACTATGGGAACCCAATGCAACTGATCAAGCCATTGCTTCATGTTGGAAGCTGTCAGCGAATTTTCAAAAGCAGGCAGACCGCCTACATCCTTAGGCAGGAAGACGACCATGGACAAGTCCCCGCTCTCATAGGGGATTGCCAGAGCCTGAAATGTGCCGCCATCGAAATAGTCGAAGCCTTCGTTGAGGTGCATCAGGGGCGCTTTAACATTCCGCGCCGGAGATAGATGGAAGTCGTCATCCTCTGTCCAGTCCTTGGGGAATGGCGTCAGCCAGTCGCCCTTGAAGTAGATGGCGTTGGTCAGCACCATCTTGGTCAGCGAGTCGAGCACTCCGGGTTGCAGCAGGTCTTTGATCTTGTCATTGGTTTTCTGCTCGATCCATTGGTTGATGGTCAGCCGCGCTGCCTCGGTCGAGCCTTTGAAGTCCACCTGATTGAATCCCGCGCCGTAATCGCGTTTGTTCAGCTTGAGAAAATCATCGAGAAAGACATAATCCTGTTGCGCCCAAAGAGCGTCGGCGGCGCGAAGCTGGTATCCCTTGTGCGGTGCGTTGAGATCGCTCAGCAATGCGCCCATCGCCGGATGCAACCGCTCCGGCGGCAGCGTGAAGTGCAGCGTTTTTGCCATCTCGGAGGCGGTGTCGCCGCGCGCTCCGGCATAGGTCATGGCCAGCGCTGTGGAAATGCTCTCGGGCGAAAAGAATAGATTGCCGTCTTGATTCCGCAACTGGCCGTAAAGCGCCACGGTGAAGGCGTTGTTGCCCTCGACGACTGCCTTCTGATCAGTCTTGTTGGATTGCAGCGCCTGCGCCGCCAGTCCTGCCAGCGGCAGAACAAGGAAAGCGAGGAGCAATGAGAGCAGGCGCTTCATGGATTTCTCCTTCAAGTCAGCCCGGGAATACGACAGCAATTGTACATCTCTATGGTGAACTTACGCCCGGCTCAGGTAGAAAACTACTTTTTACAACTTTCCACCAATTTTGGATCGAGCGTGAATGGCAGCGGACCGGTCAGGACTGAATCCGTAAAGAGAGTGCCGGATTTTGCATAGTGGTCAACGAGCTCTTTAGGCAGTTTTTCATCTCCCGCGAACCAGGTGTAGATGAGCAATTGAGCTACATTCTTGCCCTTTGGATCTAAACTAATCAGCGGAACTTCCTTACTCCTCTCAATGACTTCCCCAGGCAAGAGAGGAGCAAACGAATCATCGTTCGATTTGTCGATTTTCGGGTCTAAGGAAATAAAACCCAATTTCTCATATTTTTCTGAAATCAGATCGGCTGGACTATTTGCAAACCGCGCCTGAATCACGTTACCGACATAAGCTCGGGAAAGCAGGAGAGTACTGTCACCCACATTCCGTAGGCTCAATTTGAGCGTGATCCAAATCTGCCCGCTTTTGCAAGTTACATTTTCAAAGGATGCGCTTGGCTGAAGCGGCCAGGCTTCGGGAAGAAGCTCGGTCAATCTCCATAGGAAGGAGATCATATAAAGTCTTAGAGCATCGGATTTTTCTGCGCAGAGATTTGTATGGGTCGCGAGACCGTGGCAATCATTATTACTCAGAAACGCCGCCACATCTTTTGTATTACCCAAATACACAAATGAAAAATCGGGAGTGATCTCATAGACATACTTCTGCGTGGCTACCCACTCGCCCTGCTGTGCTTTACGAGTCATAGCGTAAAAGATGTCGCTATCCTCAGGAAGATCACTCAGAATATGGCTATGGAAGCCAAAAAATGGACGGCTGCCATCGGTAGGCAGGGATTCTTCTTGAACGGATCGATGCATCTGACGCCGGTCGATAATTTTTGTGCCGTCGCCTGAGATTGTGTAGCGTAGATCGCCGCCATAGGGAAGAATCGACCATTCCTGTTGACCGGGAATGACATAAACATACCAGTCTCCTGTTTTGGCCGGCAGAACAGAGATATTATATGGCCGCGATGGATGCGGACTCGCGTAAAAATCCTTCCGGGCCGTCTCCAATGCGGAGGCGGCTTGGAAGTAGTAATTCGTATCTTCAATCACCGGGTCGTGCTTGACAACAGAGTACTCGGTTGGATTCGCGCCTTGTTTGGCTTCGTAGCTGATGAGAAAACGAGTATGAGCCGGATCGAAGGCTCCATAAGCAACAGTCCATCCGCCGGAAGTCTTCCGGGCCACGTAACGCGTCACCGTTGTCCTGACCAGATGCAATGCCTCGACGGCATCACCTGCATACCACGCTGCCTGGTCATATTCGGCAAGGACGTGGCCACGCGCGGCAATCTCAGCAAGTTCCGCACTTGTGGGAGGTTGTTCCGTCTGGCCATAGAGAAGGCCGGAGAATGCCGTAAGCGTGAAGCACAGAGCAAGACAGCGTCTCATAGCACCTCGTAATTCAGCGCTTATCTGATAGAAGATTGCTCGGAGTGGATGATAACACTCTCCACGGCAGGCAAGGAAATCTCTTAAGGACAAACGGCTGCACCTGAGTTGCTTTTACGCGCGGCTCAGGTAGGCGCCTTCGCTGGTGTCCACGCGGATCTTTTCGCCTTCGTTGATGAAGGCGGGGACCTGGACGACGAGGCCGGTCTCTGTTTTTGCGGGCTTGGTGACGCTGCTGGCGGTGGCCGATTTGAGGCCCGGCTCGGTCTCGACGACGGTTAGCTCGACGGCAGCGGGAAGGTCGATGCCCACGGCCTGGCCGTCGTGGTAGCTGACCTTGATTTGCAGGTTGGGGGTGAGGTACTCGACCGCATCGCCCAGCGTGGAGCCCTTGAGGACGGTCTGCTCGTAGTCCACCGGATTCATAAAGTAGTAGTCGTCGCCGTCGTTGTAAAGAAAATCCATGGCGATGGAGTCCACGACGACCTTTTCAATGGCGTCGGCGGAGCGGAAGCGCTCCTCGAACATGGCGCCAGTGCGGATATTGCGCAGCTTGGCCTGGATGAAGGCGCGCAGGTTGCCGGGGGTGCGATGCTCCACCTTGAAGACCAGATGCAGCTGGTCTTTGTGCTTGATGATCATGCCGGGACGCATTTGCGTGGCGGGAATCGCCATAGGGGTAAAGCTCCTTGCTGTGTTTGCGGAGGTTCCGCGGGAAAATTTGGCTTAGGCCTGTCTTTATTGTAGCCCAGGGGCTGTTCACACTACCCCGGCGAAGCCGCGGGCGTGGTATTCTTTCGCCAGCTAAATTTTTCAACTGAAGGCAGGGCACAGAGATGAAGACCTGTCCCCTTTGCGATACAAATTACCCGGATCAGCACGCCACTTGCCCCTCCGATGGGGCGGTGCTGATCGTCTCCCACGAGCTCGAGGCCGGCGCCCTGGTGCGCGGCAAATACCGCATTGTCAGCAAGCTGGGGCAGGGCGGGATGGGGGTGGTCTCCCTGGCGGAGCATATGCTGCTGGGCGGCAATGTGGCGCTGAAGTTTCTGGCCGGCGACCTGGGCAAGGACCCCAAGTTCATCAAGCGCTTCCGCATGGAGGCGCGCGCCGCTCACCAGTTGCGCCACCCCAATATCGTGGAAGTAACCGATCTGGACCAAAGCGAGGACGGCAGCCTGTTTATCGCCATGGAATACGTGGCGGGGAAAAGCCTACGGGCAGTGATTGATGAGGAGCGCTGCGGTCTCGGCGTCCCGCGGGCGCTGGAGATGGCGCGCGGCATCGTGAGCGGACTGGCCGCGGCCCATGCGCAAGGGACGGTTCACCGCGACGTCAAGCCGGAAAACGTCCTGCTGGCGCGTGATGCCGACGGCCGGGAGCTGCCCAAAGTTTTCGACTTCGGCATTGCGGCCATGGCAGAGAGCAGGACCCAGTCGAACATGACGCGCGGGCTGCTGCTGACGCCCGGCTATGCCGCGCCGGAGCAGTGGATGGAGATGCCCGCCGCCGAGATAGACGGCCGGACGGATCTGTATGCGATGGGCTGCGTCATTTACGAGATGCTGACCGGACACACGCCCTTCCACGCGCACAACATGGAGGGCTGCAGGCGTCAGCACATGGAGGAGACGCCCAAACCGCCCAGCGAATTGCGGCCGGAGCTGGCCGATTGGACAGGGCTGGACGGCCTGGTGATGCGGCTGCTGGCAAAAAATCGCGACGACCGCCCACAGGACGCGGAGGCGCTCAGCCTGCTCGATAGCGTGCAGCCTGATCCCCGCGTCACGCAGCGCGCTCCTGGCAAGGAGTGGCAGAAGACGGTTGCCGTATCCGACTGGAATCGCCAGCAGACGATCAGCGAAGAGAGCCAGAAATGGAAGGAAGTGGCTCAGGCGCAAGTTTCACAACAGGTGAGCCAAGCGCAGAAGCCCGCGCCGCAAAAGACTCCCGTATGGGTGTGGGGAATTGTGGCGATTCCTGCGCTGGCTGCGGGAGTCGCAGTGGCGTGGCACTTTGCGCCCAAGCCACAGCCCCCGCAGCCGCAACAGACGCAAGATACGACAACTCATCCCGTCGTCATCCCGCCGCTTCAGGCGGGCGCGAATACCAATACGCCCATTACGCAGCCGAGTCAGAACTCCAATCCGACTTTTACGGCTCCTTCAACTTCACAAAAACCTTCGCCTTCGACCAAGACAAATGTTCAGCCGGCCACTGAAGTCCCTTCAAGTAACCAGAACCAGAAACCCGCGCAGACGAACAATCCCAAACCGCCGGTAATTCAGCCACCGGCTGTCAATCCGCCGGTTCAGAAGCCGAGTATCGGCGATCTTACGCAACAGGGCGTTACGCTCTACGGCCAGAAGCGTTACACCGAAGCCGCCGCTCTTTTTGGCATAGCCTGCACAGGCGGTGGTTGGGAGGCATGCAAGGATCTCGGCATCATGTACCGTTACGGACAGGGTATGCAGGAGGACGATAAAAAGGCGGCGGACCTCTTCACCAAAGCCTGCGATGCAGGCAACGCCCTCGGTTGCACCAATCTTGGCGCTCTCTACGCGAACGGCGGCAAAGGCGTGGACCAGGACGTTACTCGCGCGGCGAAGCTCTATACCAAGGCCTGTAATGCGGGCGAAGCCATGGGTTGCAGCAACCTGGGGAACTGCTATTGGTATGGACGCGGCGTCGACAAGAATCCCGAAACGGCCAGGCAGTTGTACACCAAGAGCTGCGGCCTGAAAAATACGGTGGCCTGCGACCGGCTGAAAGAGTTGAAATAGCAAGCAAAATGCAGGAGATCTCACGCCTTTGCAGCCGGAGAGGATATTCAATCGAGAGCAACCAGGAGCGTGCTATTCTTTTGCCAGCAAATCTTCGGCCTGAAGGCAGGCGCCAGCGATGAAGACTTGTCCCGTTTGTGATACGGCTTATCCGGACCAGCACACCAACTGCCCCACGGACGGCGCAGTGCTGATTGTCTCGCACGAGCTGGCAGAGGGCTCCCTGGTACGCGGCAAATACCGCATCATCCGCAAGCTGGGCCAGGGCGGGATGGGAGTGGTCTACCTGGCCGAAGACATCCTGCTGGGCGTGCGGGTGGCGCTGAAGTTTCTGGCCAGCGAGCTGGGCAAGGACCCCAAATTCATCAAGAGATTTCGCAATGAGGCGCGCGCCGCCTACCTGTTGCGCCATCCCAACATTGTGGAAGTGACCAGCCTGGACCAGGCCGAGGACGGCAGCCTGTTTATCGCTATGGAGTACGTGGAAGGCCCTAGCCTGCGTTCCTACCATGGCGATCCGGAGTTTGCGGAGCTTCCGCATCCGGTGGAGCGTGCGCTGGGAATTGCGCATGATATTGCCTCCGGGCTGGCCGCGGCACACGCGCAGGGAACCGTGCATCGCGACATCAAGCCTGAAAATATTCTGCTGACGCGCGCCGCCGACGGGCGGGAGCACGCCAAGATTCTCGACTTCGGCATTGCGGCCATGGCCGAGAGCGTGACCCGGCTGAGCATGACGCACGGCATGCTGCTGACCCCGAATTACGCCGCGCCGGAGCAGTGGCTGGAGATGCCGGCGGCGGAGATGGACGGGCGGACAGATACGTATGCCCTGGGCTGCGTGCTCTACGAGATGCTGACCCGGCGCACGCCCTTTCACGCGCACAACATGGCGGGCTGGATGAAGCAGCATCTGGAGGAAGCGCCCGCGCCTCCCAGCCAGTTGCGGCCGGATTTGGCCGATTGGGCTGGATTGGATGCGCTGCTGTTGCGGATGCTGGCCAAGAATCGCGAAGATCGCCCCTGGGACGCGGAGCTGCTCAGCCTGCTCGACGCGGTGCATCGTGGTCCCCGCGAGCAGCGGCGGCAGACGGTGGTGGAAGAAACTCAAAAGCGGCCGGAGACGGTCGTCGAAGAGACCTGGACGCGGCCGAAAACGATTCCGGAAGTGAGGCCGGCGCCCGCGCCGCTGCCCCCAACTCCACAGCCGCATACAACGCCGCCGAAACCATGGCCGGAGCCGGCGGAGGCGGAGCCCACCGGGAAGTCAGAGGTTCATGAGAGAGAGTTTCTGGGCCAGAGTTTCGTGACGTCAACTCCCTGGAGTCGCCTTCGCAACTGGTTTGCCACATTGGCCACCGTAGCCGACGCTCAACCCGGCGCGGAGCTGGGCAGGCTGTACGTAGCCGGCTGGATTTTGCTGGCCATTTGCCTGATTGCGCGCGGCGTGATATGGCTGACTGCAACACCTGATTCTGAAGTTTTTATGGGCTTGTTTGCGGCCTATAAAATCACTCTTCATATTGCTTTTTATTTCTATTATTTTCTCAAGTTCGCCGGAATTGTAACGATCGCCTCGGGCTTATGCATTGCGATCAGCAAGAGAACCCGCGCCGCGGGAGCGATGCTGGGCGCGATCATCCTCGCGCTCGTCTTTCTAATCCTCGTGTGCATTCTTGCATTCTTCATTGTGGATGGCTACAGGCGTCGGACGTGGGAGAGCGCATCCTGGGGGTTTGTGACTCTCTGTTGGTGCGGGGCTGCACTGATGATCGCCGGGCTCGAAGGACCGCGCAAAGGCAAGCCGAATCGCTGGTTTTCCGCCGGGCGTTTTCTTTTTGCGGCCGCCACCTTGGCTTTCATCGCGGCCCGTTTCATGTTCGGCTTTGTTAGGTTCGGCTTCAACAATTCCAATTCGCTGGATTACTACTACTATAACTTTTCTCTCGCGATATGGTGGGGAAATTGGCTGGTCTGGCTCTATGTTCCGGCAGCGGCGCTGACCTGCATATGCATTTTCTTCCGGCGCCTGTCGCGGCCGGCAGCGCTGTTTCTGGGCTATGCCACGCTACTGTATATCCCGCTGCTCTGTGTCTTCTGGTTTGGCGATCTTTTCCATGTCAGAGCTGCGCTGGCGCTTCTGATTGCATGGACGCTGGATATGGGAGTTGCCGGAGGCGCGTTGCTTGTGGCCGCGGCGATCGGCGAAAGGAGCGAGAGCGGCATTGTATCCGCTCCAGCGCCAACGACAAGCATCAGCTTTGGCAATCTCTTCCGGCGGCGCTGGGTTCGCAGGAGCGCTCTGGGCGCCGGAATTCTGGTGATTGCCCTGATTGTCTTGCGCGCCATCGCTCCCCTGCTCTTCGATGAAGCATGCACGGGGGAGAATGCCGGATGGATCGATGCCGCAGGCTGGCTGTATATTGCGACCGGCGCCAGCGAGCAGCAGCCGGCTGCCAGGATTTACGCCGCAATGAGCCAGGCCCACGCCTGCGTGGCGGGCAACATGGATGGATGTATGTGGCTTGGCGACTTCTACCATTACACGAGTTCCGAGCGGGCCGGCCATTTTTATGCCACGGCGGCATCGTCCTACAGCGCTCGCTGCAATAGCGGCGATGGGGGCGGATGCTACGCCCTGGGCACGCTATTCCAAGAGGGGCGTGGCGTCACTGAGAATGATGCGTATGCCGCTACGCTGTTGAAGCGATCCTGTGACGCCAATAACACTTTTGGCTGCAGGGCCCTGGCCAGGGCCTACCGCGACGGCATAGGAGTAAGCGGTGATCTCAGCAAGGCCGAAGCGCTCTTTGACAAAACGTGCAAGGGTGGCAAGGATTATGACTGCCTGTATTTCTATGACAGTCTTGGCAACGCGTACAAGCAAGGCAATGGCGTAGCACGCAACTACGACCATGCAGGCGCGCTCTATAAGAAGGCCTGTGCCTTTGGCTACAACTGTTACGACCTTTTTAGCATCGCATACGCGTTCGATACAGGAAAAGAGGTACCCACCAATCATGCCAAGGCAGCAGACCTTTACGCCGCCGCATGTGACAGCGGCATAGCGGTGGCATGCACTGATCTCGGAATCGAGTACAACAACGGCACGGGCGTCGCGCAGAATTACGCCCGGGCGGCGGCTCTCTATTCCAAAGCCTGCAATGAAAATGAAGCTGCGGCTTGCAGCAATCTGGGGAACCTTTACCGGTATGGCTCTGGGGTTGAAATGGATACCGAGAAAGCCAAACAATTCCTTGACAAGGGCTGCAAGATGGGCAACCAGTGGGGCTGCGACCGGCTGAAAGAGTTGAAATAGCCGTAGAGTTGCGAATTTCTCCGCCAAATAAGACCGTAGGATAAAATCTTGTCTGAAACAGGGATTTCGCAATGACTATATGGAGCAGGCGTGAGTGGTTGTCGAAGGCGGGGATGGGAGCTACGGCTCTTGCTCTGGCTCCTGTGTGGCTGGAGTTACTGGCCGAAGAGCCGCATATCGTCATCTCTCCGCTGAACCTGCTGCGCGATGAGGACGAGATCGCGCTGGGACGGCAGTTCGCCGCCGAGTTCGAAAAAGATGAGGCGGTGGTCAACAACACGCTGATCAACAGCTACCTGGGCAAGATGGTGGCCACGCTGGCCGCGCAAAGCCAGCGGCCCACCCTTCCTTACTCGATCAAACTGGTCAACTCGCGCGTTCCCAATGCGGTTTCGCTGCCCGGCGGGTTTCTTTACGTGAATCGCGGGCTGATCGAGATGATTGCCAGCGAGGACGAGCTGGCAGCCGCTCTCTCCCACGAGATTGGACACGTGGTGGCGCGGCACGTGGTGAACCAGTTGCTGATATTCTTCGCGGCGCAGCACCTGCTTAAGCCGGTGCTGGACAACTTGAACGAAAAGAACGGCGTGATCGAAAAGCTCATCGTGCAGTTTGGCGGAGCGGCGGCCATGCTGGCCAGGTTGCACTTCAGCCGCCGGGACGAGGCGCAGGCCGACCTGCTGGGCTTCTACAATATGCTGCGCGCCGTCTGGGATCCGAATGGGTTTCTCAAGCTGTTTGCGCATATGGATACACTGGAGAAGTCACAGAGTGGAACGCCAATTCCCTTTCTCGCCGATCATCCGCCGACGCCGGAGCGGGAGGAGGCCATCCGCAACGAATTGAAGCTGGTGAGCGTTCCGGCCGGCGCGGCCACGGATTCAATGAAGTTCCAGGTATTCAAATCGGCGATGCAGCTTTTGCCCGAGCCACCCAAACCGGCTACAAACGCTCAGTCATAAAGCCCGGAATAAGAAGAAGCTATCAAAGAGGTGAAAAAATGCGGAAACCATTTGCAGGGATCGCCGTTTTGCTCTTGGGAAGCGGTTTGGCGGGAATAGGCTGGGCCCAGAACACCGCGCTTTATGGAGCCCGCGGGATAAGCCCGCAGGCTGTCCGTCAGGGTCAGTTGGGCAGTTGTTTTTTTCACGCTTCCATCGCCGCGCTGGCCAAATCAGCGCCGAATACTCTGCGCAACGCCATACGCCGGGATCCCAACGGAGGCTACAAGGTTCACTTCTACAGCGGGCCGGATGAGGCCGTGTTCGACAGCGATGTGGAGTATGGCCGGGAACATGGCTACGACCGCTCGGATGGCACATGGGTTGCGGTGCTGATGCGGGCCTATGCGCAGCGCTCCCTGCGGCAGAGCCTGGTTCAGGCCATCCAGAAATCGGATGTGATTCCGGTGTTTATCCAGCCCATGGCCATTTCCTGGCTTGATGGGTCGGATACGCTGCTGGTGGCCTATGACCGGGCCGTTCGTTCGGTGGTGAGCCAGGATGGAACGATGGACCAGTATGCGCTCAAGCAGAGCCTGGCCGCGGAGCTTCATACAGAGGGCATTCCCTCATCCGAGGCGCAGTCGCTGGTGGGATTTCTCGACGAAAAAGGATTTTTCGCCGTGCTGGCGCAGACCGTGCAGGAAAACGGCGAGGTCTTTGGGGCCTACAAAGGCCTGGGACAGGGAGGGATTCCGGTGCGGGTGATGGAAGCGTTCCTGGGCAAAGCCTACGCGGGCTTTACCAATGACACCCAACAAACGATAGGACAACTGCGGCGATTCCGCGCGGGCAGGGTGGCCATGGTGGCTGGAACCAAGGACACGGCGCCCAACCAGCAAATCGCCAACGCGAGTTGGTGGGTTGCGGCCCACTGCTACACGGTAATGAGTTATGACGACGCCGCGCAGACCGTAACCCTGCGCAACCCATGGGCATCACACCCCGGCCCGGATGGAAATTTCACGCTTCCGCTGTCGGTCTATCTCAATGGCTACGAGTCCTACACCTACTCGCAATAGAGCGATACCAGAGCCGATGTGCCGGCGCCCCATCCTATCGCTTGACGCAGCGAAGGGATGGGGCGCGCGAATTTCATTGGCCGTAAGATGCTTAGCGCTTTAGCTCCGCCATCTTATCGGCGATATATTTGTCCAGCAAGGCGGGAATCGCAGTGTTCATGCGTTGCACCATGCGGTCCTCTTCGTGCTTGGTCTGGGCATCCATGGTTTTCACCATGCGGTCCTGGGCGTCGGCGATCTTGGCATCCATGCCGTCCATGCGCTGTTCAAATACTGCCAGCCTGGCGTCCAGCGCGGGGGTGAACTGGGCGACAGCGTTCTGCGCCTGCGCGTGCAACTGCTGCACCTCATCCCTGGTCTGGGAAAGCTCCCAGCTCTGCCAGATGTTACACCCCAGCAGGACGAGGACAATCAACAGAGTTACCACCAGAATGTTTTGCAGTGTTTTCACCTTGGCTTCAAGATTGTTCATGTCTTCACCTTCTGCCGCGCTTGCCGCTGATGGCATTTGAGGAGTCCGGGGAGCGGCGGTAACTCCGCGGGCGACTTCGGCTGTGTAGCCCTGTCTTCCCACTGCCGCTGGCGCGACCGGCGGCGGGGAAGAATAAGCCGCGGCTGCCGGGCCAGTGATGACGCTGGTGGGTTCATGCAGAACGCGCGTTGGCTCACGCACGGCGGCGGGCGGCGCATAGGTTTCCTGCCCCAGCAGGCGAATGCGGATCTCGGGCCCTCCGGCGCCCAAACGAAGGATATCGCCGGTGCGAATTGCGGCTCCGGCGACGGCAGGATGGCCATTCAGGAAGGTTTGGCCGCCCGGAGGCGTCTCCCTGGCCAGGCTGACCGCGCCATTCACCGTCTCAAGCACCACATGCTCGCCGGCTACCGCGGGATATCTTCCCGGCGGCAAGCTGACTTCACAATTCGGGTCCAGCCCGATGCGGATACGTGTATGATTCAAAACCCATTTGCCTGACTCCCCGATCACAATGATTTCAATATCCATGACTTACCCCATGGCTTGCAGTCTTTGTTGCATCAGCCGGCGGTGCGGGCCAGCAAGCGCCCTCTTCCAAAGGCCGCCAAGCCGGCGCAGCGGCCGCCATGAATCACGCCCGATGGAGCGCAATCCACGTAAGCAGAGTACCACCGCGAGTGTTGTTTCGAGAATGTTCTTTTGAGGCTTCTTCGACGGAACAGGCAGGCGGCGCATCACGCCCCGAATCGCAGGTGGCCGCCAGTGGCAGAACCTGGATTTACGCTGGGACTTTACGCTGGCGACCTGTGCCGCTATGATAGGAGCGAGATTGTTTTGCGAGCCTGCCGCGAGGTTGCGCGTTCTGTTGGCGGCGATAAAAACAAGGCCGTGCCGGTTAGCTCGAGGGTTTTGCAGGTTGTTCGATATAAACAGGATGCGGGAGTAGTTCAGTGGCAGAACGTCAGCTTCCCAAGCTGAATGTCGCCGGTTCGATCCCGGTCTCCCGCTCCAAAAATCAATGGCTTGGCTCATGCCGCTGTATACCGCGATCCTCTTCTGATCCAAAACCATCCCATCAATGATTCCGGCCTTTATCCGGAGCGGCGCCCATCACAGGCCCGCAAAAATATGCCGGCCACTTTACAGCAGCCGGCATACAGGAGTGGCGCGAATTAATAGATGATCTTCAAACCGAACTGAATGATGCGCGGCTCCCAGGTTTGGGTGATCTGGGTGCCGGAGCCGGGAGATGTTGTGTTCGCTGGTTGGGGTGTGAAAACCGTTGTGGAGCCGGTGGTGCCGGAGACAGTGCCACCGCCCTCGCCGGAGCCTGGGATGTACAGGTTGGTGTGGTTGAAGATGTTGTAGAACTCCGAGCGGAACTCGACCTTGATCTTGTCATGCACAGCGCTGAACCGCTTGTTGAAGTCTAAATCCGTCTCATAGTAAGGCATAGTGCGGCCAAAGTTCTTGGGCAAGTTGCCAAACGGACTCGACAGAGTATAGACGGTGGAACTGGTGTAGCTGGAGTAGGTTGCGGGCAGCGCTAAAGCCGCGGGATTGACATATTGAATGTATCCGTTTGGAACGCCCGAAGACAGAGCCGCCACCTTCCCCAGGGTATAGTGCGCTCCGGGCGCGATGTTGGGGCGATAGAGGTTCTGCCCGCGCCAGCTCTGGGTCAGCATCGGCGAAACAGCATTGGCCGAATTTGGCCCATAGGTCAGGTTGAAGGGCGTGCCACCTTGAATGGTGTTGATGCCGCTGATCTGCCATCCGCCGAACAGGACATCCTCCACAGCGTTGCTGTCAGCCAGGAAGTGTTTTCCCTTCCCCACAGGCAGGTCATAGACAAAGCTGGCGACATCGACGATGGGCAGGTTGTAGTCCGATTGGCCGTAGTCCCCAATGAGGTTGTTGGCGTCCTGCGGAGCCGGCGTGTTGGCTTCCAGAGTGGAGGAGGCATTATCCAGCGCATGCTCCCAGGTAAAAGAGTTCAACAAGGTCAAGCCGCCGACAAAGCGCTGCTCGTAGCGGGCCTGGAGCGAATTGTAGCTGGATTTGAATTCGTTGAGAGCCTCGGTAATATCGCCGTTGTTATAGGTGGGATAAAGGGTCGAATTGTTGAGCAGGTACCCTCCCCAGTTGGGGTAAGGACGTGCCCATGCGGGTTTACCATTCAGGGTAATCTGCGGCATGGCGGGATTTCCCTGGTTGGCATTGAGGAAGCCCTGCAGATGAAGGCCACGGTTGCCCACATAGGCCAGGTCGAAGAGGACGTTCTTGGCCAATTGCTTCTGCACGCTGAAGAAATAGCTCTCCACGTAGCTGTCCTTGGTGTTTGCGGGGATGTAGTCGATGTTGTCGGTGCCGGCGCTGAAACTGGTGGCCAGACCCGTGGGATAGCCGTCCCTAAGCCTAAAGAAGCCGTTGGTAGTTGGCGTGCCTGCGGTCCCCGGGTTGGTCACCGAGGTAAACATCGCGTTGGGGGCGTTGATGGCCAGCATATTGCCGGAGCCGGCGCGGTAGTAGTGAATGTAGTTGATGCCGAAGCCGCCGCGAACCGAAATGCTGGACGTGGTTGCATAGGCAAAGCCCACGCGCGGACCAAAGCTGGTCAGGTCAGCATTGACCAGGCTCTTGCCGTAGACGCCGCCGCCGGAGTAGCCCGTAATGCACGTAGGCGTTGTGGCGGCGGAGCCTGCGCCGGCGCAAACCGCCGCGGAGGCCGTGTAACCGGGGGTCAGGGTGAGCATGGTCCCGGTCGCCGGATTGAAGTTGGAGAGGTCGTTGTTGCGTTCCGAGTAAGGCTCTCCGTACTCCCAGCGCAAGCCCAGATTCAGAGTCAGCTTGGGATCGACCTTCCAATCATCCTGAGCGTACAAGCTTTCCATGGTTTGGTGCAGGTGAGAGATCCAGTACGTAGACAGCGAGTAAGCGCTGGGCGTTCCGAAGAGGAAGTCGGCCCAATAGGTATCGGCTTTAGCGCCTGACACGGCGCAGCCAGCTGGAAGCGATGACGGGCAGGCGCTGTAGCCCTTGCTGAAGGTGAAGGAGCCATAGAGCGGGTTGGAATCCTCCACTTCCATCCATACGAACTCGTACTCATAGCCGAACTTGAGGGAGTGCTTGCCCTTAACCCAGGTGTAGTTGACCTTGGGATCCATCACCGACGGGTTCTGCCATTGCGGATTGGTGCTCTGGCGCCCGAAGGAAGAAAATGTGCTGCCGGCAAAGCCAATGGAGGGCAGGCCGCCGGCAGCGATGGGGCCGACGCCGTTCAGGCCGGGAATGTCGCATGTGCCTGGCGCGCTTCCCGCGGGGCATGTCGAGATGCCGGTGGTGCCGATGGCGAATGTGTACTTGCCGGCGTCGGTACCGGAGAGTGCAAGGCGGGCGTCAATGAGCTTGTTGCTGCTGATGGTGCGGTTGAAGCCCAGCGCTATCTGCTCATCGTGAATCTTGATCAGGCCGTTGGTCTGCATATCGATCGGCTCGGGGAGCGAGGGATAGTTTTTGGCTACTTCCTTGCGGTCGCTGACTTTCAGGAACCATGAGGTTTTATCGTTCTGCTGGAAGTCCAGGCGCAGGTCGCCCTTGTCCGCATGGTCGGTGAAGGGAGGATACAATGCGCAGTCGTTCAAGGCGAGACCCGTTCCGGCTACACCGGAGGTCACCGTGCAGCGCCCGTTCGCGGGCAGCGCGGCCAGGTAGGCCTGGGCAATCTTCTTGGCGGTCAGGTCGACGTCGGGTGAGGTGAAAATCGACGTGCCCGCCGGGATGAAGGTGCCCGGACTATACGGATCCTGCACGGGGACGGCCAAAATGCCGTTGAGCTCATTCGTCGTGGGAACGGTGTAAACGGTCAAAGGCTTGAGCGTCTGGCGGAATCCCTCGTAATCGACGAAGTAGAAGAACCTGTTCTTGAGGATCGGCCCGCTAAAGTTTGCGCCGAACTGATTGCGATCGAAGCCCGGTTTTACGAACGGAATCAAATTGCCGGTGACGGCATTGGTGACAACCGGCTTGATGTAGCCGGTCGCGTTCAGGTCGGTGTTGCGCAGGAACTCGTAGAGCGTGGTGTGGAATCTGTTGCCGCCGGACTTGGTGGCGACGTTGATGAGGGCGCCGGAGGAGCGGCCATACTCCGCGCTCATGTTGTTGGTCACCACTTCAAACTGGGCGATGGAATCGGGCGGGGGCGCGATAATCTGGTTGTCAAAACCCTGATTGCTCTCGCCGTATGCGTTGTTGTCCATGCCGTCCAGCATGTAGTTGTTGAACATGCTGCGCTGGCCGTTGATATTGAAGGACCCGGAGCGCTCCAGGCTGGTGACTCCGCTGGTCATCGATTCGGCAGGCGCATTGCGCGCGCCGGTAACGTAATCCACCAGGTCGGAATAGTTCCTGCTCACCAGCGGCAGAGCCTCTGTTTGATACTCGGTGACCGTCTGGGGGCGCTGGCTGGATTCGGTTTCAAGCTGCAGCGCGACACCGGTGACCTCGACCGTAGTCTGGGTTGCGCCGACCTTCATCACCAGGTCGATGCGCTGACGGCCGCCGACCGAGATGGTGATATCCTTGGCCTCGGCATCGGCGAAACCCGCAGCCTTTGCGGTGATGGTGTAAATGCCGAAGCGAAGTTCCGGGACTTCATAATCGCCCACGCCGTTCGACTTCACGACGGTGGGAATTCCGGTCGCATTGTTGGTGACCGTGACGCTCACATTGGGGATTGCGGCCCCATTGGAGTCGTGAATGGTGCCCACCAGACTTCCATTTTCGTACTGGGCGTAGGCGTACAGAGCAGGAAGAACCAATAGCAGCGCCATGCCCAGGCGAAGCCACCCGGAAATGCACGCTCGTTGTCCCATTGACCGATTCGTCGAAATCATACTGCCTCCAAAGAATTTGAATCACTACCGCATTTCAAGTATGCGAATCATGCTTAACCGCCACGGTTAAGGCTCGGATAAGGCTCCGTTAAGATATGGTCAAGGCAGCTATCAAAATCCGCCTCCAGAGACACGTCGATACTCCACTATGCTTTTTTGTAGGCCGCAGCCCCAGCCCAATCCGAGTACCCGGGATCGACAGATAAGTGTGCATACCGGCTCCAGGTTGGGGTTGACAGGAAAGGGCGCCGAAGGCGAAGATAGGCATCGCCGTGCACACGTGTGTATTTACTCGTCGCAGGCGCTAGATGCCATCCATCCGGCCCTCTGCCGCGCGCTGCAACAGATCGATTAAAGAGGAGATAATCATGAAAAATTTATTGGCCGGCAATGCGCCTTGTTCCTGGGGCTCGCTCGAACACCAGGACTCAAGCCAGGTGATCCCGTATAACCAAATGCTGGATGAGCTAGTTGAAACCGGCTACACCGGAACGGAGTTGGGCGATTGGGGCTATATGCCCATCGATGCAACTGTGCTGGGCGCGGAACTCAAACGCCGCAACCTGGTCATGCTGGGCGCTTATGTGCCGGTGGCGATGAAGGATCCCGCCGCCCACGCTCCCGGCGTGGTCGCGGCTGTCAGAACGGCGCGGCTGCTGGCCGCCGTGGCCACAATGCCGGCGCCGTTCCTGGTGCTGGCGGATGACAACGGCGAAGATCCGGTGAGAACCAAAATGGCCGGGCGCATCACGCCGGAGCTGGGGCTGAGCGCGGAGGAGTGGAAGGTCTTTACCGGCGGCGCGAATAAAATTGCGCGCGAGGTCTTCGAGCAGACCGGCCTGCTCACGGTTCTTCACCATCACTGCGCGGGCTATGTGGAGACGCCGGATGAGATTGCCAGATTCCTCGATCTGACCGACCCGCGCTTCATGGGGCTGGTCTTCGATGTGGGCCACTATTATCACGGCGCCGGCCGCGAGGATTGCGACGTGGCAGCGGCACTCGATCGCTTTGCCGACCGCGTCTGGTATGTTCACCTGAAGGACCTTGATCCCAGCGTCGCCAGGCGCTGCCGCGAAGAGGAGTGGGACTATTTCACCGCCATGCGCAAGGGCCTCTACCCCGAGTTGGGCAAGGGCTGCGTGGACTTCCCGGCCATGTTGCGCTGGCTCAGCGCGCGCGGCTACAAGGGTTATATGCTGGTGGAGCAGGACATTCTGCCCGGCATGGGCACGCCCAAAGAGAGCGCGCTGCGCAGCCGCGAATACCTGCGCACTGTGGAAAAGTACTTTGACTGATAGGAAGAGATATTGAGCACGCAAAAGCTGCACATCGGAATCGTCGGCGCTGGGCGTATCGGCAAAGTCCACGCGGAAACGCTGGCCTTCCGCCTGCCGGAGGCACAGATCGTCGCTATCACCGACATCAATCGCCAGGCCGCCGAGGCGCTGGCTTCCCGTTGCAACATTCCCAGGGTCGCGTCATCGAGCGCCGAAATCCTCGCCGACAAGCAAATCGAGGCGGTGCTGATCTGCTCGCCGACCGGCACTCACGCCGACCTGATTGTGCAGGCCGCCCAGGCCGGCAAGCACATCTTTTGCGAGAAGCCCATCGCCTTCAGTCTGGAGCAGATTGACCACGCCCTGGCCGCGGTGAAAAAGGCCGGGGTGCAATTGCAGATCGGCTTCAACCGGCGCTTTGACGCCAACTTCGCCCGCGTGCGACAGGCGGTAGTCAGCGGCGAAATCGGCATACCCAGCTTGATGCACATCATCAGCCGCGATCCCGCGCCGCCGCCGCTCGCTTACGTCAAAGTCTCCGGCGGCATCTTCATGGACATGACGATTCACGACTTCGATATGGCCCGCTTCCTCGTCGGCGACGAGGTGGAAGAGATCTACACCGCGGCCGGGGTGCGGGTTGATCCGGAGATCGGCAAGGCCGGCGATCTGGACACCGCGCTGATCGTGCTGCGCTTTCGCAACGGCGCTATCGGCGTCATCGACAACTGCCGCAAAGCCCCTTACGGATACGACCAGCGCGTGGAGATTCTGGGCAGCAAAGGAAAAATCGCGACGGAAAACTGCTATCCTAACCAGGCCGTGGTCAGCGATGGAAAATCCGTGCACACCGACCTGCCGCTCAACTTCTTCATGGAGCGCTATACGGAGAGCTTTGCCAGCGAGCTCAAATCCTTTGTCGCCGCCATTCGCGAGAAGCGGACGACCGCAGTGACCGGCATCGACGGGCGGATTCCCGTGGCCATGGCGCTGGCGGCGCGCAAATCCTACGACGAGCATCGGCCGGTGCGCCTCGAAGAGGTGGGCGGATGAAGCGATCCAAACTCATGTCCATCCTAACTGACGCGCACCTTTGGGTTCCAGTCGGAGTTTTGATTCTGGGCATTATCCTGCTGATGAGCCTGAGGTGAATTCTGTGACCGCCTCGCGAGAGCGTTCCACCCTCTCTCTGCATAAGCTCGGTGTCTTCTGCGGTCTGACCGCTGCCGTCTGGCTGGGCACCGCCGAAGCGCCCACCAAGCTGGTCAACGCCGGCTTCTCGCCCTTCCTCATCTCCATGGGCATGGTGATGGGAGCTTTCGTGGCCCGCTGGACCGTTCCCACGCTGCTTAAGGGCACAGGCTTTATCTTCTCCGACCTGCGCGACAAGCCGCACCTCATTGTCTGGGCGCTGCTGGCCGGAATGTTGTGGGCCGTGGCCAACACGCTCACCATCTTCGGGGTGCGCAATGTGGGCCTGTCCATCGCCTTTCCGTTGTGGAATATCAACAGCCTGGTGGGCCTATTCTGGGGCTGGCTGCTCTTCAAGGAACTGCGCGGTTCCGGCATCAAGGAATGGTCGAAGGTGCTGGGAGGCGCATTCGCCATCGTCGGCGGCGCGGCGGTTCTGGCCTACGCCACGGCCAGCGAGTCCCATACGCCGGGCAAAGCCGCCATCGGCATCATCGCCGCGCTCGGCGCTGGCGTCCTGCTGGGCACCATGTATATCCCCTACCGCAAAGCCTACATCAGCGGCATGAATCCGCTCTCCTTCGTCACCATCTTCACCTTCGGCGAGCTGGCCACAGTCACTATTCTCGCAGCCATCTTTCATGGCGGCGCGGCAAATCTCGTCAGCGAATTGCACCGCGCGCGGCCCATGCTCTTCTGGCCCTTTCTGGGCGGCTTTTGCTGGGTGATTGGCGACCTCTTCCAGAACTTTGCGGCCAAGTACATCGGCATCGGGCGCGGCATTCCTCTTTCCAACACCAATCAGCTGTGGGGATTGGCGTGGGGCGCGCTGGTCTTTGCCGAGTTTTCCGGATTGAGCGCATCGAGTAAAGCGCTGATCCTCATCGGATCGCTGGTGATGATCGCCGGCGCTCTTTCCATCAGCATGGCCAATCCCGGCGCTTTGGAACTGGAGAACTGGAAGCAGGCCCGGGACCGGGAGTGCGAGCGCTACGGCATGGACGCGGAAAAGGTTGCCGCGGTGGTCGCCGGCGACGACCCGCTGGCCGAGCATCCGCCCGCGCGGCGCTGGTGGGAAGCCGTGGTGATGATCGTCGCCGTGGGAATCTTCGTCTGGCTGGGCATCGGCACCGTCAGCCAGCACCTCTCGCTCAACATGCCCTGGATGATCGTGCTGGTCATCGGCACCATCCTGCCCCTGGGCGTCTGCGGGACTTTGCTCTGGCGGCGAACCCGCTTCTCATAATTAGGCCATGACCTACCATTCTCTCTCGATCCGTTTCAAAACGGGTAGACTTTGAGCCGCTTTCCCGAACATATTTCTATTGACATCCGACACGTGTCGCGTTACGCTCAGGTGTGATACGGACAATTCGCCACAAGGGGCTGAAGCGGCTTTTTGAGGAGGACGACACTCGGGGTGTAAATCCTGAGCATGTTGACGAGCTACGGGATATTTTGGCGACACTCCATGCCGCCACAACCATTGCTCACATGAACCAGCCGAAGTTGCGGTTGCATCCGCTCAAAGGCCAGATGAAAGGCTTTTGGGCCGTGACCGTCCGGGCCAACTGGCGGGTGATCTTCCGTTTTGATGATGGCGCGGAGGACGTTGACTATGTCGATTACCACTGAAAGGAACCAAGCATGAACATGAAGAATCCACCGCATCCCGGAGAAGTTATTTTGCGTCAGTGCATTGAGCCTACAGGCTTGACGATCACCGATGCCGCCGCCGCTCTTGGGGTAACGCGCAACACGCTTTCGGAACTCGTCAACGGAAAACGCGGCATATCCCCGGAGATGGCGGTCAGAATCTCTCAGGTCTTTGGAGGCACGGAAGAAGGCTGGCTCATTCAACAAGCTCAGTACGACCTTGCCCAGGTTCGCCGC
>Ga0326727_10001904_pt1 | contig 74448 bp, 64 predicted proteins | sample MB2enrmetagenome_FD_207643 | JGI IMG/M metagenome (GOLD analysis project Ga0326727, IMG submission 207643) | Lab enriched peat soil microbial communities from McLean, Ithaca, NY, United States - MB29MY | ecosystem: Environmental > Terrestrial > Soil > Wetlands > Peat | place: USA: New York... | reverse complement strand
GCGCGACCAACCCGTGAATCGGGGGAGCTCCCCTTCACTGCTCGGCCTTGCTCGCAACGAGGCTTGCCATGCCGCAAGCGTTACCGCTTTGCGCGGTGGGCTCTTACCCCACCTTTTCACCCTCACCGACGGCCGCAAGCGGCCGTCGGTCTGCAGTATGCTCGCTTTCGCTCGCATACTGCCCCAATCGGAACTTGCAACCGCAGGCAGTTTGTTTTCTGTGGCGCTCTCTGTCCCCGCGACCGATACACCACATAGACGACTTTCGCCGCCTACGCGCGTCACGTTCCCGAAGCCCGGGTGTTACCCGGCATTGCGCTCTCGTGAGCCCGGACTTTCCTCCCCGCGCCACACAAGAGCCCGAGGGCTCCTAGACAACGCGAGACGGCGGCGCGGCCCGCCTAAAAATTACTCTTCGGAGTCCTCCATGGACGATTCCTTCTCGCCTTCGTCGTAGCTATCATCGTCACCGTCGTCCTCTCCTTCCTCGGCGTAGTCCTCGAGGTCGGAAAGAGAGCCGGACTCGATGTCGGCAAAGAGCTGCTCTCCCTGCTCCTCGGTTTCCTGATAGTACAAGACGCGCGAACAGTAGGGGCAGAAGATGATGCGGTTGCCCGAGCGGACTTCGTTGACGAACTGGGCGGGGAGGATCATATAGCAGCCGGTGCAAACGTAGCCTTTAACCGGCACTATGCCTAAGCCCTGCTTATTGCGAATGATGCGCTCGAACTTGAAGAGAACGTCCTTGTCGATTCCCCCCGAAGCCTGTTCCTCGTCCTTCTTGAGGGTCTCGATCTCGGCGAGCTTCTGCTCCTTCTCGCCGTTGATCTTTGCGCTCTTCTCGGCGATCTCGGTTTCCTGGAGCTGGATCATCGATTCGTCGTGGCGGAGGGACTCCTCGATCTCGGCGAGGGTGCGTTCCTCGTGCTGGAGGTCCTTGCGGAACACGTGCTCGCGGTCGGTCGCGTCGCGAATCTCCTTATTGAGAGCCTCGTACTCCCGCTGCGTGGAGATCGAGTCCATCTGCTTCTCGGCGGTTTCGCGGGCGGTCTCGGCCTCGGTGAGTTGCAGGCGGAGCTCACGGACCTTAGCCTCGGCGGCGTGGAAGGCCTCGTTCTTCTCGATAAAGGATTTCTTGACGCGCGAGAGAAGCTCCATCTGCGCGTCGAGGGCCTTCGGTATCTCGTTGACCTCGCGCTCGATACCGACGCGCTTAGTGAGGATCTCCTGGTAGTTGCGGAGACGCTCGAAAACTTCTTCCATCAGCATAGGGCACCTCTCGATATATAGTCGCGATAGTTCAAAACTTTAATGATCCATATAATCGCGCAGTTTCTGGCTACGCTTGAAGTGGCGGAGCTTCTTGAGCGCCTTGGCCTCGATCTGCCTGATGCGCTCGCGGGTTACATTGAAATAAAGCCCTACTTCCTCGAGCGTAAGAGAGTAGCCGTCGTCGAGGCCGAAGCGCATGCGTAGGACTTCCTGCTCCCGGGGAGGCAGTGTCGAAAGCACGGCGCGTATCTGCTCCTGGAGGAGCTTATAATCGGTCTGGACCGAAGGGTTCTCGACTTCCTTGTCCTCGATGAAATCTCCGAGCAGCGAATCCTCGTCCTCGCCGATCGGGGTCTCAAGGGAAATGGGCTCGCGGGCGACGTTCTTGACGCTCTTAACGCGGGCGACGGGCCAGCCAAGCTGCTCGGCGACTTCATCGTCGGTAGGTTCGCGGCCGAGTTTCTGCATGAGCTGGCGACTCTCGCGTACGACCTTATTGATCTGCTCGATCATATGCACGGGCACTCGGATCGTGCGCGCCTGGTCGGAGATCGAGCGCGTGATCGCCTGCCTTATCCACCAGGTCGCGTAGGTCGAAAACTTGTAGCCCTTGCGGTACTCGAACTTCTCGACGGCCTTGATGAGGCCGATGTTGCCTTCCTGGACGAGGTCGAAGAAGTGGAGGCCCCGGTTCGTATACTTCTTGGCGATGGAGACGACGAGGCGGAGGTTGGCCTTGATGAGCCTGTCCTTCGCGTTCTTCATCATGATCCGGCCGCGGTTGATCTCCTTGGCCATGGCTATGATGGAGTCGGCGTCGGACTCGAAGGTGACCTCGAGTTCGCGCAGCTTCTTCTCGGTGACCTGGATCTGCCGGATCTTCTCTTTTATCTCGTCGGAGGAGAGCCCGAGTTCCTCCTCGATCGCGATGCGCTTTTCCTTGACGGTGAGGCTGCGGCCGAGGGTTCGCAGCTCGCGCATGCTCGAGATGCGGAGGATGCGCTCGATCCGCTCCTGTTCCTTGCGGTATTTTCGTATCTTCTTGGCGGAGGAGATGAACTTCTCGGAGAAGCTGTTGATCTCCTCGGGATGGATCTCCGCTTCCTTGAGGCGGGAGAGGAGGGACTCGCGCTCGGAAGCGAGCTCTGTGTCGGCGAATATGTCGCCGCCCCTCGCGAGGATATGGCGCTTATGCTCTACGTAGTCCTTGAGGTCCGCGAGACAGTCTCGGATGACGTCGCGGTAGAACTGATTTAGGCGCCGCCTCTCTGCGATCTTCTCGGTGTTTTCCTTGCGCTGGAGGGAAGAGTCCTTAGCCTCGCGGCGCGTGGCCTTGATGGCTATCTGGAAAAATTCGGGGATCAGGACGCCAGAGCGCTTGATGATCCCCTTGATGATGTTCTCGCCCTCCTCCATGGACTTGGAGAGTTCGACTTCCTGCTCGGCGGTGAGGAGGTTCTCCTTGCCGATCTCGCGAAGGTAGAGGCGGATGGGGTCGTCGACCGAGGATTCCTTGTCGTTATAGACGAGACGTTTCTTCTCCGTCTCCTCCTCTTTAACGATGACCTCATCCTCGATCTGGATATCCTCCTCCTCGAGGCGGATATCGTTGGCCTCGAGGAGAGCGAGAATGCCGTCGATCTTATCGGAATTGAGAACATGCTCGGGAAGGAAATCGGAGAGCTCGTCGAAGCTGATAGACTTCTTAGTCTTAGCGTATTCGAGAAGCTTGGCGATCGCTGGATCCAGCTCAAGGTCGTTCATCGCGCTCACCCTTCATAGCCTCCCATTCACTATCCAAACGCTGCTTCTCGTTCATGAGCTCGTTCAAGGCCTCGATCTCGGCGGCAGAGGAAGCCCCGCCTAGGTCGGCGATCTTGACGATAAGGCGCTGCCTCTTGCGTTCGAGGCCGCGGCGCCTCACCATAAGGGTCCCGTCGGCAATGAACTTGTCGGCGCCCACTTCAAAGGTCCCGGAGGCGGATGCCTCGCGGATGAAGCGCCGAACCGACTCGTCCTCGATCCTTTCCAAGACCGACTCAGGTGCCAGATCGTCGGCACGAAAACTCTCTTCAAGGGCGATGTAGACGTCGCGCGAGCGAAAATCGTCGAAATCCTCAGGCTTCACGAGCGAGCGAACGCGCTCGAAGCTAGCGGCATTGAGGACTACTGCGGCCATGAACACCAGGTCGTCCGTCCTTGCGGTCGCCGCCTTTGTGCTGCCTAAGGAACCTCTTGCAGGCTCTTTATAGGCGCGAGACTGCAATCCTCGCTTCGCGGCTTCGTAGTCCGCTCGTACTGAAATTGGATTAGCTCCGAAGGATCTATATGCCGCTTCAAGAAATGCGTACCGCTTACCTTCGGTACTCAACGCATCGGCATATGGGTATAAATACGCCGATGCCCTCACCTTCCCCTCTACCGTCCCTATATCGAAGAGCTCCTTGGCCCGGTTTACTAGAAAATCGCTTCCATTTATAGCCAAATCCTTTGCCTTTTGCAATGTCCCCATTCCCTCTTTTTCGAGAATTTCGGAGGCATCCTTCCCCCCAGGCAAGGAAATCACTAAAGGATCGAGACCGGCGGCAGCCGCAATGGCGCAGCCGCGCTCCGCTGCCTTCCTTCCTGCCTCGTCGGAATCGAAGCAAAGGAGAACCCGGTCCGACCACCGCTTCAGCAAACGCGCTTGATTGGGCGTAAAGGCGGTACCCAGCGGCGCGACCGCATTGAGCACCCCCGCCGCATGGAATGAAAGAGCGTCCATATATCCTTCGCAGATAAGGGCTTCCCCCTGTTTTTTAATTGTCGGCAAGGCTTTGTCCAAAGCGAAAAGATTATCATGCTTTCTAAAGAGCAGAGTGTCAGGGCTATTGATGTACTTGGGGCCTTCGCCCTGGAGGAGTCTGCCGCCGAAGGCTATTACCCTCCCCTTCGCGTCACAGATCGGGAACATGAGACGGTCGGCGAAAATCGGATAATCGTGCGAGGAGCCGGAAAAGAGGCCGGAACGAGCGAGAAATGCGGAAGAATATCCTTTCCCGGCAAGGAATTGAAAGAGCCAGCGCCGATCGGCGGGAGCATAGCCCAAGGCATAGTCCTCAACGATCATATCCGGCAGAGCCCTGGCGCGAAGCCTCTCGCGCGCAGCGGCCCCTGCGGGATTCTCCATTAAAAACCAGTGGAAGGTGCCGCGAAGTCTTTCATAGAGCTCGAAGAGAACCTTTTTATCCTTCTCTTCCTCGCTCGGAGCTTCTTCGACCTCGAGGGGGATGCCCGCGCGCTTGGCGAGCTCTTCCATGGCCTCCGGGAAGCTGAGCTTGTCGAGTTCCATGAGAAATTGGACGGCAGAGCCGCCTTTCTGGCAGCCGAAGCAGTAAAAGAGCCCTTTATCCTGGTCGACGCTGAATGAAGGGCTTTTTTCGTTGTGAAATGGGCAGAGCCCGAGCCAATGGCCACCTTTCTTCGTGAGCCGGACATGATCGCCGATGACCGCGACGATGTCGGTCTTGTCCAGTATCTCTTGGATGAGACGATCGGGAATCCTCGCCATCAAAGGCCGACCTTCTTCACGAAGAGGGAGCGGGCATTGATGTGCTCCTCGATAGTCGTAGAGAAATGGTGCTTGCCGGAGGCCTCGTCCACTAGGCGAAAATACAGGTACTTCGTGGTCGCGGGGTAGAAAGCTGCCTTGAGAGAGGTCATCCCCGGGTTGGAGATGGGGCCCGGTGGAAGGCCTCGGTGCTCATAGGTATTATAAGGATCGTCCAACTTGAGGTCGCGATCGTAAACCACGTCCGGATGGGGCTTGCCCATGCGCTCGGTAATGACATAGACGACGGTAGCGCAGGATTGCAGGGCCATTTTAATCTTGAGGCGGTTGTAGAAGACGCTCGCCATGAGGGGGGCCTCGTCGGGCGAACGGTATTCCCTCTCGACAACTGAGGCGAGGATGATGCGCTCCTGGAGCTCCTGGGGCGACAGGGAAGCAGCCTCGGGGATGGACGAGGCAAGCCTCTCGCGGAAGGTCTGCACCAATGTCCCAAGAGCATTTTCCGTGGAAAAAGCGACCGGGAAGAAGTAGGTATCCGGGAAGAGATAGCCTTCGGCAGAGCTGCTCGGGATGCCGAACTCTGCAAGGATCTTAGGCGAGGTCGCAGCCGCGATGAAGTCGGCCTTCCTCGCGAGGCCGAGCCTATCGAATAGACCGGCGACCTGGCCCAGAGTATAGCCCTCGGGTATTGTCACCTTAACGAGCGCCTGCTTGCCCGAGATGAGCTCATCGAGGATGCGATTCGCGCCCATGTCGTGCAGGATTCTATAGGTGCCAGCCTTGAGCGATGAGCCTTGGCCCCCAAATTTTGCGAGGAGCCTGAAGGCGAAGGCCGAACGGATGAGGCCTTTCTCTTCGAGCTTCTGCCCGACGACCTGAGCGCTTTCACCCTTGTCTACGGTGAAGAGGCTGCCTTCCCCTATGCCGGGGGCCGGCCGCAACGCGATGACGAAGGCGAGGGCGGCCGCCACGATGCCGAGAAGGAGGGCGGAAGCGGCTACGCCAAGGAAACGCGCGAATCCGAGTCCGGCATTATGGGTTTTCGTCATCGAACATCCTTATTGGAGCCTGCCCAGCAGGGCTCGTGGCGATTCCATCTCCTCGATGGATAGACGCTCATATAAATAGGAACGAAGCGCGTCGCGCAGGTCGGACGCGCTCGGGGGAAGCTCGGCTTCCTCGGCCTCGAAAAAAAGGTAGAGCTCGAGGGCATCGCGAAGGCTCATGCGCGCAGAGAAATCTTCCATAGTTTAGACCTCGATCTCTAGGCCCTCGCGGGCAAGAAAGACTTCGATGCCCCTCGCCTCGAGGTGCTCGATGTACCAGGCGGCGCTCTTGAAGATCGACTCGACTTTGAGGTCCGAGTAGGAAGGCTCGTAATGGAAGAGCACGAGACGCTTGATACCCCAGGTAGCGGCGAAGTCCGAGGCGAGGCTGAAGGAGGAATGACCCCAGTTGTACTTCTCGATCGCCTCGCCGAGCGTGTACTGGGTATCGAGGACGAGGAGGTCGGCATCCTGGAAGTAGGCTTTGTTCTCGGGAGTGCGGCGGAAGTCCTCTTCGCGCAGCTCGGTATCGGTAGAGTATATCGCTTTGACGCCGCCTTCCTCGACCGCATAGCTGTAGCAGCCGCCGGGGTGGTTCATCGCGCGGTAGCTTATCCTGACGCCACCCAAGTCCACGGGGGAACCGTCGAGCACATGGAATATCTTTTCGGCGGCCATGACGTCCATACTGATCGGGAAATAGGGAGCCTTCATCTGCCCCTCGAGGATCGCCTTGAAGTCGCTTATGGGACTGTAGAAAGAGACGGAGTTGCATGCGTCAAAAGCGGGGCCGAAGAATGGCAGGCCTTGTATGTGGTCCCAGCGGAAATGGGAGAAAAAGATGTGGCAATCGGCGGCCTTGTGGCTCGCGCTGATCTCGTTGCCTAGCTCGCGTATACCGGTGCCCGCGTCGAAGATGAGCCTGCAGCGCTCCTTCGTGACGACTTCCACGCAGGATGTGTTGCCGCCGACCGTGGAGAAGAGATGATCGGGCAGGGAAGAGAGGAAGAGCTCGCGCGTCTCCTGGTTCTCGATATCTTTGGCCGCAATACGCTGCACCGTTGAAGAGATCTTGCTCTTGACCCTCGAGGGCATGAGGGGCGTAGGTACGGAACCTCTAACTCCCCAGAATCGTATCAGCATCAGCGCACTCCGGATCGACGCCGTAGGCGAAGCTTATAGTCCCCACCGCGCGCCTTTCATACAGACGCTCTTCTATGTATTCCCGGGATCGCAGCTCACCCCGCCCTATGCCCGGACAAAAGCGGGACTCGCCCTTCCACGCGGTGGCCGAATCCATGATAGAAGCCCAGAAAGGATAGGTCGAGCATTGGACCGGCCTATCCTCGTAGACCGCGCAACCGTCATTCGTCCAAAAGACGCAGTCGTATTCCTTCTTACCCTTATTGCCTTCGCGCACGTTCTCGCGAAGACTCAAGGCCATACCGGTGCCCGAGTCGACTAAGATACAATAGTCTCTAAAAAACGACTTGAAATCAAGACCGAGGCGGGAGAGAAGTTTTCCGAGGTCGCGCTTAGAGAGGAAGACGAAACCGGAATCGCCTCTACAGCAGGACGAGCAACGTTCGCAACCGAAGAAAAGGCCTGAAGCATAGAACGGTTCGCCCATCATGCCTCCTCGTGTAGCGCGCCTGAAGGCGGACCTTCAGGTAAGAAAAAGCCCCTTCTCGGAAAGAGAAGGGGCGATGGGGAGAGAAGGATTCGGACCTTCGAAGGCGTAAGCCAACAGATTTACAGTCTGCCCCCTTTGACCACTCGGGAATCTCCCCAGGGGATCGATCCATCTTAACGAAATCCGAGCCATCTTCCGGAATCGAACCGGAGACCTCGAGATTACAAGTCACGCGCTCTACCAACTGAGCTAAGATGGCCTCGACGACGGCGGTGAATATAGCCGGAAGATTTCGATTTAGTCAATACCGAATAGCATCTTGCGCCTCGAACGGCCTTCATTTTAGTGGGGCATAGTAACCCAGCTCGTCCTTGCCTGAGCGTTTATAAAGATAGGCCTCGAGGCCGACCGACAAGTAGCCGCGGCCGAAGCTCGTCTGAGCCTTCGAAGTGAAAGAGAAGCGATAGCGTCCCGTCGGAGTCGCCGCTATCGAGGACGCTAGGTCGCCTAGGCCTCGAGGACGATCGGCCGAGAAGAGCTCGCCACCCGTGCGGTCGGCGAGATAACGCAGGGACAAATCGGGAGAGCCCGTGAGGACCGCGTAGAAACGGATACCGTTATTCCGAAGCAAGGCCGCCAGCTCGGAGAGGGTCGTCCCAGAGAAGGAAGATTCGTCCACAGCACCGGTGCCTATGTAGACGACGGCGTCGCGGTTGCCGGAAGGCAGAAGTTCGGTCGCGGCGAGGCGGATCGCTTGATCAAATCGACCCTTGCCCGAGGAGGGCGAGAGGGCTACGCGGAGGGCGGTCATAAGATCGCCCGAGGCTTGAAGCGCGGGAACGGGCCCGGCGGTGACCAAAGCAGGCGGCGTCCAACCCGTGGCGGACAGCTCCGGAAAAAGTTCGGAGAGGATAGATCGCTGAGTTTCGCGCATATCGTCCATATCGGCCGAGCGCTCGAGCACGAGGATCGACCTCGCCTGGACTGCCTTATCGCCAGAGCCAAGGTAGAGGGGCTCCGAGGCGGGCTCTATAGCCTCCTCGGTCTTGATCACCGCCTTGCCTTCCTCGTCTATCTGCGTTGTCCTGCGGACAGTCTCAGTAAGGTAGAAATTGCCTTCCTTGAGCCCTACGACAGGCATGCCGTTCTTGTCACGCACGATGGCGTCGAGGCTGATCTTGGGGAAAGCACTCGAGTCGATGCTTTCGATCTCGACATCGTAGCCGGAGGCGAGACTTGAGACGTCCGAGAGGACGAGCACCGTCGACGAGTCGAAATCGCATGCCACAAGGTTGCCGTTATAGTCCGCGGCGGCGCCGACGATGCGCGCCTTCTTATTCGGGGAGCCGTAGACGAGCGATACCGCCTCGGAGGCGAGATCTATCGAGACGATGCGGTCCGTATCGGCCACGAGAAGGGCGCGGTCGCCCTCCCAGGATGATATGCCTTCAGGCATGTGGAGCTCGCCATCGGCGAGTATGCCTAAATAGTTGCCGGACTCGTCGAATTTATAAATCGCGCGCGCAATATTGTCCGCGACGTAGACTACGCCGCCTGTCACGAAGACTCCCGTCGGGCTCGAGAAGCCAGGGAAATCTGAGTCGGAAACTTTAGCTCCGAAAGAGAGGACGAAGGCGCCAGTGTCGTCGAACTTGCAGACGCGTTGATTCCCGAAATCGACGACGTAGACGTAACCGTCCGCGTCTGCGGCAGCGTACTCGGGGCCGATGAGGCTTCCGTCCGCCCTACCCTTCGAGCCGAAGGTAGCAGCCTTGCCGTCCGGTGCGATACGCGACACTCGATCGCCGTTGTACTCGGTCACGAAGAGGGTGCCGTCGGGAAGATAGGCCGCGCCGAAGGGCCGGTCGAAGCCCTGTAGGCCTCCGCGCAAGCGTTCGCGCGCGACACCGGAAGCGTCGAGAGTGACGAGTTCGTTCGAGCCGTGCGCCACGACGAGGAGCGATCCGTTCGGCCTCGGGATGATGGCCGAAGGACGGGCGAAGAGCTTGGCCTTACCCTGTTGCCCCTCGAAGCGCTCGACCTCCACGTAGCGGTAGTCGCCGCCGGAAGGGGCTATGGCGCGCGAGGCGCGGAGGGCGGCCACCTTGGCCTTGAGGAAAGGGGGCGCGTCCGTTTCGTCGGCGAGGCCCTGCCAGATGCGCAGCGCGGTCTCCTCGTAGCCTGACTTGAGATAGGCGCGGCCGAGCCAGTATTCGATGAGTCTCGAGCCGGGCTCATAGGCGAGAGCCTTCTCGAAAAGGAGAATGGACTCAGCATAATGGCCGCGTTGATAGGACTGGACGCCTGTCCTAAGCTGCTCCACCGCCCCTGAAGACTTCAGGACCGAATTGAATTGCGCCCACGAAGGTGCAGCGAAGGCGGCGAGCCAGAGCGCCGCTAGGACCGATGCTGCATTGCGCCTCATATTCATCTCGTCGCTTCCTCTCCGAGCCTTATGGCCTCGGCATGCTCTCGGATCTCCGCCTCTCCCGGCGCGAGCTCGAGGGCCTTGCCGATCTGGCTGCGTGCCTCATCGATGAAGCCGAGCTGGAAGTAGGTCCAGGCGAGGGAATCTAAATAGGCCGGATCGCTCGGCCTCTTGTCCACGGCTTTGCGGCAGCAGGTCAGGGCGCGAGCGCCATCCCTTCCGGCGCAAGCGAGGATATAGCCGAGGCCATTGAGGGCATTCGCGTTCTCGGAATCGAGATCGAGGGCCTTGCCGTACCAGACGAGGCTTTCCTCGATCCTTTCCTGAGCCCAACAGGTATAGCCGAGGAAGGCGAAGACCTGAGGGGACTCCAGGCCGCTCCCGCGCAGCTTCTCGAGCTCGTACTCGGCTAGGCGATGCCGACCCGTGACGGTATATACATAAGCGAGGGCCAATCGGCATTGGACGTCGCGTGCGATATCCAGGCCGCCAGTGACGACCTGCTCGAGATAAAGGAGGGCTTCGTCCCAGTTGCCCAGGCGAGCGTGACAGATTCCCAGCAGATAGGCTATCTCGAACTGGTTCTCGGCGGTCGACTGGACTCCGTGGAGCGAATCGAGGGCCGACCTCCATTCCCGAGCGGCTACGAGGCGCCGCGCCTCGGCCATGGTATCGTCCATGGCCATATACTAACGGAACTCCCGCCCCGAGATATAGCCCGCGGGCGGTTGCGGCTGGACAAGTATGGGGCTCACGGCCACCTTGCCCGATGAGACGACGCGATAGTCGCTCTCATCGGGGCCGGGGGAATCCGAGTCACTGCCCGTAAGGAAGCAGTATAAGTACCCGTCGGGACCCTCGAAAGAATGCAGGCCGTTGTTGTAGATTCTCGTGCAGGGCATGCACCATAAGCCCTCGAGTCCTTCGTCGTCGGAGTCGGGCGCGTTGACGTTTATGAATGCCTCGCTCGAGCAGGAGGCGACGAGGCGTTCGAGATGCCGAGCGACGAAGGAAGCCGCCGCACGGTAGTGCAGGCCGCGCTCGCGGCCGACGCTGGATACGGCTATGCCCGGAACTCCCGCGAGGACCGCCTCCCTAGCCGCCCCGCATGTGCCCGAGTATACGATATCGGTCCCGAGATTGGGCCCGCGATTTATCCCGGAGAGGACGACATCAGGTTTGCAGTCGATGGCGCCGAGGAGGGCGAGCACGACGCAGTCCACCGGTGTGCCTGAGCAGCTGTACATTCGAGGCCCAAGCTCGTACACCTTGCCCGGGGCGCCCATAGTGAGTGCATGCGAGACTCCGGAGCGCTCTTTATCCGGAGCGAAGACCCAGACTTCATGCTCCCGCTCGAGAGCCTTCGTCAAGGCGACCAAGCCCTCGGCTCCAAAGCCGTCGTCGTTGGTGAGGAGTATGCGCACGGCCTAACCGACGACGCGCAGCCCGCCCGCGAGCCGAGCCTCGTGGACGGCCGGGCGAAAGCCGAAGATGCGCTCGTAGTCCTCGAGGCGCTTCTTGTACTCGGGAAGCGCTGATTCGGCCATGACGGTGACCGTGCAGCCTCCGAAACCCTTTCCCGTGAGGCGGGAACAGAGGACTCCATCGATCTCGGTCGCCCGCTTCGCGAGCCAGTCTATCTCGGGGCAGGACACTTCATAGAGGTTTCGCAGGGAAGCGTGGGACTTATTTACAGCCCGTCCGAAGGCGGCCGCGTCGCCCTTAATGAGAGCGTCTTCGGCCTCGCCGACGCGGGCAATCTCCTCGACGACATGGAGACAACGTCGACGCACGCTCTCGGGCAGTATTCCCATGAGCTCGTCTACTTCCTCGGGGCCGAAGTCGCGCAAAGTCTTAGGAGAGCCTCTAGCCAGGACGGAGAGGCACTTCTGACAGTCTGCGGCCCTCTGCTCGAGTTCAGCCTCGACGTTCACGCGAGGTACCTTTGAATCGGTGAGGACAACTATATTGTCCCCGTCAAGGAAGGGCACCGCCCTGCGGCGATCGCTGCGTATATCCACTATTGATACAGTGCCGCCTGCCGGGGCAGCCGCTGTGAGATGATCGTAGGACGGCACGGGATGCCCAAGGAACTCCGCCTCGGCCCTCCGGGTAAGGTCGGCGAGCTCCTCGCCGCGCTTATTGAGCCCGAAAAGCTCCTTGAAAGCCATGGCCGAGGCCAAGCCCAGGGCGGCCGAGGATGCCAAACCCAGGCCGATTGGGATATCGCCCGCGATAGTGAAGTTGACGCCCTTGGCTGGCAGGCCTTCCTTAACGAGGAGATCGAGGACTCCCTTGGGATAGTTCGCCCAACGATCTTCCCTCTTGAATTTGAGGTTACCTACGCTCGTTCTTTTGCGTTCACCAAGGTCCGCCGCAAAAAAACGAAGGGATGAGTCGCGCCTTAGCGAGATCGCCACTTGGATCTCGAAGGAAAGGGCCGCCGCTAGGACGAGCCCATCCGAGCCCTCAGTGTGCTCCCCGAGGAATTTGACCACACCGGGCGCAGCCGCGATGATATCCGGCGCGGTATCGTACTCAGCCCGGTGAAGCGCTGCGATGTCCTTCATTAATACCTCGTCGAGGGAGGACGCGGCTCCCCCGGCTCGAGAGGGAACTACGCATTCCAGAATATGGCAATCATAATACAACGAAAAGGGATCTCGTTCAATAAAAATAAGTTCCATCGTGTCGGTGCTTTTGACATTTGTCTTTATACGCTGTAGAATGCTTTCATGGCGCTGTCATTCCCGCGGTTCGTCGCCCTCGTGACCGTTGCCGCGGCGGTCTGTCTAGCCTCCTCCTGCGCAGGGGCCCCCCCTAAGCCGGCTCCAGAACCTGTCCCCGTGGAGCGCCCGGTCCCTCCGCCTCACGAGCCAGCCGTTCAGCCGCAGGAACAGCCGGCCTTCGATCCCGCGAAAATCACCGAGGAGGTGAAGACCGCCACCTTCGTAGACGTACGCGCCCTCATCGATTCCCTTAATCAGATTATAAGGCGCCAGGACTACAACGCGTGGCTCTCGTACCTTACGCCCGAGTACATAGACTTTTATTCAGATCCGCTTATACTAGCCAAGTATTCCGATTATCCGATAATCAAGAACAAAGGCATCAAGCTTCAGACCCTCAAGGACTATTTCATGAATGTCGTCTACCCCTCTAGACAGGACGACAAGGTAGACGATATCGAATTCGTGCGCGAAGACTTGATCAAGGCCATTACCGTAAGCCCTAAGGGCGAGCGGAATATTCTTTACATGCTCGAAAAACAAGGCGATGCCTGGAAAATAGGAATTGGGAGGTAATCATGAAACAGCTTATCCGCGCGGCCTCGACCGCGATGCTCGCGGCCGCCCTAGCGCTCGGCGCCTCGGCTCAGAGTACAACCCCGGGCCAGAACGACTCAAGCAAGCAGAAGGGCAACGAAAAGACCGTAGAGGAAGCCTATCTCCAGGAATCGGCAGAGACCGTTATGGTTCGGGAACTCTCTCATTCCGACGACAAGGATGGCAAGCTAATAGCCCTCGCCTATGCGAGAAAGGCCATGGATGGCGGACGCAAGGGCGATGATATCCGTTCCTCCCTCGAGTACCTCGCTCTCGAGAATACCCAGGTGATAGCCCGCTCAGGCGGGGTCGGTGTTGTGACGAACAACTTCCCCGACGTCAGGGCAAAGGCCTGCGAATACCTGGGCGAGTTCCCCTCTGAAGAAACCAAGGATACACTTGTCAAGGTCATACTCAATTCCAAGGTAGAGGATCCCATGGTGCTCGCTGAGGCCATCCGCTCGCTCGGGAATATCGGTATCAACAATAACGACGAAGTCGTCGACGCGATCTGCAACTCGGTCAACCACTTCGCAAACGTAGGCATTTCTGAAGACAGGCTTGCCGTCTATACATGCTTCGCTATTCAGGAACTGGCGGAGAAAGGCAGTGGCATCAAAGACATCGCGAACGTTACAAATACGGTCATGAATTTCACGAAAGGCAGCTACGTGGCCCCGGTCAAGAAAGTCGCAATGCAGACCCTGGAAAAACTTGCAGGCTACCAGGCTAAGAGCAACAACAATTCCCAGTCCACGACGAAATAAGCTGTAGCCGACCAATTAATTACCTACAAAATCGCCGCTCCCGCAACAAGCTGCAGGAGTGGTGATTTTTTTGTATTCAAACCATAAAGGGCAGTATCTTATTAAGGTAGGAGGTAGATATGGATACGAACATTGTCGGCACGGTCAACGATGAGGCCGTCACTCCGATCGTTCCTCCTCCCGTATCGGAAACTCAAAAGGAAGAAGAGAGTCCGACCGACAGCATTCCGCCCGAAACAGAAGAGGACTCTGGAAAGACGCTCGACCTGTACGTCTGACGAAGCGCGTAATGAGGCGCTTGGCTTTCCTCGCCAAGCGCCCGCTGTCTCCTCATATGAGCTCCTACCCATTACAGAAGTCCGAACATACTCAAGCTTATGAAGGACAGCTTTTCACGTCCTGACCTGCGTTACTAAGCTCGCGAGTCCACAGGTCGCGCTACTTCCGCCGCGAGGGCAGAGCCCCTGTATCTTCCAGATGCTCCTTAGTGGACTCGATGTGGAAACTCAAGTTCACCCTCCTGGTGCGAATGGTTATTTGCCTAACTCATTCTACACTATTGGATTAAGCTTGGGTTTTCCTTTTTTGTGTACAGATTCAGATATTAGATTTCTGTCAGGTGCAGCAGTGTTTCATCATTCTGTGAGATACATTTAGGTTCTTCAAACGAGATTTTCTAGGGCCACTCAAGCAAGGCTGATAAGTTCTCAATAAGGCGGCGGGAGATCGGTGATTTCAATAAGTTCATGTAAAAAACTGCTTTTTTTACGCCAGCCAAACGAAAACTACTTTATAATACCATAATCGAACAAGGCAACTACTTTATCGTGTTTCGGCCGAGGGGGAGTCCTTATTCTACATGGAGCATGACGAAGATAAGAAACTTCGTGTGCCTTTGTCGATTTCGCCTATCATGGGCGTAAGGAGAAGTCTGCGAATTTTAGTATGTTCGTTTTTCGTGCTTTTGGGCGAAGTTCACTGGTAACGAATTATTAGGTATAACCAGACTCGTAAAAAAATAGTTGACTCTGTATGCATAATGAAGTAATATTGCATACAAGAGGTATGAAATGCCATTATTACAAGTTAGAGATATACCTAATGATCTTTATGATAGATTAAGCCGCGTAGCGGAAGAAGATAATAGAAGCATTCCTCAGGAAACAGTGGTCTTGTTAAAAAAAGCATTAGGCTATAGTGAAGAACGAACTGCAAGACGAAAGCGAATTCTAGCAGAAATTAATGAGTTTCATATAAAAGATGTTGATAAATTTCCAGATCCTGCAATGTTAGTTAGAGAGGATAGAGATAGATGATTGTAGTTCTAGATGCTAGTGCAGGAATAGAAATTGCTTTAGGTCGGTCAAAATCAAAGGATTTTGAAGAATATTTGGTTGGTGCATCGAAAGTTATTACCTCTGATTTATATAAAGCAGAAACAGCAAATGTAATTGGGAAATATGTCAAAGCAAATTTACTTGAAAAAGAAAAATCAATTCAAATTTATCAGTATTGCAAAGAGATAATAGATGAATATGTTGATATTTCTGAAAATGTAGAAGAAGCCATTAATGAATCCATTAGATTGAAACATCCAACATATGATCTATTATATTTATCACTTGCAAGAAGGAACGGAGCGGTATTATTAAGTCTTGATAAGAAGCTAAATGAAATTGCCAAAAAAAACGGGATAGAGATAGCAAAGTAATAGGAGTCATTCAATTTTCTATGGCCGCGCCGGGCCTCCGGCCGTCGGCGCGCTGAAGTTTGATAAGGCATTTCAAGAAGCACCTAACACCCTGTCCGCGCCCTTCGCGCTATATATTTGAATCCTTATATCTGGGGGCTCATCGGTCCTCGTTCCGCTCGCATTCGCTCATTCAGCTCGGACAACAACTCATAGCTCGCCTATTCTCACCATGGGTTCATATACAGGCACCCATTAGCTGTATTTTGGGGGCCACACAGTTTTTTGAATAGGCGCCTGGGCCTCCGGCCGTTGAACGCATTTGCATAATAAAAAGGGAATACTTAAGAGAAGTACTTCGAGCATAGAGATACCTTGTAAAGTCATAGAAGCTCTTCATGGGATGGATGGCAGAATAAACGCTTCGGGTGGCATCTTTGAAGTTTTTTCAATATCCATCTAAAACTTACTGATTTGTCCGTCAAAACTTGTAGTTTTGTCCGCCGAAACTTACTGATTTGTCCGTCAAAACTTGTAGTTTTGTCTGCCGAAACTTACTGTTTTGCCCGTCAAAACTTATAGTTTTGTCCGTCGAAACTTACTGTTTTGCCCGACAAAGCTTATAGTTTTGCCCACAAAAACTTACTGATTTGTCCAACAAAACTTATTGATTCGGTAGAGGGTCGTATACCTCGCAACTTGCTGCGGCACGCCTAGCGAAAGCGGGGTATGCGATCCCTCATACAATCAACTTCCTTGCCGAACGAACGATACCTCGGAGCTCTGCTCCGGGGTTCGTTCATTTGAATCCTAATATATATTCCACTAAAAAGCGATGTATTATTTACAAAAAGAAAACCTGATATAAAAGGCATTCCCCCACCATTCCCAGTTTAAGGAGTCTATTGTGAAACGTTTCTATTTGCCTTTTTTAATGGTCCTGGCAATTGTTGGTTGCAGTAGCCCGACGAACTCGACTTCAACGGGGGGTGCGGCGGTTGGATTTATTTACTATCTTACGGCAGGAGAAACCGCTTACTTGACAAACGAATTATTCGTCTCGGCTGGCATACCCACTTCCGATTATCCCACCGAAGTAGTGCATATGGTCTCGGGTGCGACTGTCACAATAGATAACGTGTCCGCAAAAACAGACAGCATAGGAAGATTTAACATTCAGAATATTTCGCCGGGGAGCTATCTTGTTCATATTACAGGTGGTCCAGTACCTCAAGCTCCACTTGCAAATGAAGTTGTTGCCGTGATTGTAAGTGGAGAGACAACGAATAGTTTCATTCCTACAAGTATGGATGGAAACTGGCAGAACTGATCTGCGATATTTGCATATTATATATATACTTATGATCACGCTACGATATATAACCTATTTGGAAGAGGCATTACATGGATTGTAATGATAAAACTTGCATTGTAACTGGTGCTGCATCTGGCTTGGGGAAAGGTATTGCGAAAAGGCTAATTAATAATGGTGCAAATGTAATTCTACTTGATATTGATAAAATACGGCTAAACGAATTCATTCGTGAAATAGGTCAAAGTAAGAGCAGGGTGGAAGCTCGAGAGATTGATGTAACAAAATACGATGATGTTCAACAATGTATCAGTGAGATTAAAAATCAATATGGTCATATTGATTACCTATTTAACAATGCAGGAATTGGAGGAACTCTTCCTTTTAAAAGCGCAACAATTGAACAATGGAATAAAATTGTAAATCTGAATTTATTTGGTGTCATTAACGGAATAACAGCGGTCTATCCAATTATGGTTGAACAAAAATCCGGCTACATCGTGAATACATCATCAATAGCTGGTATTATGCCATTTCCAGGACAGGTGCTTTATAATACAACAAAATATGGTATTACGGGATTATCTTTATCACTATTGAAAGAAGCAAAACAGAATAACATCGATATCTCTATCATATGCCCAGGAATGGTGAAGACTAGAATATTTTATAAACCAATTATTGGAAACGAAGCCTCTGAAAATGATGTTAAGATTCCCAAGGAAGCAATATCCATAGATGAAGCCATTGATGATATTTTTGATGGCCTGGGGAAAAAGAGAACAGTAATTATTACTCCCAAATATCTTGCAAAATACTACATGATTTATCGACTATTTAATCGTCTCCCATAAAAATAGATAGAATCGGAAAAGCGCTAATAAATATGGCAATTGAATATGCCAAAACAAACGGGATGCTACAAGGTTCAATTAATGAGTGGGATAACTCGAACTGGAGCTCATAAGTTTTACGAAAAAATAGGATTCAGCAGTAATACTAAAAAAGGATTCGAGATGGAAGCTGCAAAGCAAAGAATAAGTTCGAGCCCAATTAGGCCTCGTCGATACTCGACCCAACTTCACAGGCGAAAAGCCGTTAAGCGAAATATCTCCCCGCTCAAGATTGTGGTCGCTCGCTATAAATAGCGTGCTCCGCATATATCTCTCTATGGGAGGATGGTATGTTTGGGAAAAGGACTAAAGACGTTATCATCTCGTACAAGAATCTTAGAAGGTTAATTGGTATTCTCGGTATTTCATTGCCCTTTTTATGCTTATTAGGACTATTGATTACTTGGACTCCATTGCAGCCGTCAATAAGCCATTGCTATTATACAAATGTACGAGATGTTTTTGTTGGTATCATGATTGGCGTTTCAATGTTTTTAATTACTTATAACGGTTATGATGCTATAGATGATATAATTACAAATATAACTGGAATTGCGGGTATTACACTAGCTTTATGTCCATGCTTATTTTCATACGCCCATCCAGAGCTGAATCAGGTAATTGGATACTTTAACTTTAATCCGTATCTATCAAATGATATTCATATTACATGTGCATCGTTATTTTTTATTTTATTGGCATTTAATTCCATTTTCCTATTTACAAGGACAGATACTACTATTAGTGTAAATAAGAAAATAAGAAATGTAATATATGTCGTATGCGGACTAACAATGACTGCTTTGATGATTGCTCTTGCTGTAATCCATTATATTATGGGTGATGTCAATTTTGATGAAACACCAATAGCATTTATTATTGAAAGTTTTATATTATTCGCATTTGGAATATCATGGTTAGTAAAAGGTGAAACTATTTTTAGAGATAAAGCGAATACGACAAATAACAACAATAGCTCGGGAAAGACTTAGTCGCAGGCCGTCCTGGCCTGCGACTGGCAAGAAGAGCGATGGTGATACTAGCATACGCTCATTACATTTCGTCTCGACCTGGAAGTGGGCACTAAGTTCTTTGGTAGTTGGCAAATAGACCCTTACGCTATTTTTTATGCCTATAAAAAGCCTAGACGCGCTTATTTCGTCTAGGCCTTTTTTGTCACTTTCAAATTTCATTAAATATACTTTATAATATATTTTAAAAGTGTTATTAATAGACAGGTTTGTTTATAGTAACGCTTTTCTTTAGTGGCTTTTGCCTCAGTGTACGCGGATATTGGTGTGGACTCCATTCTTGCCATTCTCCGGCGCGAGCTTCCTTCGTGGGGACGACGGCGCAGGTTTCTCTTCTCGGGGTTTCGCCTTCGGGCCAGGCTTGCAAGAGTCTCGCAGATATTCGATGAGCGTACTGAGCGATGCCGGGTTCGAACCGGCGACCTTCGGCTTCGGAGGCCGACGCTCTATCCAGCTGAGCTAATCGCTCGGAAAGTTCAACAGTAGTACGCCCGGATCGTCGATGTCAAGCGATGGTCCTTTCCGTCCTTGACAGGATACTCCCTTCGCAGGCGATTATCGCCGCATGGAAAGCATACTTCTCGCTTCGTCGTCGCCGAGGAGGCGCGAGCTCTTGAGCTCCGTGGGCATACCCTTCGAGGCCTTACCTTCCGATGTGGACGAGAGCCTCCGCGACGCTTTGCATCCCTCGGAGCGCGTCGTCGCGCTCGCTCGAGACAAGGCGGCGGCCGCAATCGCTTCGGACCGTAGTCCTCGCCTCATCCTCGCGGCCGATACTCTCGTCTGCCTGCCGACAAGCGAGGCCGAAGAACTTGCGCTCGGTAAACCCCGTGATCGCGGCGACGCGGCCAGGATGATGCGGCTTCTCGCGGGAAGGAGGCACTTCGTCCGCACGGGCGTCGCCCTCTTTGACCGATCTGCAGGTCGAATGTCGACGACGCGCTCCGACACGTCAGTCGGCTTCGCGCCTATGTCCGAGAGCGAAATCGAGGATTACCTCGGCTCAGGAGAATGGATGGGCGTGGCGGGTGCCTACCGGATTCAAGGCCGAGCTTCCTTATATATAGACTCCGTCGAGGGATCCTGGTCCGGCGTCGTGGGCTTGCCAATGCGAGAGCTTTATGTCATTCTGAAAAGCGCGGGATACCGCATCCCGGCTTTCGCCGCTTTATAAGAGGCGTGCCCCAAAGGGGCTTTAAAGGTCGGCATCTTCCGCCGTTCCTATGGAACGGTGAGATACAGAGACGGAGGTCGGGCTATGCAGCCTGGCCATGGGAGGAACTCTTGGCAGTCGTAACGATGAAAAACCTGCTCGAGTCTGGCGTCCATTTCGGGCATCAGGTCAAGCGCTGGGATCCTCGGATGAAGAAATACATCTTCGCCGAGCGTAATGGCATCCACATCATCGATCTTCAGAAGACTATTCAGGCTATCAAAGAGGCCTATGATGCGATCCAGAAGGTGACCAGCTCGGGCAAGAGCGTGCTCTTCGTCGGAACGAAGAAGCAGGCTCAAACCGCTATTCAGAAGGAAGCGGAGCGCAGCGAGCAGTTCTACGTGAACAACCGTTGGCTCGGCGGCATGCTCACCAACTTTTCTACCATCAAGAAATCGATTCAGCGCCTCAAGAAGATCGAAAAAATGGAGGTCGACGGGACCTTCGAGAGCCTCACCAAGAAGGAAATCGCTAGTCTCCAGAAAGAGAAGGCGAAGCTCGAGAAAAACCTAGGCGGCATCAAGGAGATGAAGGAGCTTCCGGGCGCAATCTTCGTGATCGACACCCGTAAGGAGGCCATCGCCGTCGCCGAGGCCCAGAGGCTCGGCATCCCCATCGTCGCCGTCGTCGATACGAACTGCAACCCCGAGGGCATCACCTACCCCATTCCGGGCAACGACGATGCCATCCGCTCGATCAGCCTCTTCACCCAGATCATCGCCAATGCCGTCGTCGAGGCCGGCGCCGCCGAGGGGCTGAAGATTATAGAGAACCTCGCGGGCGACGAGACCGAGGAAGTGAAGACCGACGCCGCGCCCTCCGCGGAGGATGACGAGGTCGAGATCGATCCGGCCACTTACAGCGCTGACCAGAAGGCCGCCGTTGCCGCCGCCGCGCCCGCTGTCGAGGAAAGCGCGCCCATCGTCGACGAAGACAAGCTTTACGAAGCGAAATAACCCGAGATCCGATCTACGAGTAGGAGAGAAGACGTGGACATCAAGGCTAGCGATATAAAGAGCCTGCGCGAGAAGACCGGCGCGGGCATGATGGACTGTAAGAAGGCTCTCACTAAGGCGAACGGCGACTCTGTTGGCGCCGAGAAGCTCCTGCGCGAGTGGGGCATGGCCGGAGTGGAGAAGCGCGCAGGCCGCGCGACCAATGAAGGCAAGATCTTCATTAAGGAAGCGCCAGGCAAGGTCTCCCTCGTCGAGATCGTCTGCGAAACCGACTTCGTCTGCCGCAACAATGACTTCATCGTCGCGGGCAACAAGATCGTCGAGACCGCATTCGCCAAGGACTATAACGCTGGCAACGCCGAGCTCGAGGGCATGGTCAAGGATATCGCATCGATCATCAAGGAGAACATCGCCCTCAAGCGTGTGAAGCTCGTCACCTCGGGGGCGAACGAGTACCTCCACACCTATGTGCATGGAGAAGGCACCCTCGCCGTCGTCGTGAAGTTTCGCGCCGACAAGGCCGAAGCCTTCGCGAACGCCGAGGTCAAGGCTTTCGTCCACGATGTGGCCCTCCACATCGCGGCCTTCAACCCCATGTTCCTCGATCAGTCGAAGATTTCTCCCGCCTGGATCGACGAGCAGAAAGACATCTTCCAGAAGCAGGTCGATCTCGACGAAAAAGTCAAGAGCAAGCCCGAGAAGGTTATTCAGGGTATCCTCGCCGGCAAGCTCAAGAAACTCATGTCGGAGGTTTGCCTCGTCGACCAGGGCTTCGTAAAGGAAGAGAAGACGCCCGTCAATCAGGCTATGGCAGCGGTCGCCAAAGCCGCCGGTGTCAAGCTAGAGATCGCCGATTTCGTCTATCTTAAAGTCGGCGAGTCCGCAGAATAAAAATGCGCGCGTAGCGGAGCGGTCCCTGAGCGCAAGGCCCCTGGCAGCCTTAAAGACAGGCAGTCAGGGGCTTCTTTCGATTCGACACCGAGGGGGTAGATATGAGTATCACGAAGAGCGACTGCGAAGGGAAGATGAAGAAGGCCCTTGCGGCCCTCAAGGACGAGTTCGCCGGAGTGCGCACGGGGCGCGCTTCCCCGAGTCTCCTCGACAAAATCCGCGTCGACTACTACGGGGAGAAGACCCCCCTCTCCCAGGTCGCGACGGTATCTGTCCCCGAAGCGCGCCTCATCGTCATCCAGCCCTGGGATCGAGCCTTGATCGGTGAGATCGAGAAGGCGATCCAGAAGTCGGAGCTTTCCCTTAACCCCTCCAACGACGGCAAGGTTATCCGCATAGCCATTCCTCCCCTCACCGAGGAGAGGCGCAAGGAGCTCGCAAAAATAGCCAAGGCCATGGCCGAGCAGTCGCGCGTGCAGGTCCGCAATATCCGCCGCGATGGCCTCGAAGAGCTCAAGAAACAGCTGGCTGCCGGCGGTGTGCCCGAGGACGCCATTAAAAAGGAAGAGGATGAACTCCAGAAGCTCACCGATTCCTACATCGCACAGATCGGCAAGACCCTCGAGGAAAAAGACAAAGAGATAATGGAAGTTTAAGGGCCGCGGGCAAAGCGTGATGTCCGTCCAACGAGAGAAAGCCAAGGGCCCGATCCACGTCGGCATCATTATGGATGGTAATGGCCGCTGGGCGAAGTCGCGGGGCCTTTCCCGTAGCGAGGGGCACAATGAAGGCTTGCGCGCCGCAAAGGCCATTGTAGCCGCTGCGGAGGAGCTAGGACTCGGCTACCTTTCCCTTTTTGTCTTCTCGACCGAGAACTGGAAGCGTACCACTGATGAAGTGAGTTTCCTCATGGGCCTCATAAGGCAGCATCTTGCCGCCGAGCTCGATTTCTACCGCAAGCAAGGCGTCCGCGTCCTCCACTCCGGCGATGAGGGCGGCCTTCCTCGGGACATAGTCGAGGAAATTCGCAAGGTGGTCGCCGATACGGCAGCGAACGACAGACTCACGGTCAATATGGCGATCAATTACGGCGGTCGCGATGAGATCATGCGCGCGGTCAAGAAACTCGCGGCCGCCGGCGTAGAACCGAGCGAGGAAGCCATCCGCTCCGCACTCGATCATCCAGAAATTCCCGATCTCGACCTTATCATACGGACGAGCGGTGAAATGCGCTTCTCCAATTTCCTTTTATGGCAATCTGCTTATTCGGAATTATGGTTCTGCGATAAGTACTGGCCCGATTTCACGAAAGCCGACCTTGCCGAGGCCATCGAAGCCTATAAGAAGCGCGACAGGCGTTACGGAGGCGTGAAATGAGCAATCTCCTACAGCGCCTCCTTCTCTTCTTTATCGGCGTACCCGCCGTCATAGCGGTCATCCTTTTCCTGCCCCAGTTCAACCATGGCGCAGCGGTCATCATCATCCTCGTCTTCACCGGCGGTTGCTCTCTCGAGCTTTCGCGCCTATTCCGCTCGCACGGGATCAAAGCCGATCCCATATCCTTCTTCGCCTTGGGGCTTGGCCTACCGGCCGCCACCTATTTGGGAGGACTCATAGGTGGGCCGCACACGCTTACGGGCGCCTGCCTCGGCCTCGTCGCGGCGGCGGGACTCATCCTTGTCGTCCTCCTCGCCCGATTCGCCTTCGTCGATAAGGATCACATTCCCGAGGTTCTCTCCCGTTCAAGCGCCCTCGCCTTCGCATGCATGTACCCAGGTTTTTTGGGCTCGCTCATCGTGCTCATAGCCTCGGAGCCGCGTTATGCGACTTCGTCGCTGCTCTCCTTCGCGATACTGGCTTTCGGCAACGACAGTATCGCCTGGCTCGTCGGCGTGACGGTCGGCCGCCATCGCGGCATCGTGCAGGTCTCGCCCAACAAGAGCGTCGAGGGCTTCGTCGGGGGAATGTGCGCGACCATAGGCCTCGCCTTTGCCTGCAGAGCGCTCTTTCCCGAGGCCTTCGTAGCCGCTTGGTGGGAAGTCTTCGTCCTCGGTCTCTTCGACGGTTTGGCGGTGATCGTCGGCGACCTTTTCGAGAGTTCGCTCAAGCGCTCGGCGGCGATCAAGGATTCAGGTAGTTTTGTTCCTGGGCGCGGCGGCTTCCTCGATTCCTTCGACAGCCTTCTCTTTTCGGCCCCCGTATTCTACGGGCTTTCTCTTCTCATGGGCCTGTTTCGCTGATGAATCCTATGCGTAAGCGCGTTGTCGTCGTCGGCGCGACAGGATCCATAGGCACTCAGAGCCTGGACGTCCTGGCCGCCCATTCGGAGAGCTTCGAGGTCGTCGGTCTCTCCGCCCATTCGCTCGAATCTCCCCTGCGCGCCGCGGGCGCGCGCTATCCCCAGGCTGCGCTCTGCCTAAGCGGCGCGAAAGCGCCCTCCGAGGGCATAGCCTTCGCGGGGGAAGCCGGCCTCGAACAGCTCATCGTGAGCCTAGAGCCCGATATCGTCGTGAACGGAGCCGCGGGCTCAGGAGGCCTTAGACCCTCGCTCGCGGCCTTAAGATGCGGAGCGAACCTCGCCTTAGCCAACAAGGAAAGCGTCGTCATGGCTTGGCCCCTCCTCGTTCAGGCATCACGAGCATCGGGTTCGAAGATTCTCCCCGTCGATTCCGAGCACGCAGCCCTTTCCCAGCTCGTGGAAAAGATAGGCTCCGACCGGATAGAGGAACTCGTGATAACCGCCTCGGGCGGAGCCTTCCGAGACAAGAGCCTGGCCGAACTTGAGAACGTCACTCCCGACCAAGCAGCCTCACACCCGAATTGGAACATGGGCCGCAAGATCACGATCGATTCGGCCACCATGGCGAACAAGGGACTTGAAGTAATAGAAGCATCGCGACTCTTCGGCTTTCCGCCCAAGAGGGTCAAGGTCCTCATCCATCCCCAGAGCCTCGTGCACGCCCTCGTGCGCACGACCGAGGGCAGTCTCTACGCCCAGCTGTCCGAACCCGACATGCGCGTGCCCATACAGAATGCCCTCACGTGGCCTGAAATAGTCCCCTGCCCCTTCGGCAGCCTTGAGCTAGCGGGCAAGAAGCTCGAATTCCGCGCGGTCGAGGAAGTACGCTATCCACTTCTGGGTCTTGCCTATGTGGCTTTGGCTTCCGGAGAGGGTTATACCGTGGCATACAACGCGGCGGACGAAGTGGCGGTCGCCTCTTTCGAGGAGAGAAGGATAGGCTACCTCGATATAGCGCATGTCGTAGAAAGGACGCTCGAAGGTACTTGGCCTTCCCGAGCGCCCGACCTCGAGAGTATATTTGATATCGATCGCCGCGCCCGGGAATCGGCGCGCGCTGTCGTCAGGGAGATCGAATGATCATCGTCACGATACTGCTCGGACTCGTGGGGTTAGGCCTCGTCGTCGTCCTCCACGAGCTTGGGCATTTCGCTGCCGCTCGCGCGATGGGCGTCGAGGTCGAGGCCTTTTCTATCGGATGGGGCCCTAAGATAGCAAGCTTCAAGCGCGGCGGGACCGAGTGGCGCTTTTCTGCCCTGCCCTTGGGCGGCTACTGCAAGATGAAGGGCGAAGAATCCTTTCAAAAAGCCCTCGAAAGTAAAGCCGACGAAATCCCCCGTGAGAGCGGCACCTTTTATGGCGCTGCGCCTTGGAGGAGAATCATCATCGCCCTATCCGGGCCGATAGCAAACGTGATCTTCGCTGTGATCGTCTTCATGGTAGTGTCGACCATCGCCTACACCACGCCAACTTATTCGAATAGGATAGTGCTTTTAAGCGAATACGATATAGGCTCCCCGAAGCTCGCGAGCTACCCGGCAGACCGAGCCGGCCTTAAAACCGGTGACCGTATCCTCGAGGCGGACGGCAAGGAGATAAAGGATTTTTCTGACCTTTTGCAGATGATAACGCTCTCGGCCAACAAGACTGTCGACCTCAAGATCGAGCGCGACGGCTCGATCATCGAGAAAAGCGTCACGCCCATGCTCGACAAAAACACGGGCGCGGGCCTAATGGGAGTCTACTACTGGGCCGATCCCGTGGTCGGAGAAGTCGGTAAGGGCAGCGCGGCGCAGATTGCGGGGCTCGAGGCGGGAGACATGATCGTCTCCCTGAACGGGAAGAGCGTGCGACACGCGATCGAGTTTCTCTCTCTCCTCAATGCTTCGAAGCCCGAGCTCGTGAAGTTCGGCATCGAGCGCGGCGGCGTTCCTATGGAGCTCTCCGCGGTCCTGAGCTGGAACGAGCAGGGAAAGTCCAACCTCGGTCTCGGCTTCAAGACCGAGACTCACCGCGTACGGGCGGCGACAAGCCTCTCAGAGGCGGTGAGCATGGGCTTCAAGGAGACTTGGACCACCTTCGACGCCACGCTCAAGGGCCTCGCGAGCCTCTTCCAGGGCGTCGATCTTTTCAAGGCGCTCTCCGGTCCCGCTCGAATAACCTACATGGTCGGCCAATCCGCGACCGAAGGCATCCAGAACTCGAGTTCAGGCGGCCTCGCGGTGCCGCTCAACTTCCTCGCCTTCCTCTCGATAGGCCTCTTCATCATGAACCTCCTCCCGATTCCCGCCCTGGACGGAGGTCAGATCCTAATGTTCGTGATCGAATCCTTGCGCAGAAGGGCGATGCGCCCCCTCTCGATCTACCGCTATCAGGCCATAGGTGCCGCTTTCATCCTGGCGCTCTTCGTTGTCGCTACGGTAGGCGACCTCCTGTTCTTCGCCGCAAAATAGAATCGCCCAAGGAGATGATGCCATGAGACAAGTGACGTGCATGTGCGAGACGAGTTTCGACGCGGATCTTCCCGAAGAAGTGGACCTCGACGTTCAAGGCGATACCCTCGATCAAATACTCAAAGGAGAATTCCTCGCCGTCACCTGTCCAAACTGCGGTTCTCGCCTTAAACCCGAGCTTAGGGTGCACCTGGTCTCGAAGAAGCGCAAGCTCGACATTGTCTGCCTGCCGGAGATGGAGAGGATGTCTCTGTACTTAGGCTCCGCTTCCATCCCGGAAGGAGCCGAGGCCGTCGTGGGATACGCCGAGCTCTACGAGCGCGCAAAGATACTTGCCGACGGCCTCGATGCCGAAGCAATCGAGATTATGAAGTACCTCGTGGCCGAGAAGGCCGAGGACGAAGTTCCGGACGTGGAGGTATCGATCGCCTATGCTGGCAAGAAGGACGGCAAGCTCCTGTTCCACGTCTCGGGCCTCAAGGAGGGCGAGATCGCGGTGCTACCGCTCGCCTCGGCGATCTATGACAAGACCCTCGCCGACAAGGCAGCGACCCAAAAGGAACCTCCCTTCGATCGTATTTTTAAAGGGCCTTATCGCTCTATCAGGATACTCGCCGTCGATGAGACGTAAAGTTCAATCGTGGCCGGGATTGACGTGGACCTTCGCGATGGCGGAGAGCACGACCTTGTGCACCTCTTCGGCGTAGGCACCCGAGTCCATGGCGTCGGCGTACATCTTGCCTAAGAGCGACACGCGGTAGACGGGTTTGAGCGCGTTGAGCGCGAAGGCAGCCATATCAAGGACGCAGTCCTGACAGGTGCAGACGCTCGGGTCGGATAGCTGCGCTAGGGAGCGTTCGAGCTCGTCTATAACTAGGCGTTCAGCCTCGTTGACTAGAAGGCTGAAGTCGTAATCGTCGCGGATGCCCATCTCAAATTCCCCCTAATGCCTACACTTCGACTATAATCGCTAGCCCATTCGTTTTTCAATCGACTCGAAGCGCGTGTAGGCGGGTAAGAAGGCGACCTCCACCTTGCCCACCGGGCCGTTTCGCTGCTTGGCGACGATGAGCTCAGTCGGAAGGACTGGAGACTGTTCTTCCTTGGACTTGTTCGACTCGCGGTCGCGATGGAGGAAGAGGATGAGGTCGGCGTCCTGCTCGATCGAGCCCGATTCCCTGAGATCCGCCAGAGTCGGCTGCTTCCCCTCTGCCTCGCGCTTGAGCTGCGACAGTGCGACTATCGGGATCTGAAGCTCTCGGGCGAGCGCCTTGAGCGAGCGGGAAATATCCGAGATTTGCTCCCATCTTTGGATGTTCGTATTCTCGTGGGTGATGAGCGTGAGGTAGTCGACGAAGATTATCTTAACGTCCTTCTCGGCTTTAAGGCGCCTCGCCATTGTCCTAAGGTCGAGGAGCTTGATGTTCGGCATGTCGATGATATAGAGCGGCGCCTCGTAGATGCGGCCGGCCGCCTCCATGAGAGCATTGAAGTCCGAGGGCTTGATGAGGCCTGAGCGAATCTTGGTGCTCGCGATGCGCGCCTCGCTCGATACCAGGCGCTGCATGATGGCCATGTCCGCCATCTCGAGGGAGAAGAAGGCGCAACTGATGTGCTCCTTGATCGCGATGTGCGACGCCATGCTCATCGCGAGGGCGGTCTTTCCGACGGAGGGACGCGCGCCGATGATGACGAGCTCGGAGTTCTGAAAGCCCGAGGTCATCATGTCGAGGTCGGGCAGGCCGGAGGGCACGCCGGTATAGGCGTCCTTGTTCTTGAAGAGGCGCTCGATAGTTTTGATAGTGTCCGGCAGGAGCTCCTTTACGCTCTTGTACGAAACCGCCTGGCGGTTGTTGCATATCTCGAATATGCGGGCCTGGGCCTCGTCCAGGACGAGGGCCGACTCGGTGGAGTCGTCGTGGGCGCGCGCGATGATGTCGGCGGAAAGCCGTAAGAGGCTGCGCCTGATCGAGGTTTCCTGTACTATCTTCGCGTAATACTCGACGTTTGCCGACGAGGGCGTGACCGAGGTGAGTCCCGCGATATATCCGGGCCCTCCCGCCCGATCCAGGGTGCCGAGGAGCCTCAGTTCGTCGGCCAGCGTGATGAGGTCGGCCTTCTGTCCTTTTTCGTACAAGGATACAATACCTGCGAAGACTTCACGGTTAGAGTTGACGTAGAAGTCCTCAGGACGGAGAAAGCGCAGGACATTGGCGACAGCCTCAGGATCGATTAGCACCGCCCCAAGACAGGCCTGTTCGGCTTCTGCGTTGTGGGGCGGGACCTTGTCCTTGAGTTCCTCGGGTATCATGAGCTTTGCCTCGACTCGCTAAAAACAAGGGCGCCCGCGCTCGGATGCGAAAGCCTCCGCCGCGGGCGCCCGATTCCTACGAAGCTCGAGTTAGGCCTTCGCTTCGGGGGCGGGGGCTTCCGGAACGGAAGTATTAGCTTGAGCCCGCTCCTCTTCGTTGCGGCGCCTACGCGGCTTCGGCGCGGACTCTTCCTTGGACTCGACCTTCACGGGCTGGCCCTGGACAGAGACGCGCAACGTAGCCTCGTCTTTCTCGTAGAGGCGGACGAGAACTTTGTAATTGCCGATGCTCTTGATCGAGTGGCCGGGAACCTCGACTTTCTTGCGATCGATCTCGATGCCACGCTTGGCCATCTCGTCGACCACATTGTGGCCGGTCACCGCGCCATAGAGCTTGCCGTTCGCACCGGCGGGGAGAATGAGGACGAGTTCTTCGGCCTCGATCTTCTCCTTAAGGCCCGACGAGGCGGCTCGTTTCGCCGCCCTGAGAGCGTCGATCTCCGCTTTGCGTTTTTCGAAGAGCGCCACCGTCTTTACATTGTGTGCGAAGGCCATGCTACGGGGAAACAGGAAATTGCGGGCGTATCCCGGGGCGACGTCTTTTACGTCTCCGAGCTCACCGAGATTCGGAACGTCCTGGTTGAGGATGACTCTCATGCTCCGACTCCTTTAGGTTTTCGGTAGGGTATCCAGATTTCTGTCACGCCGAAGAGGGGCAGCGAGGCCGCAAGGCCCAGCCCCAGCGGCGTCACGAGGCTCATCGCCGCCACGACGGCGATGAGGACGCGCATAGATTTCGGCATGTTCCAGCTTTTGAACAGATGAACGATGATGCCTAGGCCCTGGGCTGCATAAGCGAGAGACAGGGTCAAGGCGCAATTCCAGGCGACGGCCGAGATTGCCGCGGGCGCATTCAACGCGAGCGTCGCGAGTACGAGGGCCCATGATGCGAGGAATGCCCATATGAGGGCGTAGGGCATGCGCAGCTCGTCGATCGCGACCGTCTCCTCCCTGCCCTGGCTTTCTATGCCGGACAAGCGATTCCCGAGCCTCCAACTCCCCCCGATGAGGAGGAAGAGGAGGGCCGCGTAGATGCTGTGAAGCGTCGTAATGGACGTCGACACAAGTTCCTTGGGATCGAGGGCGGCCATGAGGGCCGAAGCGTCGTAGCCTTCGCCCGCCGCGCTTTTAAGCGGGGCGAGGAGGGTGGCGACGCACCCTTCGAGATAGGCCGCGATGGATGCGTCGCTTTCGAGCGCTATTAAAATAGGCAGGGCGGCGAGGGCACAGAGAGCCGAGACCGCGAAAGCCTTGTACACGGGCTTCCAGGCCCGCCCGAGTGGCGCGTTCATGAAGGCGAGCGCGCCGAGAAGAACGAGAGATGGAAGGAAGGTAGCGGCGATTTCTATGGCCGACACAGGAGCGGCCCCTGCATTCCCGATGGCCGAGGCAATCAGTCTTCCCCCTTGGACACTGAAGATGCCCAAGCACGATATTCCTGCCGCGGCCAATCCTGGCTTCCGTCCGCAGCGTCCGTAGACGAGTTGAACGGGGATGAGGAAGGCGAAGGACACAAATATCGAGGTGTAGAGGAGGCTCGATGCGAGCCCTGCCGCGAGAGACGCGGCGTAGGGCCTGCGGCCGAAGGCCGTGGGGGAATCGGACATCGCTTTAGCGCTTAAGGGTTCTGCCTCAATTCCTTACTTAGCGACGTAGGGGAGGAAGGCGAGCGCGCGAGCGCGCTTGATGCCGATCGCCAGGACGCGTTGGTGCTTGGCGCAGGTGCCGGTGATCCTCCTCGGGAGGATCTTGCCGCGCTCGGTCACAAAACGGCGCATGCAATCGACGTCTTTATAATCGACCTTGATCTTCTGCGTGCAAAACTTGCAGACCTTCTTCTTGAAGAAGCCCTTGCCGCGGCGCGGACCGCCCGGGCCGCGATCTTCCCCGTCCTTTCTAGGCTCGGACGCGCCCTCGCCTTCCTGGCGAGCGGGGCGCGGCTCCATCTGCTGCTGCTCTCTCATATCGGACATAGACTCTTCTCCTTGGTTTCTAACCGATCAGAATGGGATATCGTCAGTGAATTCGTCGTTTGCGGGGCCCGCAGGAGCGGATCCTTCGCGAGGGGGCGTTGCGCTTTGCTGCGGCCGCTCTAAGGAGCTATTGCCCGAACCGCCTCCTGCCCCTTGGCCTCCCGGAGAACCGAGGAGCTGGACTGTCGAGGCCGAGATGACGGTCTTGGACCGGCTCTGGCCATCCTGCTCCCACTTGTCCTGGCGCATGGTGCCTTCGACAGCGACGAGCTTGCCCTTAGTGAGGTATTGGTTGATCGATTCGCCTTGCTTGCCCCAGAGATCCACGTCCCAGAAGCTGGATTCCTCGACCCACTGATCTGCCTTCTTGCGTCGCGAACCCGTCGCGACGGAAAAATGGCAGACGGCCTGACCGGAATTCGTGTATTTCAGCTCCGCATCGCGCGTGAGCCTGCCTACAATGACGGCGATGGCGAGATCGCTCATAACCTATTCCCCTCCCTCACTCGGCCTTGACGAAGAGGTATTTGAGGAGGTTCGGGTTCAGCTTGAACATCTTCTCCGCGGGGGTGACCTTCTGCGGATCGAGGCCCATCGTGAAGAGAATGTAGTGCCCCCTATCCTTCTTCTTGATCGTGTAGGCGAGCTGGCGATCGCCCATGTCCGTTTCCTTGACGTCTGCGGCGCTCTGCTTTGCGAGCTCCGCGACGACCGCCTCCTTGCCCTGTCGGAAGAGCTCCTCTTCCGGGGGAAAGACGGCGACTAGCTCATACTGTCTCATAGAACCTCCCATTGGTCATTTTCCTCCCAAAAGGGCGGAAACCGTCGCTTAAGGACGGGGCCGCTTCCAGGGAAGCGGCTGGGTTTTACCTCGAATCCTTACCTTTAAAGGCGAGAATACAAAGCCTATAATTTGTACCATGAAGAGATATGCAACATCAAGGCTTTACGCGCGAGTGGCTATAGCCGATGATTAATGAGCAAGGTAGAACACAGAAATGGCTAAGATGATCCATTATCAGGACGACCTTTTCTCGCTCAACGTCCTCGTCAAGTCTCTCGATCTCATGCTCGCTACCGAGGCCGATCCCGAGTATTTCTCCGAGCGGGTGGATTCGGACCTCGGATTCATCGGGGAAAGCCTCCAATCCTTCGGCGCCCTCCTCGAGCAGAACACGCTCCTCATCGAGCGAGCCGAATGCCTCAAGCTGCTCCAGCGTAGCGTGAAGGCCTTTGTGGGCATTCTGGACAGGATAAAAGGCTCGGGCTATCCCCATTCAGAGGCTTATGCCGCCGGGAGCGCCCGTGTCGCCGACCTCGCAAGCGAGCAAAAAGCCCTACTCTCGAGACTGGACGATCTTTTGCGCACAGCACTCGGCAGCGAGGCCGAGAACGACATCGTGTCCCAGGACGAACTCTCCGAGCTGCTGAAATTCTAGCTTAAGTGCCGAGGACTATTCGTTCAGGTATTCCGCCACATAGGCTAGGCCGTCGAGCGTGAGATCCGGATCTATGGCATCGAAGACCTCGGTGAGACCGGCTATCGTCTTTGAGAGGCCCCCGGTAGCTATGACGCTGACTTCGCCCCCGATCTCCTTTTTCATCTTTCCTACCATATATTCGACCAAACCCATGTAGCCGTACACGACGCCGGACTGTATGGACATTATCGTGTTGGTGCCGATAACCGATGAAGGGGCGACGAGCTGGACGAAAGGTAACTGGGCGGTGTCCCTGGACAGCGCGTTGACCGCGGTGCTCAGGCCAGGGGCGATGGCAACGCCGAGTATGTTCGATTCGTGGCCCACGCAGGTGAAGGTCAAGGCGGTACCGAAGTCGACTACGATCGAGGCGCCGCCGGTCTTACGCCAGGCGGCGAGGGCGTCGGCGACAAGGTCGGCGCCGATCTCGTGAGGACTCGGGACGGAGAGGGGCAGGCGGCCGTAAACCTCGGGGCCGAGGATGATGGGCGTCGAGCCGAAGAGGCGATTGCACATTGTGCACATGGGCTCGGTGAGAGTGGGCACGACCGAGCTCAAGACGATCGCGCTGATATACGATGGGGCGATGCCTCTATCGAGAAGTATCGACTTAATTATGGTCGAATACTCGTCCTCGGTCTTCTTGGGCACCGTATGAATGCGCAGCGTATGGGCGAGGATGGCGCGGCCTGTGCCAGGCAGAGACTCCTCGAAGATGCCCCCGCAGATATTCGTATTGCCGACATCGATAACCAAAAGCATGGCAGGATAATGCGGGCACTTTCGTGACAGAGTCAAGGTCTCCGGACTTGAAGCACCCTCTTCCGGCGGGCATAATGTCGGTCCGGAGGGAACATGGCCGAGATCATCGAACCCAGAGTTTTGAAGGGCTTCCGCGATTACCTGCCCCAGGACGAGGCCGCGCGCCGCGCCTTAATGGAAGTTCTCGAGGAAGTTTTCCGCTCCTTCGGCTTCGTGCCCATCGACACCCCTGCGCTCGAGTACGCCGAAGTTCTCCTCGGCAAAGGCGGCGGCGAGACCGACAAGCAGGTCTACCGCTTCCAGGACAACGGGGGTCGCGACGTAGCGCTCCGCTTCGACCTCACCGTTCCCTTTGCCCGCTTCATGGCTCTGCACGTGGACGAGCTCTACCTCCCCTTCCGCCGCTACCACATGGCCAAGGTCTGGCGCGGCGAGAACACCCAGCGCGGACGCTATCGCGAGTTCATGCAGTGTGACTTCGACATAGTCGGCACCGACTCCGCCTCGGCGGACAGCGACATAATTCTCCTCATCGGCGATGCGATTAAGGCCCTCGACGTCGGGCCCTTCACGGTCAGGATGAACCACCGAGGCGTCTTCAACCGCTTCCTCGAGACGGTCGGAGTGCGAGAAAAGTCCGTCGCCCTCCTCAGGCTCGTCGACAAGGCCGAGAAGCTCAGCCTCGAGGAACTCAAGCATCTCCTCGCGGAGGAAGTCGGCGAGGAGATCGCGGGCAAGACCCTGGACTTCATAAAAAAAGAAGAGAGCTTCGAAGTCACGCTGGACAAGATCGAGCGCCTCACCGGAGGCCCCGCTGCCGATACAGGGAGGCTTCGCGAAATATGGCGCAACGCCGAGGTAGCCGGCTTCGCGGGGAAACTCGTCCTCGATCCGTCGATAACGAGAGGCCTCGATTACTATACTGGCGTGGTCTTCGAGACTAACCTCGACGCGATGCCTGAAATAGGATCCGTCTGCTCGGGCGGAAGGTACGACGAACTCGCCAGCCTCTATACGACCAAGCGCCTGCCCGGCGTCGGATCTTCGATAGGCCTGGACAGGCTCCTCGCCGCTCTTGACGCTCTCGGCAAGGTCAAGCGCCGCTCCGGTTATACGCAAGTCCTCGTGCTCGACATCGAGGAGGAGCTATCGCCCGCCTACCATAAAATAGCGCGAGAGCTCCGCGCGGCTGGAATGGCCGCCGAGGTCTACCCCGAAAAGAAGAAGCTCGCCGCTCAGTTCGCCTACGCAGAGAAGAAAGGCGTCCCACTCGCGGTCATCGTTGGGACCGAGGAAGCCGGAAAGGGCGAGGCCCAGATCCGCGATCTTTCGACCCGAGAGAGTATCAGCCTTCCGTTCAAGGACCGCGACGCATCGGAGCTCGTCGCGCACGCGAAAGAGATGCTCGGCCGGAAGCGGGCGTGAAGGGAAAACCTAGGACGAGCTTCTCCGTCAGGCGCTATCGCTCCATCGTCGCCGCGATTCTCGTCGCAGCGGATATTTCTGTGTTAACGCTCACTTTGAGCTCCTGCGGCTCGAAACCGCCCGAAGTCGCGTCCGTCGAGTGGCGAATCGAGTCGAGGCCGCGCCCCGAAGGTTCCGAGGCCACTAATTCGCTGGGCACGTACGAAAGCCTCTCGGTCTTCGGCTCGATCAAGGACGAGGCCGGACCGGACAATATCTCCGAGCTGTGGATCGTCAACGACGCGTCCTGTCTCGCCTGGAAGCTGACCGACGCCGATTGGACGAAGACGAATTCGGGGGAGGACATTTGGATCGGTTCCTCCGCCCTAGCGACGCCTGAACTCAGCAGCTTGCCTCGCGGAGACTATCGCATGATCGCGATCGACGCTGCCGGGACGCAGGCAGAGCTGGGCTTTACGGTGGTTGGTGAGTTCCCGAAGAAGGCCCCCCCTCGGGTATCCTATGGAAATGGCGCCTTGAGCATACATTCCGACTGGCCCGAAAACCTGGTCCTCGCTTTCGACGGGGCTGGAGCCTTGATCACCTCCGTAGCAGCCCCGACCGCGGCCTCATCCTTGTCGGACGAATTCGGCAAGGACAACGCCTTAAGAGTAGCGGCAATTGGCGCCTACGGTTACGATCCTGAGCTCAAGATGGGCTCGTTTAGCAGAAGGATAACAATGCGATGAGCGGTACGAACGATCGGGGCATCAAGACCTACGTTCTCCGCGCGGGGAGGATGACCGACGCGCAGAAGCGCTCTATCGCCGAGCTATGGCCGCGCTACGGAGTCGCGTACGAGGCGGGAGCCGAACTCGACATGGCGAAGGTCTTCGGCAACGATAAGCCGACGGTCGCCGAGATAGGCTTCGGCATGGGCCAAGCTACCTGGCAGATAGCCCAGGCCAATCCCGACGTCAACTACCTCGGCCTCGAAGTCCATACGCCAGGCGTCGGACGGCTGATGACTGATCTCGATTCTAAAGACATACCCAACGTGCGAATCGTCCGACACGACGCGATCGAAGTCTTTGAGGGCTCGATCAAGCCTGGCAGCTTCTCCGGCCTCCATATCTTCTACCCTGACCCTTGGCCAAAGAAGCGCCACCATAAGCGCCGCCTCATTCGGGACGGGCTTTCAGGAATTCTGTCTTCGCGCCTCGCGATCGGAGGCTATCTCTATTTCGTCACCGATATCGAAGACTATGCGCTCTGGTCTCTCGACGTCCTCTCGCGGACACCGTTTTTGCGCAACCGCTACGAACGTTTTGCTCCCCGCCAAGAATGGCGCCCGGAAACCAAGTTCGAAGCGCGGGCTGCGAAAGATGGTCGAGGAGCCTGGGAGCTCCTTTTCGAGCGCATATAGCCCCGCTCGTTATTAGGCGACTTTTTACGCCATCACTCAAAGAAGGAGCTGAGTTTCCGGTAAAGGGAACTCACTTTCTCGCGATCTTCAGTCTTCGAGTCCTCGCCGAGCTCATCGATCAGGGACTCGAGGCTCGCGACGCTCTCATTGAGCGCGGTGTGGAAGCCCCTGGAGCAGCGGAACCAATACGTCCCCTCGGAATCCGTGAAAAGGGCTACGAAGCCGAGCTCGCCCGTCTTATCCTTAGCCTTCGATACCTGCATGACATGCCCGAGTGCATCGATGAGATCGCCTAGCTCTTCCTTCGAACTGAAATTGCGCTTGCGAGGCCACTCGCGGGCGAGATCGGCCTCGAGGTCGAGATGGGGCGCGATCTTGAGGATAAGGTCGAGCTTCTCCCCGTCGAGGAGTTTTTGGCGGCCGTTGACGACGACGCCCTTCAGGTCCTTGTAAAGCGACAGCGACTCCCTGTCGAGCTCGTCCCGCACCTTGCGCAGCCTGGGCCATTCCAGCTGGACGAGTTTTTTTTTCTTCTTGTCGGCCACGAGGTCGAAGACTTCCGAGGCGATCTTGATCTTATTGGTGAAATCGCGATCCCGCCGACGCGCGCCCGCAGAGACGGCCTTCGAGATCTCCTCCGAGGAGGGGGCTGCGCGCTTCGCGCCCCGCGTCCTCTCGCCTGCCTCCGCGCCGCCGTACTGGCTTCCGAAGGCGCCACCGGAAGCGCCGCGCGAGGTGCCCCGGCCTATGAGGCCCTCGAGCCTCGGCGATATGCGCGAGAGCATGTCCCGACGAAGAGGCGAGACGGACATGGCGTACATGCGCGTCGTGCGCACAATCTCGCCCGCGACGATGTATTGAGGGTTCTCCTTATACATAACGGAGCCCGGGTGGATCTGGATCTTCTCCGCGGTGAGGGAGCGGAAGAGTCCCCGCTCCTGTCGCACGCAAACGAACTGGATGAGTCCGCGTCCGATGCAGCAGAGATAATCGTCGATGCTCCCGCCTCCGGAGATCGGTACGCCGAGATCGGAGACTATGAGCTCGAGCTGCTCCTTGATGCGGACGATCTCGAGCAACGTTCGCTCGTCAAGGTAGTTGCGCTCGCACCATTTCCCTCCGTCGCGGGCGGCGCGGAAGGCCTGGAATATCTTGAGGTAGGATATGAAATCGCCCTCCGGATCGCGAAAGGCGTGGTGAGCGCGCCTAGCCTCCATTTCCTCGCCCGGAGGCAAAATGTAGGGGCTCATCGTCGAGAGAAAGCTCGTCGCGATGAGGACCTCGTCTACGACGTCCGGATAGCTCATGAGCGCCTCGACGATGATGCGCGAATGGCGCGGCACAAGGGGGAAGGCGCACATCATCTCACCGACCTTCGTGAGGCTGCGATCGGGGTTGAGCGCCCCTAGGAGCGAGAGCGCGTCGATGGCGCCCGCTATACCCGACTTGGAAGGCGCGGAGATGAACTCGAAGCGCTCGAACTCGGAGATGCCGAGCTCGGCCATGCGAAGTACTACCTCCGTGAGGTCGGTGCGGTATATCTCCTCGGTCGTGAAGAGCGGGCGATTCTCGAAGTCCGCTCGCGAATAAAGACGATAGCAGGAGCCGGGCCTCGTGCGCCCCGCCCTGCCCTTGCGCTGATTGCAGGATGCTTTCGAGATGGGCGTCTCGATGAGGCTCGAGGTGAAGGTCTTGGGATTGTAGTAATTGAGCTTCGAGAGACCCGAGTCTATGACGCTCGTGATGCCGTCTATCGTGACACTCGTCTCGGCGATATTCGTCGAGATGACGACCTTGGTCTTGAAGAGGGGGGCCTTATCGAAGACCCGCTCCTGCTCCTCCTTCCCGAGACGGGAGTACAGGGGAATGACGTGGAGCTTTCCGCCGATCGGGCCGAAGACGAGACGCTTCATGCAGTCTTTGATAGCCTTCTCGCCCGGAAGGAAAATGAGGACGTCGCCCTCGCGCTTCTCGGACACGATGCGCGCGACGATCTGCTCGATCTTGGCCTGCAGAGCCTCGGCTGCGCCGCTCGAACTGTAGTCGCTCTCGTCGCCCTCGGCTGGGGGGTCGTAGACGACTGTGACGGGATACATCGATGTCTCGATCTTGACGATGGGGCATTCTCCGAAGTACTCGGAGAAAACCTCGGCGTTGATTGTGGCCGAGGAAACGATGACCTTGAACTCTGACCGCGATTCCAGGACGCGCTTCAAGAGCCCGAGGATGAAGTCTATGTTGAGGCTGCGCTCGTGGGCCTCGTCGACCATGATGACGCCGTAGCGGGAGAGCGCGGGATCGAGCTTCATCTCCTGGAGGAGGATGCCGTCGGTCATGATCTTGATGGCGGTCTCGTCGCTCGTGCGGTCTTCGAAGCGCATCTTGTAACCGACGAGGCCGGAGACCTTGCAGTCGAGCTGGCGCGCGATAAAGTCCGAGACGGAGAGGGCCGCTATACGCCTAGGCTGCGTAACGCCGATGAGGCCGTTTTTGGAGTAGCCGGCCTCGTGGAGGATGATGGGCAGCTGTGTCGTCTTTCCCGAGCCCGTGGGACTTTCGACGACGATCACCTGATGGTCCTTGAGGACCTCGAGTATCCGCTCCTTCTGCTGATAGACCGGGAGTTCGCGTGGATCCATGTCCCCATTCTACTCGGCATTAAGGACTTAAACCAGAGCGCCGTTCAATACGCTTGCAGAAAGGACCGGTCGCGTCGTATCGTAGGCGCCGTGAACAGTGACCTCGAAAGGGCCTTGAGCGTTTCCGAGCTCACGTCCCTCGTAAAAGAGCTCCTCGAAGACTCCCTGCCCGCGGTACTCGTCGAGGGCGAGATATCGAACTGGAGGCCTGCGAGCTCTGGCCACGCCTACTTCACGCTGAAGGACCGCGGCGCGATGCTCCAGGCGGTCATGTTCCGCTACCGCTCGCGAGAGCTCGACTTCGAGCCTGCTGACGGCATGCTCGTCCGTGCGCGCGGTAACATCACGGTTTACGCGGCGCGCGGCCAATATCAGATGATAGTCGAGCGCCTCGAGCGTGCGGGCGAGGGAGACATTCTCGCGATGCTCGAAGAGCGCAAGCGCCGCCTCGCCGCCCTGGGCCTCTTCGACGAGGGGCGCAAGCGCCCCCTACCCCGCTTTCCCTCGCGCGTCGCCGTAGTCACCTCGCCCACGGGCGCCGCGATACGCGACATTCTGAACGTTCTCGGGCGGCGCAATTCCGGCATGAATGTCGTAGTCCTGCCAGCCGCGGTCCAGGGAGCCGCCGCCGCCGCTCAAATTGCCGCCCAGATAGAGGCGGCCAACCGCATGGGGCTTGGCGACGTACTCATCGTCGGCCGCGGCGGCGGATCGCTTGAGGACCTGCTGCCCTTCTCGGACGAAGAAGTCGTGCGCGCCATCGCAGCCTCGCATATCCCGGTGATAAGCGCGGTCGGCCACGAGATCGACTGGGCCCTGTCGGACTTTGCCGCCGATCTCCGCGCGCCCACGCCGAGCGCCGCGGCCGAGCTCGTGTCCGAGAGCCGTGAGGCGCTGCGCCGCGAGGTCGGGCAGTTCCGCTCGGAACTCGAAACGGCCATACGCTCGCGCATCGAGCGCGCGCGTATGCTCATCGACCGCTTCGAAGGCTCGGCAGTGGAGGCCAGGCTCATGCGCGTCCTCATGCCGGTCTCGCGCCGCTACGACGAGGCGAGGGAGGCTCTCGCGCGAGCGATGCAGGAAGCCATCGAGATGAAAAAGCGCCGCGTAGAGAACGCAAGCCGCGATCTTTCGGCCATGAGCCCCGCGGCGGTGCTCGCACGCGGCTTCGCTGTCGTGCGTCGTCTACGCGGCGAAGCAACCGGGACGGTAGGCACGGCTATACGGGATTCGGCCGATCTGAAGCCAGGAGACGAACTGGATATAACTTTCGCGCGGGGTAAAGCCCGCGCGAAAACTCTGGAGGTCGGGGAATGAAGAAGTTCGAAGAGCGGCTCGAGCGGCTCGAGGAACTCGCTCAGAGGATCAAGGAGCCCGACCTCCCTCTTGAGGACGCGGTGGCCGTGTTTGAAGAAGGAGTGAAGCTCTCCAAGGGCCTCGAGCGCGACCTCGCCAAGATACAGGGGAAGGTCGAAGTGCTCCTCGGCTCGACCGAGGGCGAGGACGGCGAGGAGAAGCCGGAGCTCGGCCTCTTCGAGGACGAAGAAGAATAGAAAGAGCTGGCTCGAAGTGGACGCACGCCTGCGCAGGGTGAGCGAGCGGAACGACCTCTACCAAGTTCTCGCGGCCCTCAAGCAGAACCGCAAGAAGCGGAACGAACTCGGTGAGCTCTTCGTCGAAGGGATCGAGGCCATTAAGCAGGCGCTCTCCTCGAACCGCGTGCGCCCCAAGAAGCTGCTCTTCTCGGAATACGACGGCCTCTCAGACTGGGCCAGGAACCTCGTCGACGGGAGTGCCTTCGAAGAGAGCGTGAGCCTGGAGCGCGAGCTCTACGAGGAGCTCGCGGACAGGGCCGAGCCGTCAGAGATCATGGCCACCTTCGGCTACGAAAGGCTCACGTTAGCTGACGTCGCTCTGCCCGAAAAACCCTTCATAGTCGTCTTCGACAGGCCCAGCGACATGGGGAATCTCGGTTCCCTCATACGATCCGCGAACGCATTCGGCGTCGACCTATTCATCACCCATGGCCACTGTGTCGATCTCTTCGAGCCCAAGGTAATCCGCTCGAGCCTGGGCGCGATCTTCCATACCCCCGTCGCCCATGTCGAGTCCTTCGACGAGCTCTCGCTCTTCTTGAACAAGCTGAAGGAAACTGCCGGTCTCACCGTCGCGGGCACGGACTCGAGCGGCAAAGACGTACTGGGTCTTTCCCCTCTCGCGCCGCCCGTAGCCCTCCTCCTCGGAAACGAGGCCAAGGGCATGAGCGTAAGGCTCAAGGAAATGACGGACGAGATATTCAGGATACCGCTCGGCGGCGAAGTGAATTCGCTCAATGTCGCCTGCGCGGGTTCGATCTTTTTCTTCGCCATAGCATCGGCTAGGACATGAAGGGTAGCACGAAAGGCAAGAGGTCTCGGTCCGAATCGACGAGTTCGAGCGTGGAAAGCTCTTCGGCTGTTGCCCAGGCGATCGCCTTGTGCTCCAGAAGATGGGGCCTTTTATAGGGCTCCATCTCGATAAGCCAAGCCGCGAGCACCCTATCTATGCCGCGGTGAGGAAAGACTACTTCGCCGAGGAAGCGCAGGGCATCGACATGGACACCGAATTCCTCGTCGAACTCGCGCGTGATTGCCTCTTCGTCCCGCTCCCCGGGCTCGACCTTGCCGCCGGGAAACTCCCAACACCCGCCGAAGCTGCCGCCCTGACCACGCTGCGCGACGAAGGCCTTGTCTTGGTAAAGAAGAATACCTGCGACCGATCTTTCCATACTTAAGAGCAACTTTAGAGCAAAGGCAAGTCGCGGTCAAGAATTATCTTCGCGGAAATCCAGGCGTCAAGAAGTGCCAAGAAGTCGCGCGGCCTCTTCGCGAAGGGCTCCGGACTCGAACCAACCGCATCTCTGCCTCAGGGCGCGCCCAGCGAGGCCGTGCGCGATTACGGCAGCCCGCGCCGCATCGAAGGCGGTGCGCTGGGCGCGAGGATCAGCGACGGCGCGCGCGAGGAGCCCCGCCGCGAGTCCCGCGAGCACGTCCCCCGAGCCCGCAGTCCCTAGGCCTGCCTCATTGCCGTCCCAAACGGCGAGCTCGCCGGAGCTTCCGGCTATCCAGGTGACGTGGGCCTTGAGGATTACGGTGGAGCCGAGGCTTTTCGCGACTTCTCGGAGGCTCGAGGCGGGGGATGCGAGGGCGGTGTCGCTCTCGATGCCCGAGAGGGCGAAGAACTCCCCTGGATGCGGCGTCAAGATGATCGGGGATAGCGTCTTGAACCCCGAGTCGAGAAGGTCTCGGTAGAGAGCGATGGCGTCGGCGTCGAGAACGGCCGGAATGCCTGTCTCGAGGAGGGCGGCGAGCTGATTCGATCGCTCGGCGCTCCTGCCCCAGCCGGGGCCTACGAGGATAGCATCGTAATTCGAGCCGAGGTCGCCGAGGTTCGCGGGCTCTTTCTTTACCATTACGGCCTCGAGCATCGGGGAGACGACGGGATAGAGCTCCTCGGAGGCACAGAGCGAGACGATGCCGGCGCCGGCCGCGAGAGCCGCGCGAGAGGAAAGGACGGCCGCCCCGCTCGCTCCGATAGAGCCCGCGAAGACGGCCACCCTGCCTCGAGTGCCTTTGTACGAGGACTCGGATGGCGGAGGCGCAAGCGTGGCAAGGTCCGCCGCCTCGAGCAGGTAGGCGTCCTTTGAAAACTCTGCGTACCGAGGGAAGACGCCTTCGATGGGAATGATCTCGCCGACTGAGTCGCGGATCGCGGGATAATAGAGGCAGGCTTTGCGCGGCTCAATCGAAAGGGTCCATGCAGCATGAGCTACCGGCCAGCCTGCGGTATAGGCGTCGGAGAGGCCCGAAGGCAGGTCAATCGCGGCGATTTTTGCTTTCCCTGAGAGGACGGCCGCGTTGGCCGCCGCGAGGAGGGAGGCCTCGTTTTCGCGCAGGGCGCCTGAAAGTCCTGTGCCCGAGAGGCCATCGATTATAAGACCGGCCTCGGCGATAAGGTCCATGCAGGATTTCTTCTCAAGCGACCAGTCGAGAACCGGGACGCCGAGCTTCCGCAGGGACGCGGCATGAACCGAGGCTAACTCGCCGGGAGCTTTCGCCGTTACCGCCGCAATGCGGCCGAGACCGGAGAAGCGGGCCAGCCTAAGCAGAGCGAGAGCGTCGCCTCCATTGTTGCCCGCCCCGCAGAGCGCCAAAAGAAGCCCGCCTCCATCGGATTCGGAGCCCGCGCTCATCGCTGCCGCGAGGGGTGCAAGCACTTGCCAAAGGGCTACCGCCGCATCCTCCATGAGCAGGAGCGGCGGTAGGGCCGCCTCTGTCTGCGTTGCCGCGTCGAGTCGGGAAGCTTCTGCGCAGGCTGCGAGGGCCTTCATTTGACTAGCCCCGAGCTCGAGGCGCCTAGCTGCTTGTCGAAGCGCCACCAGACTATCTTCGCTTCGTACTTAGTGCCCAAGAGGGCGCAAAGCACCCCGCTTTGCGAGAGGAAATAAGCGTTGTAGTACATCTCGTCGGGGGATATATCGATGCTGAAGCGCGCAGTATCCTTCGTCGTTCGATCGAAGGTGGAAATATAGGTCTTACCGTCGTCGTCGGCATAGATGAGGAAAAAGTCCCTGCCGGTCGCACCGAGGAGGGACGGCACGCGTGAGTATTTGACACTGCGACCATCGCTAAGTTTGGCGCTCTTCTCCATCGCGCGAATCTGCCAGCGGTCGCCGAACTTTCCGTCCTTGAGGTCCATGCGATAGACCCAGGAACTCGCGAAATCGACGCCGGACGCACCGACCGAGGCCTCGGTCTTCGCCGCTTGATCTACGGCCTCTCGAAAATAATCGATCTTGATGATGAGGGCCCTACCGCTCGTATCAGGCACAATCTTGTCGAGGCTGGCAACGAAGCCCTGCGTTTTGTCGGGCATGGGCAGTTCGTCGCGCTGGAGCCGTAAAGAGCTTACGAGTACGCCTGATTTGTCGAACCAATGCACGAGCCATGCCGACTGGAGCATCGAGACAACAACGCAATCGTCCGAGGCAGTCGTGTAGATCCCTAGAATATAGGGGAAGGGCGTGCCTCCCAGGCCTTCCTGGCCGAGGTAGCCGAGGGCTCGCCCATCCTTGCCGAAGCGAAGCACGATACGATCGAGGATGGCGGCCGAGTCCTTGTCTTGGACCCTGCGTTCGGGGGGCAGGCGGTCCTCGACATATACGTTTTGGCTCGAATCTACCGCGATCTCGCCCGCGGAGCGGAATGCGAAGGGCACAGCCTTTCGCCCCAGGCCCTCGTCGTCCGACGAAGCCGCGGACGCGAAGCCCGAGACGCTGGCGTTCTCCTGCTTGGACGAGACGGCCTTGAGCACGATAGGAGCAGGGTTCTTAGCGGGATTATAGATCATAGACAGTGGATCGCCGAAGGAGGAATAGCGTACTACCTTGCCGCCGGCGCCGTTGGCGATATAGAAAATGCCCTCGCGCATCGTGATACAGGTCTTTTGCATTGCTTCCGCCCGATCTACTTGGAAGAGATCGAGCTGATTCTCGGCCGCGCCGTAGCCCAGGGTAAAAAGCTGCTCGCGCTTAAGCGCGACGCTCGGCTTATCCGCTCCGCCGCAGGAGACCAAGAAAAATGGCGGAAGGGCCGACGTGAGAAGAGCGAGGGCGAATAAACCGCATCGCACCGTGGGGCTCGCCCGCACAAGGGACTGCATCAGCGTCATGCATAGGTTCTATCGTCCTGCGGAGAGGCCTGTCAACGATGCAGGCTTTACATGGAGAGCTTTAGTCGCTAACTTAGTTCTGGAGAAAGGTCAGGAGTATGCCCACCCTGTTGCAGCGTTATAAAGGCGCGGAAAGACTAGCCTATAAACGATTTACCGCACATATAGTACTCAGGCTACGTAGTGTTGTAAATTTATTGAAACGCTTCATTCAGGGCGGGAAGCAGAGCGTGTCCATCCTCGTCGTAGCCCATACCCAAACCCCGCCCAAAGGGATACGAATCTCCCTCTTCGGTCTCGCTGGCATTTTTCTCGCAGGCATAGCAGTGATAGTCCTAGGTGTCACCTTCTCAGGCAGTGTCGGCGGCGCCAGGGCTAAAGTCTCGGCCTCGAATGCCGAACTAGTAAAGGCTCAGGCGGAGCTCGACGCATTAAAAGACCAAACGGCTAAACTCTCCGCCGCATACAAGGAATTCCAAGCGGCCCTCTCACCGATCATGGCGGCGAGCGGCGCGCACGACATGGCTTTCGCTCCCAGGCGTCTTTCGGTAACCTCCCTTTTCGCGAAAAAACCCGACGACGAGATAGAATCTCTCCAGGGAATGAAGGTTAAGCTCGACCAGTCTATACCGGTCGTGGCCGAATATGGATCCATGCTGGGCCAGATCGATTCGGTCAAGCACATGGTGCCCGCCATTTGGCCTATTGGCGGGAATATTGGTCATATATCGATGATCTTCGGTATGACTTCCAACCCTTTCACTGGGCAAAGCTATTTTCACACGGGCATCGACTGCTCAACCTACCGCTCGGGCGATCCGGTCGTAGCCACGGGAGACGGTAAGGTCACTTTTGCAGGATGGGAAGGCGGTTACGGACGCTGCGTCATCATCGCCCACGCTTATGGCTATATGACGCGTTACGGCCATATGGAGAAAATTCTAGTCAACTCAGGCCAGTTAGTTAAGCAGGGCCAGACGATCGGCCTGATCGGCAGTTCGGGGCTCACTACCGGCCCTCATACTCATTACGAAGTGCTCATGGGAAAGCGATACCTCGATCCAACCGAATACCTGTGGGCGGGGGCCCACTCTCACCCGATCATCAGCGGCGGCAGCGTCGATTGATCCTTGACCCCCATTCTTCGATATAGGTATTGTAAGAGTTATGAGTTTGAACATTCTTGCCCTCCTATTCGGCACTAAGAAGGAACGCGACGTAAAGGCGCTCCTTCCCCTGCTCCATAAAGTCAACGCCAAGGAAGCCTGGGCTCTCTCCCTAGCGCCTGAGCAATTCCCCGAGGAAACCGCCAAGCTGAAGGCACGCTACAAAGGCGGCGAAACCCTGGACAATCTTATGCCCGAAGCCTTCGCCTTGGTTCGAGAGGCGGCCAGGCGGGTACTCGGCGAGCGGCCCTTTGATGTCCAGGTACTGGGGGGGCTCGTCCTTCATCAAGGTAAGATCGTCGAAATGAAGACCGGCGAAGGCAAAACACTCTCCTCTGTTAGCGCCGCCTACCTCAACGCCCTCTCGGGCGACGGTGTCCACATCGTCACGGTCAACGACTACCTCGCCGAGCGCGACTCCCAGTGGATGGGCAAGGTGCATAAATTCCTCGGCCTCACGGTGGGCGTCATTCTCTCCAACATGGACAACGAGGTCAGGCGTAAAGAGTACGCCTGCGACATCACCTACGGCACGAATAACGAATTCGGTTTCGACTATCTGCGCGACAACATGGCCTGGACCCTCGAGCAGAAGGTCCAGCGCGGGCACAATTATTGCATCGTCGACGAGATAGACTCCATCCTCATCGACGAGGCTCGAACCCCGCTCATCATCTCCGGCCCGGCCGAGGACGACACTTTCAAGGTCAACGAGGTCAACCGCCTCGCCCCTCAGTTTGTCGAGTGCAAAAAGGACCCCGCCACCGGCGAATACCCCAACGAGGACGAGGGCGAGAAGCTCGAGGGCGACTACAAGATCGACGAGAAGTCCAAGCGCATCTCCTTCTCCGCCGAGGGTATGGACAAAATCGAGGACCTGCTCAAGAAGCGGGGCCTCATCAAGGGCTCGGTCTTCGACGAGGAGAACTTCGAGTATGTCCACTACTTCACCCAGGCAGTGAAGGCCCACATCCTCTTCGAGAAGGACGTCGACTACGTCGTCCAAGAAGGCCAGGTCCAGATTGTCGACGAGTTCACGGGCCGCATCCTCCACGGCCGCCGCTACTCCGACGGCCTGCATGAGGCGATCGAGGCCAAGGAGAAGATCAAAATCGCCAGGCGCAACCGCACTCTCGCGACCATCTCCTTCCAGAACTATTTCCGCTTATATAAAAAAATATCCGGCATGACCGGCACCGCCGACACCGAGGCTCCCGAGTTCCTCAAGATCTATAACCTCGACGTCTGTGTCATCCCTACTAACCGCACAGTCCGACGCAAGGACGAGAACGACCTCGTCTACATGGACGAGAACGAGAAGTTCAACGCGATCTGCGAGGAGATTGCGACATTCCACAAGAAGGGCCAGCCTATGCTCGTGGGCACCGTTTCCATAGAGAAGTCCGAGCGGCTCTCGACCCTTCTCACCCGCAAGGGCGTAAAGCACGAGGTTCTCAACGCCAAGAACCACGCCCGCGAGGCCCTCATCATTTCGGAAGCCGGCGCCAAGGGTTCGGTCACGATAGCGACGAACATGGCTGGCCGCGGCACGGACATAAAGCTAGGCGGCAGCCCCGAGTACCGCGCTCGCAAAAAGGTCGGCACCAACGCCACGGACGAGGAATACGATAAAGCTCTTGCAATCGAATACGAGTCCTGGCGTAAGGACTACGACGAAGTACGTTCCCTGGGCGGCCTGTATGTCCTCGGGACCGAACGCCACGAGTCGAGGCGCATCGACAATCAGCTGCGCGGCCGCTCGGGCCGGCAGGGCGATCCGGGCAAATCTCAGTTCTTCCTTTCCCTTGACGACGACCTCATGCGGCTATTCGGCGGCGAGAACCTCAAGAGTCTCATGAGCAAGGTTGGGATGGAGAAGGGCGAGCCCATCTACCACCCTCTCCTTAATCGGACGATCGCCAACGCTCAGAAGAAAGTCGAGGAACGCAACTTCGAGATCCGCAAGCACTTGCTCGAATACGACGATGTGCTCAACGAGCAGCGCAAGTTCATCTACGATCAGCGCAACGCCATTCTCTCTGACACAGACCTCCGCGAGAGGGTCTGGGATTCCGCCCAGGAGATGGTCGAGGATTTGATCGGGACCTTCGAGGATGAGCAGAAGAAGGACTCTTCAAAGGCCTTCGCCGACCTCCAGGCCCGGCTCAAGGAAGATTTCAACATTCAGCTTCCATTCCGCGCCGATTCCGCAGAAGCTAAGGACTCTGCCAAGCTCCTCGCCGCCGCCATCGAGTTGCTCAAGGCCGACATGGCCAAGAAACTAGAGTTCGCCGGCGAGGACAACCTCAACCATTTCATCCGCTACCAATATCTCCAGGCCATCGACAACAAATGGCTCGACCATCTCGAGAACATGGAATCCCTCCGCGAGGCCGTGTACCTCCGTTCTTACGCCCAGAAGAATCCCCTCGTCGAGTACAAGCTCGAGGGCTTCGATATCTTCGAGCAGATGATAGAGGACATCCGCAGGGCCATCGCCACGAGGCTCTTCCTCGTGCGCATACAGAGCCCGGAGGAGCGGCAGGCCCGCCCGGCACCGACCGTATCGGCGACCTCGCACGATCAAGTCGGACAGTTCGGCGGCGCTGCCGCAGCTAGCTCTAGCAGCTCCTCGGCGACCGCAGCGGCCTCGAAGCCCGAAGGTGCGACCGTCGTACGTTCCGGCGCCAAGGTCGGCCGCAACGATCCCTGTCCCTGCGGTTCGGGCAAGAAGTACAAGCACTGCCACGGTAGATAATGTCGCTGAATTGGAAAGAGATCGATCTCGTCCTCTCCGAGCTCGATCTCATCGGTTCCAAAATAGAGCGAGCCGTCCAACCGAGCTACGATTCTCTCTGCTTAAGTCTGTATAAAGGTCAGTCCACCGAGCTCTTCTTCTCGATAGCCCAGGGCGCATGCCGTCTGCACCGTCTCTCATCTCCCCCTCCCAAGCCCGAGCGCGCCCTTCGATTCCAAGAATGCCTTAAGGCGCACCTCGTCGGCGGCACGATAGACGGCATACGCCAACTCGGGAGCGAGCGCATCGTCCGCATCGATATTACCGCCCCGAAGAACAAGTCTATCGGCTCGAAAGCCGTGGTTTATAAGACGATCGGGGCCGGTGTCCGCAAGGACAAGGGTGGACGCGAAAACGACGAGGCGGCATTCTCCTCGACACGGTACATCCTCTATGCGAGGCTATGGAGCGGGGCGGGCAACCTCATCCTCGTAGGCGAGGACGGGAACATCGTTGACGTACTCGCGCGCAGACCGAAGCGCGGCGAGCTCTCGGGCGAAGCCTGCCGCGTCGAAGAGGAAGCCGCAGGGGCCAAGAGCCCGACCAGGGTCTTCGAGGTTAGAGATCTTCCCGCTCCCCGCGACCGAGCAGACTTCAACGAGAGGGTCGAGTCCTTCTATACCGCTCAAGGCGGAACGCTGTCGCGGGAGAAACTCCTCGAAAGCGCGCGCGAGAGTTTCGGCAAAAAGTCGCACGCTCTCGAAATAAGGATCGCGGAGCTTGAGGCTCGGGCGGCCGAGTTCCGCGACGCTGGAAGGCTACGCGAACTTGGCGACATCCTGATGGCTAATCAAGGGCTCTCTCCCGAAGGCGGCTACATCGAGTGCGACGACTTCTACCGAGGTGGTCGCGTCAGCATCCCCGTTGCCCTTAAGCTCTCGATCGTGGACAACGCCCGAGCGTTCTACGAGCGCCAGCGCAAGGCTAAATCCGGGCTTGCAGAGGTCGAGGCCCAGCTCGGTCTCGCTCGAAGCTCGCTCGAGAAGCTCAGCCGCGAGCTCGCTTCAATAGAGGCGATGGAAGACCCCTTCCTCATCGCCCGAGAGCTCGCCAAGGGAGGAGCCGGACGCAAGGAGTCAGGCGGCGGCCCGCAGGACCGAAGCTATCCCGGGCTCTCTCTCGAGGTCTCGGGTTGGACTATTCTCATAGGCCGCAGCGCAAAGGAGAACGACGAGCTCCTTCGCCATAATGTCCGCGGTTCCGATCTCTGGCTCCATGCCCGCGATTGGGCTGGCTCTTACGTCTTCATTAAGGCGCGCAGGGACAAAAGCGTCCCGCTCGAAGTGCTCCTCGACGCAGGCCAGCTCGCGATATATTACTCTAAGGGGCGGGCGAACGGCGGCGGAGACCTCTACTATACGCAGGCAAAGAACCTGAAGCGAGTCAAGGGCGGCCCCTTGGGCCTCGTCGTCCCCGCGCATGAGAAGAATCTCTCGGTGAAGATAAGCGACGAGCGAATAAAAGAACTACGCTCGCTTATCGGCGAAGAGATTTAATGCCGCGCAAGCCGCTCGATTCTCCTTCGGGCCTCGGCTCTCTCTCCCTCGCTTCTCGCGCGCGAATAGGCCTCGTCCGCCCAACGCATCGCCTCGACCAGGTTCCGCCCGCCGCGCCCGTAAAACTTGGCCCTCTCGACGGCCGCGTGGTAGCTCTCAGGGAGAAGCGCGTCGAGGGCTAGAGCCTCGTCCGCTCGGGATGCGAGACGGAGGCGGTGGAAAAGTAGGACGGCGGCGCGCCCGTCGCCCGATCGCGCCGCCGCCTCAAGAAGAGCTTCGCCCTCTTCCTCTCGGCCGATAGAGAGGAGAGTACGGCCCAGGCCCGCGCAATCTATGTCGCCACTCCCGGTGTAGGAGAGCGGCGCCTCGAAAATGGAAGCGATGCGCGCCACTATTTTAGCGAGCCCGACGACATCGGAAGCGTTGTGCGACAGCACGAGGGGCATGAGAGGGTTACTCTTCCCCCTTGCGAAGGCGAGCCACACTTCGGGGATCATCGAGCCAGGGAGGTCCGCGCCTCGCTCGATTCCGAGAACCTCGCTCTCGATGAGGCCGAGTGAGGCCCCGCCGTACGCGCGCCGCCATAACCGTCTGGCCGCGAAGAGGGCGTCGATCTGCGCGTAGGAGGGCGATGGATTGCCGGTCATCACGCACCTTGTGCGCAAGAGCGGCAGGTCGAAGGCCTTTCCGTTGTAGCTCACGACCACAGACTGGGCGCCCAGGAGCCCGAGAACGATGCCGACGAAGCTTCCCTCGCCGGGGAAGTCCTCGAGAAAGACTTGGGACAGGGAGAAAAGTCCGTTCTCTTCGACCTTTCCGACCGAGGCCAGGAAGGCGATCGTGCCGGTTCCGCCCGAGAGGCCCGTAGTTTCGAGGTCGAAAAAACGGAGCTTTTCGGCCGCAATGCGCGATGACGTAAGGCATTCGTAGTCGGGGGGGCGGACTTTCTTGCGCAAGGGGGCGAAGGGCTCGGGATCTATGCTGGGGGGCAGCGGATTGAGAAAAGTCAGGCGGCGGGTCCAGACGAATTCCCCGGCCTCGTCCCAGGCTTCGAGGAAATCGGGGCGCCCACGGTCCGCGGCCCGTACGAACTTGACCCTCTCTTTCGTTTTTTCGCCGGCCCTCAGCCGCGAGAGCCTGTCCTTAAGGTTGCCCGCCATCCTCTTTCCCAAGCCCGGAGACCTCGAACGACAAGGCCGCGAGGAGTTCCTTCACCTTCGCCTTGACGAGCTCGCCGTCCAGGAGCGAAGAAGGCCCCTGGCCTAAGGAGCGCGAGTCGGAGAAGTCGACGCCTATGCAGGAGGGGCAGCCCCCGTGGCAGCCGCAGGCGGCCAAGCGCTCGCTCGCGGCGCTCACCGATCGAGCGAGGAAGGAGGCGAGGCCCTCGGCGAGACCGGTGCCGCCCGGGTATTGATCGAAGAAATAGATGGCCGGGCAGCCGAAGTGGGGATCGCGCACGCGCTCGGTCCTGCCGAGGTCGCGGGGATCGCACATGAGGAAGGCGGGCGCTATATCGCCGAGGAGCCGCCCGACCCCCGACAGGGTCGCCGCGCCGAGCGCCTCGTCCCCGCTCGAGAGGGCCCGTCGGGAGCGCGAGCCTTCAGGGAAGAGGATGGCGATAGCCCTAGTCTGCATCTCCTCGGGTGGCAGGCTTATCTCGCCGTAGCCGATGTTCTCGTGTGTGTGGAAGCGGAGCTTCTTGAACTTTTCGGCTTGGCTGCGCACGAGGACGTCGCCGAGCACGCACTCGGCGACGCTCGCGTTATGCGCCAACCCTAGTGCAGCGTTTGGCGACGGTGCCGAAGAGGGGCCGAGGAGAAAGCGCTCGTCCTCGGTCAGCACCTCGATGTCGGTCTTTACCACAGCGTCAGTCCAGTACTCGACCTCCTTCTGCACGACGTGGCAGATGCGATTCGCGATGTCGAGCTTGCGGACCATATACTGGCGGCCGAGGTGTATGTAGACCGCGTCGTCGAAGATGAGCTCCTTCGCGCTCGGCCTATCCATCTCGCCGATCGCCCGCGCGCCTCCCCCGGTCTCGTCGATGATGACGACGTTGTCCGCAGTTGCGGAGCGAAGGGATATCTTTTCGCTGGGATAGCCCTGATCCGACCAGTACCAACGTCCCCCCGTCAAGCGCACGATCCCTTCCTCCTCAAGGAGCTTGAGGCCTTCCTCGGTCGCTTCGGCGGCGTTCTCGCCCTCGCCGAAGGCCTCGCCCTCGGCGAAGGGCAGCTCGAAGGCGGCGCACTTCAAATGGTCCATGAATATATAGGGATTGTCCGGGTCTATCCTCGCCTCCTCGGGACTGCGGCCGAAGAAGTACTCCGGGTGGGAGATGATGTACTGATCCAAGGGCGAGGAGGAGGCTACGAGGATCGCGAGCGAGGATGAACCGCGCCGGCCCGCCCGGCCCGCCTCTTGCCAGAAGCTTGCAAAGGCGCCGGGAAAGCCTGCGACGACCGAGGCGTCAAGGCCTCCGATGTCTATGCCGAGTTCGAGCGCGTTAGTCGACACCACGCCCTGGATCGAACCCTCGCGGAGTCCTTTCTCAATGGCGCGCCGCTCGCTCGGCAGAAGTCCCGAGCGGTAAGGGCTCACGACTATGCCCTCGTCGCGGTTGTAGGGATTGGCGAGAGACTCGGATATATAGGAGGCGATGAGTTCGACCTTCAGGCGGGAGCGGGCGAAGAGGATGGTTTTCACGCCGGAGCGCAGGAGCTTCAGAGCCAAGGATTCGGACTCGGTAGCCGTGCTTTTGCGAATACCCTGCACGGGATCTATGACCGGCGGATTGTAAAAGAGGACGACACGCTCGCCGCGGGGCGCGCCGTTCTCGGAGACGAGTTCGACAGGCCGTCCTATGAGCTCGGAGGCCAACTCGGTCGGATTGCCTATGGTCGCCGAGCAGAGGATGAAGGTCGGATGGGAGCCGTAGAAGGCAGCGACGCGGCGGAGACGTCGTAGGACGTCGGCCACGTGGCTGCCGAAGACGCCCCGATATGCATGCATCTCGTCGATCACGATAAAGCGGAGGTTGGCGAAGAAATGGATCCACTTAGCGTGGTTCGGCAGCACGCCCGCGTGGAGCATGTCGGGATTCGAGATCACGATGCGGCCCGTATCGCGGGCGGCGACACGCAGGGAGTCGGGCGTGTCCCCGTCGTAGGTGTAGACGCGAAGGGGAAGATCGCCGCCCAAGGCAACCTCGCCCAGCTCGGCCTGCTGGTCCTGCGAGAGGGCCTTGGTCGGGAAGAGGTAGAGCGCCCGGGCCTGGCTCTCCTCAAGGAGGGTCTGCACGATGGGGAGATTGTAGCAGAGCGTCTTGCCGCTCGCCGTGGGCGTTACGACGACGAAGTCTTTGCCTTCTCGGGCGAGCTCGTAGCATTTTGCCTGATGGGAGTAGAGTCGATTCATGCCGCGACGGGACAGCGAGGACGCGAGGGCGGGATCGAGGTCCGCGGGAAGCTCGGCCCATTCCGCCTGTCTGCTCGGGATGCGCTCGACATGGGCGATGTGCGGACCGATCTCGGGATCGGAGAGGAATTCATCGACGAACGACGTGGCGCGATCCCTATTCATGGTCTATACTGTACATGCTAACGTGTCGCTTCGTAAACGGCGTTGCGTGAGAGGAGTTTTAGCATGATTCCCAAGGTTTTATCGATTGTGCTCGGCGGCGGGAAGGGTACAAGGCTCTTTCCACTCACCAAGGACAGGGCCAAGCCTGCGGTGCCCTTCGGTGGCAAGTACCGAATAGTCGATATACCTATCTCGAACTGCATAAATGCCGGGTTCAATCAGATATACATCCTCACCCAGTACAATTCAGCCTCCCTCCACCTCCATGTGGCGAGGACATACAGCTTCGATTCTTTCTCGAAGGGCTTCGTCGAGATACTCGCGGCCGAGCAGACTCTTGTCCATTCGGGCTGGTTCGAAGGCACCGCCGACGCCGTGCGCAAGAACCTCATCCACTTCAGGCCCCAGCAACCCAGCCATTACCTCATCGTCTCCGGCGACCAGCTCTATCGCATGGACCTCGAGGACATGTTCAAATGCCACCTCGAATCGAAGGCGAGGCTCACGATAGCCTGCACCGCAGTCAGTCGCGAGGACGCGAGCGCTTTGGGCATCATGGCGATCGACAAGCACTGCAAGATCATCGATTTTCAGGAGAAACCGGGCCCGACCAAGGACATCTCGGCCTTCAAGATTCCCGCTGAGCTCAAGAACGATCGGCGAGGGACCAAGGACTATCTCGGGAGCATGGGCATTTATATTTTCGACGCTGGTCTCATGGAGGAGGCCCTCGCGGGCTCCGAGAACGACTTCGGCAAGGAGATCATCCCCATGATCCTCGCGAAGGAGCCAGTGAACGCCTACCTCTTCGATGGTTACTGGGAGGACATCGGGACCATCAAGTCCTTCTACGAAGCCAATCTCGACCTCACCTCCATCAACCCAAAGTTCAACTTCTATGAGGAGGACAAGCCGATACATACGCACAAGCGCAACTTGCCCGCCTCGAAGCTCAATTATTGCAGCTTGAATCAGACCCTGACCGCCGAGGGCTGCATCATCACCAATGCTTCCATTACGCGTTCGATCGTCGGCGTGCGCACGATCATAGAGTCGGGCGCGAGCCTCGACGGGGTCATCTGCATGGGCGCCGACTTCTATGAGAGTCCAGAGGAAAGAGAGGCGAACAGGACGAGCGGCAGGCCAGACGTAGGCATCGCCAAGGGCACGATCGTCAAGGGAACCATCATTGACAAGAACGCCAGGATCGGGGAGAACTGCCGCATCGGCATAGACCCCCGCGAACGGGCGGACGGCGACTTTACGAACTACTACATAGTGGACGGGATCATCATCATCCCGAAGGGCGGGATCATCCCCTCTGGTACCGTTATTTGACGAACAATCGGAAGCTCGTCGGCTCGGACTTATACGTCCAGCCGGTCGCTACCCAATAGCGCCTGCCCTTCTCGAGATAGGCAGTCGCCCTCGATACCGAGCCGAGCTCATCGATGCTCGCGGCGAGTTCGCGGCCCGATTCGTCGAAGATCGCCACGACTTCGCCCGCGGTCCCCGGTGTGGCTGCGAAGGTCCGTTTAGCGCTTGAGCTTGCCTCATAGCGAAACGCGGTGAAGTCTATAGATTGATCGACGGGAATGCCTTGCGTGAAAAGGTCGAAGCGCAGATAGCGGTCGGGAGCAATGCTGTCGGCGGTCTTGAAGCGCCCCAAGGCGGCGCTGATGGACGCGGCGGTCTCGGGGCTCGGAGAGACAGCCGCGTCGAGGGCGGAGACTCCTTGGCCGTTTTCGAGCTCCTTCCCGACGAGGACGAGGGACGCGTCTTGGAGGAGGAGGAGAAGGCCTCCTCGCGAGCCCGAAACCGCTATCGGCGCGTCGAAGGCACAGGAGGCGAGGCCGACGCTCCGAGCGGAGCTCTCACCCTCGCGAGAACCGATGAAGAGCGCGGCGCCTTCGCTTCCGGAAACGCCCGCATATATCCGATCTCGGTCCGCGGCTAAAAACGAAGCCCGGCCTAGCCAACTCCATCGTCTAACGCTGCTTCCGGTCTTGACCTCGAGCTCTTCAGCCCCTCCGCCAGGAAGCGCAACTATCGCGCGAGAGAGGTCGGATACGGGCCGTATGCTCGAATCGAAGGGACCAGGCGCGGCTCCAAGCCCCTTGCCGTCGGCCAGAGAGAAGACCGAAAGACTGCCAGTCTCGGCGAGCACTAGCGCGACGCCGTTGCCAGCAGCAAGGGATCGAGCCTTGGCGGGCAAGGAGGCGTCCCAGATCGGAGCGCCAGTCGATTCGTCGTAGGCGCCAAGCTGGCTGCCGGCGATGGCAAGGACGATTCCAGGCGCGTAGGCTATATCGGCTGCGACTATAGGAAGCGCTAGGCCCCAAATCTCGGCCCCGGTCGCCGCATCAACGAGGTAAAGTCGCGGAGGCGAACCATCATCATCGGCGGCCACAATACGCCCTCCTGGGACGGCGAGGAGGCGGCGCGCAGCCGGGCCTTCCTTTTTCCAAGACTCGAGGAGGCGCTCGCCCTCGCCCTCCGCCCTAAAACCTATCAGGGCCCCCCCGCCCTTCCCAAGCGACGAGGCGACGACGAGGTGCTCTCCCGTCGCGGCAAGAGCGATGGCGGGTCCGGGCAGGGAAGCCTCTGCGCCTGAGGCGAGCACGAGTTCGTGGCTGAAACCCTTCGCCCCCGCAAGGGGCAGCCTGCGGACCACGGCAGCTTCGGAGAGATTGGCGCCGATGGCTAGGCAAGATCCGGCCTCGGGCATGCCCAAGCCCGGGAGGAGCAATACCGAGGACTCAAGCCGAGCGCTAAGGCCGCCGAGGAGTCCCGAGCTCTCGAAAGCGGCCCGCGGATCCGGCCCCTTCGCCTCAGATTGAGTTTCGCCGGAAGGAGGGGGCGATGGAGTCCCTTTAGACGAAGCCTGGCGAGAGGTGGATCCAGAGCGCGCAGGACAGGAGCAGAGGAGAGCTGACAAAGAGAGGCAGGCTATGGCCGAGGCGAAGACATATCTTTTCATGGCCGCCATCCTCCAAGGAGGGCCAGTTCGAGATCGAGTCCGCTTAAAGCCGCCGGCCCGCCTCCCTTGGGGAAGACCTCATCGACGAAGCGGTCGTTCGCTCCTTCCGGGTCGTATGCCGCAACAATCCACTGCCCGTAGCGCGACAGAAAAACTGAAGGGTTGGCGGCTTTCGAGGCCTCGATTCCCGAAGCTTTGGCAAAGGCCGAGGCATAAGCCATAGCGGCTGTCTGGGGCTGTATTGGCACTGATAGGCTACTGCCCTTACTGTCCGAGGCAGTAGCGACGAAGGCGAGCCGCCGACCCGACTCTTCGGGCGGCAAGAGGAGGTCGGCCGAGCTCACCATAAGGCTCGAGTACTTTCCCCCTAAGGCCGCTTCCATGTCCCGCTCGACCGAAGGCGAGGCCTCGAGGCGGCCGCAGGCATCTTCCGCGGCCTGGGCATAGATAGAGCCCATACGGCGCGAGGCCTCGGCATAGAGCGTCGCATAACGCGCCTCGGACTTTGCCACAGCGGCGAGCTCAGGCCTCTCGAGCAAGATGAGCCCGGGTTCGGGGCCGCGCTCCGCGCTCGGATCGGCCTCTTCGTCGGCGATGCGCGAGGAGAGAACACCGAGGGCAGTCATGATCCCGAGCGCCTCTACGCGAGCCAAGGGAGCTCGGCCTTGGCGAGGAGGAGCAAGGGTGGAGCCGAAGGTGCACATGGTCGACTCGCTTACGCCGCAGAGTTGGGCGAGCTCGCGCCTCCCCGCGGCAGAGGAGAGAGCCCATGTCTGGGCAAGGGTGCGGCCCGCGGCAGCGGCCGCCTGATCCTTGCCGTCGCTCAGGGCCATGGCTTCGAGGAGAGAGGCCGCTTTCTCGGGCTTCAAGGAGGCGAAGGCGTCGATCGCCATAGACAGAGCATCGCGATCGCCTGAGGCGAGGTCGCCTGGGTAGGCTGCTATATAGAAAGCGGCGCCCCATGCTCGATACGCGCTTATGTCCGCCTCGAGCCTGAGCAAAGGGCTATCGGCCGCCGGCGCCAGGGTGAGGATCCGCGCCTTCGCTGCGACGAGGGCCCGCGCCACGCCATCTGCGCAAAGATAGGACTCGGCCGCAGCCGCCTCGCGGGCGCCCGCAGCTCCGGCCTTGCGAAGAAGGCCGACTACTTGAGCGGCCTCGGGGAAAAGCCTCTGCTCCTTGGCCCTCGAGGCGAGGTAGCGCTCGAGACCGCTCGCCGATTTCGGCCCTATACTCGACGCGATAATGAGCTTGGCGAGCGCCAAGGAGGCCTCGTCGCGAAAAGAGACACTCTCGTCGAGGCCTGAGTCGGAAGCAAGAGCCTGGGCGGCAGCCTTGGCCTTAGTCCTTGCGGTGGAGAAGGCGGTCGCCGCATCCGCTGCGCGAAGGCTGCCGTCGCTCGTAGCCCAAGAACCCGAGCCTCCTCTCGAAGCGGCAATAAGAGCGTAGGCTTCCACCGCGCCGTCTTCGGCCTCGAGTTGATTCTTCCTAAGGATAGCCCTGTGCGCGTCTATGACCCGCGAGTATTCGGCGATGGCGGACAGGAGCCTCGTGGCCTTGGCGGAATAGGCATCGGGAAGGTAGTCGCCTATTCCCTGAGCCCCGAGCGCGGAAGCGAGGACTAGGGTGAGGACAGATGCGACCACGAGCATGATCTTTCTAAAAAGCATCAGTGCCGCCTAATCGCCGAGCTCATCAGCGCCTATATCGGGCAAGGCGGTACCGGTCGCAGGTCGTTGATGCCCGCTGAAATCGAGGCTATAGCCGGACTCGATGGGCAGCGCGGCATCGACGCAGGCAGATCCCTTCTTAAGCGAAGCCTGACTCTTGAGTGGTGCCGTGAAGCTATTCTCGGGGGACTCCGAGATACAGGGCTTCGATGAGTAAAGGGCGCTGAGGGCGTTAAGCGCGTTGAGCGAGGCGAAGTCTTTCGACTCGAGCTTTCCTGCGAGGTAGGAATCGAAGCCCCAGACGCAGTTAGCCACGACAATCCCGGCGGCGGGGACGGAATCCGAGCGCAGAAATTCCGAGTCTGGCGCCGAGCAGTCGAAGATACTGTTCCACAGCTGGGGCAGACTGCCGCGGATATCGAAGAAGCGCAGGGCGGCCTTCGAATCGGCCAGTATCGTGTCGTGCCGAAGTGCCGGCCCTCCTCCTTGGATTTCGAAGAGCGTGCCCGGTCCCTTCCACGAGAGGAAGAGCTTGCTGTTCTTGATTTCGCCCGATACGGCCTTGAGGGAGCCGATCCTGAGGAAGCCGGCCCCGCCTTCGACCTGGATGAGGCTTCTGTCGATAGAGAGGGAAGAGGAGCGCAAGGACAGGAGGTTGAGGCCGAGGTCGGAGGCGGACTCAAGAAGGGACTCGCGTACGGAGAGGCTGCCGCCGTCCATGTCGAAGGCCTCGAATACTCGAACGCCCGAGCGCGAGGAGACACTAGAGCCGGCGACAGCTATGTCGCTGCCCTCGGCGCTGAAGGCGGTGAGAGACATGGCCGCCTCGCCTTCAATCCGAGAACTCGAGAGGGTGATCTTTGAGCGAGAGGCACTCACGATGACGAGGTCTCCGCCGCTCCGCGCTACTATCGCGGAATCCGAGACGAAGAGGGACGCGGCCGAGAGCGCGATGAGCGGACTCGAAACGGACTCGGCGTCAAGCTCGACCCTCCGGATGGAGAGGGAGCCGCCGTTCTGCGTTATGGCGGCGGCCTTGCCCTGCGGCGACAGCACGCGCACAACCGCGCGTGCTGCGGGGTCCTTAGCCCATGCGGGGCCGAAGCCTCCGACGAGACTGATCTCCGAGGAGAAGCGCACGGGGTTGCGCATAGTAAAGGTACCGCGCAGGTTCACGTTTTTCTTTCCCCCGCGAGAAGCGGCCGCGAAGGCGGCGTCGAGGTTTTTGTACGGCCGATCCGGCGAACCGTCTCCGCGATCGCTGCCGTCTTCCGCGGCGTAGACCGAGGCGCGGTCCACGACGAGAGAGAAGACCGGCATATCCTTCGACCTGTTGCCCGCGGCGTCGACATCGTAGGCGCGGATCGTGTAATCGACCGGTCCCGAGTCCGAGCCCGGCAGCTGTATCGGCCCGGCCACGAGGGCGAAGGGCGAGGCCGAGTCTGCGGTGGATACCGAGGCGAAAACGTCCTTGCCGCCGGAGCCGGGAAGAAGCTGAAGACTCACGCTCTTGTCGCTATAGATGCTCGGAGTCTCTGCGAAGACCGGCGGCTCGGGTGGTTTTTTATCGAGGGTAAAGCGGAGGAGAGCGCCCTCCCCTCCCGTATCGCCCACAAAGCATCGATAGCGGATAACTACCGAGCGCTCCTCGCCAGGAGGGCATGAGATGGACAGGGAATCGCCCAGGAGCGGCGAGGAGGAGCTCGGCTCGGGAGGAACGCTGCCGTCGGTCCGAAGCTCGTAGCGGACCTGAACCTTCGCCGAGGCGGCGGCCTCGGTCTTTTGAACGGCTTTGAGCACGACGTCATTCCCGACGCTCGAGAGCGGTGCGACGCCTGTGAGCTCCACATCGGGGATCCGAACAGGGAGCTCGAAGCTGCGGCTCTTCGAGGGAGAACGCCTGCCCAAGCCATCCTGGCCATACCAGGAGACGGTCACGGCGGCGAGGCCGACAGGCAGGGCGATAGGCGACGCATAGAGCTCGCTTTCTGCGCTTCCTATCGAAACGTAGATATCGCCGTCGTAGGCGGGAAATGCAAGAAAGGCAGCCCGCCCCGCAGGGTCGGAGTCGAGGAAAGGCGAGGGAGGAGCAGGGGGAAGCGAGGCCTCGTCGGGGGGATATGCCAGGTGCACAAAAAGTTTCGTAGGCGAATAGCTCGCGTTGTTTCCCTTGAGCACTCCGTAGTACAGGCTCTCGTCGCCTGACCATGCGTAGGGGCAGTCGAGGCGGAAGCTCGCGAGGCCGCTCTCGTCCGCCTCGATACGCATGAAGTCTTCGAGCGAAGATGGCGTGGAACCCCGGTCGAAGGCTAGGAGGAGACTCGCTCCAGGCGGCAAGGCCATGGTTAGCTGGGCGTATCCTCTTCCCGTCGCGATCTTGGGCGTGGCGATGGAAGGATCGGGAGAGAGGAGAACCTTGTCCGCTATAGGGGAGGCAGCCGGGAGACCAGGCTCGGTGAGCAGGTATATGAAGCGAACAGGATCGCTCCGCACGCCCGAAGCGCTCACCGCGTAAGCGATGAGCGTATAGGTAACCGAACCAGAATAAGGAGGTTCGAGCTTGGGAGGAGTAGCGGCATCGTAGCGCTCGAAGGCTGACGCACTTCCGCCGGGGCCGACGAGGGCCCAGAAAATACCAGCCCCCTCCTCGGACGAAAGGGCTATCTCGAGCTTCGAGCTATACAGCCCAGTCCCGGGGCTGGACTCGGGGGAGTGCGGTCGCCGCTTATCGATGATATAGGAGATGACCGGGGCCTCGCCCGAGGCTAATGCCGCGGCACTGCCCGTTTGGACGAGGTAGGAGCGCTTTTCGCCACTTGCGGCCGAGAGCTCGAGGCTCCGGTCGAAGGGCAACGTCGTCCCCCCGGGGAGGAAGCGAAAGAAGGAAAAGCCTGGATCGGAAGGATAGAGAGTCACGTTTTTGCCCGAGAGGAAGCTCTGTGGTGTGTGCGAGGCTTGCGCGCTCGCTTGGGCCGCCGGGCCGAAGCTCAAGGCTGCGACGAAGAGGAGAGCAGTTATAGTGATTGGACGGCGCTCTTCCTTTTTGTTCATCGCTAGACTCCGTCGGCGCTCTCTATCGCTGAATGGGTCCGAAAGCCTCGCGGAGGCCGGGGTCCTCGGCGTAGTAGTGTTCCTCGAGCTCCGCCTCGGAGAGGCCGACGAGCTCGTGGCTCATGTAATGTATCCACACCTCGTCCGCGGGATCTTTGAGCACGTGCTTGCGACACCAGTAGTCCGGGACTATGGGCAGCCGGTCGGAACGATACTCACAGACTTTGTAGTCATGTACGGCGATGCGGACATCCTCTTTCGGCAGCCCCTTCGCGAGGATGACCTCGGCGAGATGGTTCACCGTGCGACCGGTATCGTAGATATCGTCGACGATGAGAACCTTATCGCCCGAGCGCAGGTACTCGGGGCTGTAGGTCCAACCGTCGATGCGTACCTGCTCGCGTTGGTTGACCCCGGCGTAGGAGCGGGCGACGACCGCAGCGTAGAAGACGGGCCTGGCCGATTCCTTGCGCACGATCTTGAAGTACTCGCTCATCACATTTCCGATATAGGCGCCCCCGCGCAGCGAGACATAGATCACGTCGGGGATGAAGCCTTCGCTGTAGATACGATAGGCCATCTTGATGGCGTTGTTGCGAATGATGTTGTACGGAACAAATTCCTTCTTCACGGGTGCGCTACCTCTCGTAGGCAGTATAGGCGATTTCCTCCGAGAAGGGAAGATCAGGCATAATGAACAGTAACTCTTCGCCAATATCGCAGGGGGCGAGAGGGGCGGAACGCTGGCATGGGAATTGTTCGACCTGCGTCTGGTCGGGGACAGAGTGGGAACTCGGTGATAACGAAAAGTTGCTTAACAAACGGTAGTTCAGGTTCTGGTTATCAACATGCCGCAACCACGACCATAAAGGAAGGATGGATTCCAGCGATCGTTGCGGCCTCTGGCTTTGTAGGGGCATATAAACATTTAATTAGTTATTCAGGCCCCGGCAGAGCACCTCGCATATTCTCGAAGTAGCCGACAAAATCAACAAGACCATTATATACGCCGTCGGCCACGCGCGCTAAGTAATCGCTCGAAGCGAGGAGCCTGCCCTCCTCGGGGTTGGTGACGAAACCCGTCTCGATGAGGATCGATGGCATCCTGGCGTTGCGGACGACGAACCATTCGTCCGCGCGTATGCCTCTGTTCGGACTATCCGCGCCTATCTCTGCCTGAAGGCCGTTCGTGACACTGCGCGCCAACATTATGCTTTCAGTGGTGAATTCCTCTTCGAGCATCGCGTTGAGAATAGGCGCAATCTCCTGCTTAGGCCCTCCAGGCTTTTTTGCATCGACGAGGGTCCTCCGGTACTCGGGGTTGAGGTACCATACCTCGAAACCCTTGGCATTTTTATTAAAGGAAGAGTTGGCATGTATCGAGACGTATATGATGGCCTCGTTCGAGGCGAGCTCGACCGAATTCGCCATGTCGACCCTATCCTCAAGAGTCGGATATGTATCCCCCTCCCTCGTGATGAGGATGCGCTTATCGGGATACTTCGCCTTGAGTTGAGCATAGATCTTACGCGAAACTCCAAGGGTAATTTCTTTCTCCACGACGCGCAGCTTCTTGCCCGCTACTACCTGCTCGCCTATGGCGCCGGGGTCTTTCCCCCCGTGGCCCGGGTCGATGAGGATTGCCGCGACAGAAAAATGCGAGCGCGAGGCAGTCTCCGCATCGGAGAAGGTCTTTTCAAGAGCGGTAGATGCCGAAGCGGAGAAGAAGAGGCCGCTCTCACCTTCGCGCGGAGGATCGATGGCTATAGTCTTGTTCCAGTTGAAGATAGCCCAAGGAATGTCTTCGGCAAAGACGAGTCGGCATCCTGTTTTTTCGAGGAGCCCGTAGCCGGTTAGGGGATCGAACGAAAAGCGTGCATTGAGGCGAGAAGCGATGGTCTGGAGGCTGATTGGCGCAAAGCGAGCAGGGTCCGAAGTAGCGCCATATGCGGAGGCGAAGAAAAGGCAGGCCGAGAATAGAAGCGCCCTCGCCCGAGGAACTACAGAGCTCATCGGTATCACGCCTTCTTCGCGCCGCGGCACGGCTGCAATTCAAGAGCAGCGCGTGCGGTTTCGGTATCGAGGACGTAGAGGGCAGCCTGGAGACCGCCGAAAGCGAGGGCGCGCCAAAAACGGCCGCAGGGGGTCCTCTGTTGCCCAATGCGCATGCCGCGCCCGCGCTCCAAAGCCAAAGCGAGCTCCGCCGATTCGGCGAAGCGGCGTCCGGTCCAGTCGCGGCCCTTCACCTCGGAAGCGAGGGCGAAAGGCGCGACGAGCTCCCCCGATCCCTCGACATACTCTGGCAGCGCGGCGAGGGCGCGCCCGGCCTCCCCTTCCGCCTTGAATGCGACGGGCGGCCAATCCCTCTCCTTCGACCATTCGCCACGGAGGAAGGCTTCGGTGTCGGGATCGTCGGGAACCAGTCGAACGCGCAAGAATCGCGCGGCCGACTCCGCTGCCGATACAGCCTCATCGCGAGTTGGCGCCTGGCTGATGACATTACCGCACTTCTCGACGTTGTTCGAAGGGAAGACTACCTTATCGCCCGGGGAGACCCGAAGGAATAGGTTCTTTACGTAGGGCTCGCGCTCGGCCAGAGGCAAGCCCTCGACCGAGGCTACTGTCCCCGGAATGGAGATGAAGGCGCGCTCGGCCGAGACCCAGCGCCGATCCTCGGGCTCGGGACCGAAACCCTGCCCGACCGCGAGGCGGAGGGCCTCCGTAGTGAGATCGATGCCGCTCGCGTAGGGATAGGTCCAACCGGACATATAGCCGCCCGAAAGCCTGGCGGCTATCTCGCCCACCATGCCGGAGCGCCGGGAGAGACAATACTTCATATCGCCCTTCGCCGCCCCGCGGCGGATGCCGATCGCGCGCACCGCGTCGCGGAAGACGCGCAGTACCTCGGCCTTGACCTCCTCGGCGGCGGAGCTCGGCATCGTGTGGCCGAGCTCGACAAAGTAAGGATCGAAGAATATGTGCCGGTCCGCAAAGCCGCGAATACGTATTTCGTCGCCGTCGACAAGAGCATCGATCGAGAACTCGGGGCCCTCGACGTACTCCTCGACGATCGCGCGGCCAGAGCGGCTGTAGGGAAGGGCAGCGGTGATCGCTGAGGAGAGTTCTGCCTCGGAGGGGACGGCGCGGCAGCCGCGGGCGCCCATGCTGTCCGCAGGCTTCACGACGAGGGGGAAACCTAGGCCCGCGGCCGTGATGGCAGGATCCTTGGGCGAAGAGGCTGAGGCGAAGCGCGGGGAAGGGACGCCCGCCTTAGCGAGGGCCGCTCGCATCTTGAGCTTGTCAGAGGCCCTGAGCGCGGTCTCGAGCGGGATGCCAGGAAGGGAGAGCTCTTGGGCTACGTAGGCCACCGAGGCGGAGAAGTCCGTGCCAGCGGTGAAGACCCCGTCCAGGCCGAACTCGGCCTCTATGCCCTTGGCAGCGATGGCGAGAGCCTCGCGATCCTTGAGGTCTACAGGAAGAAAACGGTCGGCCATAGCGGCGCCGGGTGCATGGGCATTGGCGTCGGCCACGGCCACAGTCCAGCCGAGCTCCTTGGCGGCGCGAATGGCGGGGAGCTGCATCACTCCGGCGCCGAGGATGAATATCGTCATAGCTTCGAACTCTCCCGTTTTACTTCTCGTGTCCGCCGCGAAGGGCAGGACGCTCGGTCTTGGCCCCGGGGGCCGAATCCTTTTCCTTATCGAGGGGCAGCACCGTCTCTCGGACAGCGTATATTTCAAAAGTGTCTCCCAGGCCGGCGATGCGAGAAACCAGGCGCCCGGCCGAGAAAAGGGCCTTGCCGATCGGCCCGAGTGAAGTCTTGGAAGAAAGGAAGCGCAAGCCTGGAAGACGCTCTGGATGATGACCCGTTATGCGAATACGTTCTACTCGAAAGCCGTAGGACTTGAGAATACCCTTCGCCCTCGACGGCTCCCAGACGGTGAAGTGGTCCTCGGGACTTGCGGCGAAAAAAGCGCTTCGCCTGAAGCGCCCCGAGGCTCCCTCGAGCGAAGGGGTTGAAAGGGCGAGTATTCCGCCCGGTCTAACGAGGGCGGCGGCGTTGCGCAGGGCCCTGTCGAGCCGCTCGAAGTGCTCGATCACGTACCACATCGAGAGCACGTCGAAGGGCCCGCCGAAGGAGGAGGCCACGGTTGGGTCTATGAAGTCCCCCGTAGCCGCGGGGATACCCAGCTCGCGGCGGACGTAATCGGCGGCCTCCCTCGCTACGTCGAGACCATAGGGTTCGTGGCCCCGCTCCTTCGCGGACGCGAGGAAGGGGCCGTAGGCGCAACCGACATCGAGCATCGACAGGCCCTTACGACGACCGAGGCTCCGAGCCGCGATATCCTCGATGGCGTCGAGCCTGGGCCGCGCAAGGGCGGTGAGGGTCGGCCAATCCTCTAGATAGGTTTTTCCGTATTGGCACTTGTATTCCTCGAAAAAGTAAGCCTCGGTATAGGGTTGCTCCCTGCCAGCTCCAAAACGCATCATCGATACGGTCCCGCAGGAACAGCAGCGGAAATAGCTCTTCGCGGGATCGCGGTAAAGGGCTTTTCGTCCCGAGCCGCCGCAGACGGGGCATGAGGCTCCTCCCTCAGAAACCAAGGAAGCGATGCAGTTGGCAAGGGACTGCCGCTCCTCGGGAATGATGCGCTCGAGCTTTGAAAAGACCGAGGAAGGCGAGCGGAGGAAGCTGCGCAGTGCCTCGCGGTCGGCTCGGAGGACGCCGATCTCGGGGAAGCCCGCAGCGATGGACAGATCGCGGTGATAGCGGCTTGGGTTGAGCAGGACTACTCCGCAGCCAGCCCAGGCCGCCTCGAAGGCGGTGAGGCCGAACTGTGTGAACACGAGATCATAACGCGCGAGGTGCTCCTTGAGGTCCTGCACCGGTCCGAGGATGGTCGCGCCGTCGAGCCCGGCTGGAGGGGCGCCCCGCCTGAGCGCCCCGGACACGACCGTGAGGTTCTCGGGCCGGACGAGGCCCTCGGCGACGAGGAGCCTGGCGAATGAGAGGGTGAGGCCGGAGGCGTCCTCGCCCCCGAAAGATACAAGGATGCGTCGAAATTCGAGGGGATGGGGTCTGCGCGAGTCGGGTAGGTCTAGAAGGCCTATCCCCGAGCGGTTCGCCTCTCCGCCCGCGGCTTTGGGATGCCGGGGAAGTATGTCAATGAGATAGTGAATGAAGTCGCGGGCTTCCCCTCCTTCGTCGATGGCGAGGACTGGAGCATAGCGCTCCCAGAATAGAAACTCTGGCAGGCTCGTCGCCCGACGGTCGAGGACCACTAGGTCCCACGGACTGTGGCGCCAACCGAGGGGAAGCTCGGTTACCAAGCGCAAACCTGAGAGCTCGCGCGCGTAGGACATGGAGATCTCTGCGGCGGTCCACTGGGCGCCTTGGGGGCCTTGGCCGGAAGTTTCGGGCACATAGATCGAGGCTCCCTCGCCGAGCTCGTGCGCGAGGGCGAGGCAGCGCACGAGGTGGCCGGAGCCATTGCCCTTCGCCACCGATGGGACCAGGAGTATGGAACGGCTCATGCCTTGTCTCCTCGTAAGTAACGCAGCACCGCGGCGCTGGGGATGGGAGAGCCGTCGAAGAGCTCGCCGTAGATCCTGAGGATCGCCTCGTAGTCCGCCGCGGTGTCGACGGTCAGGCTCGCGCCGGGGATGAGGTACTCGGCCGGAGCTTCCGGTCGATCGATACGGAAGAGCTCGGGGTGAGCGTACAGATACGGACAGACGTGCTCGCGCTCAGGGCCCTCTCGAGCCTCGGCTTCGGCGCGCAAGAGGGCTTCAGGCTCGACGAGTTCGACGCCCATGCCAGTCGGCATGCCAAGGTAACCCGAGTAATCAGAGGGATGGGATGCGCGGCGCTCAAGAAGCAGCGTGGCGAGTTCGTGGGATACCAAGGGATTGTCGCCCGTCGCGCGGAGCAGGAGGTCGGGCTTATAGCGCCGCACGGCGAGGCAGTAACGCGCGAGGACGTCCTCGGCAGGCCCTACGAGGAGCTCGAAGCCGCGGCGCTCGGCCGCGCTCGCGAGGGCTCTCGCGCTCGACTCGTCGGTCGCGAGGACCCGAACCTCGGCTTTAACGAGGCCCAGCCGGGCCATGGCCTGCTCGACGAGCGTCGAGCCTCCTAGGGGAAGGAGAGACTTGCCCGGCAGGCGCGTCGAGCCCATACGGGCCTGGAGGACGATCGCCAGCATCAGTCGCTCTCGTCCCAGAGATCGACGAGGCTCGACGCATCGGTGCGGAACCGGTAGCGGTTCAAGGCCGTCCACTCGCGGGCCGAGCGAAACTCGCCTATCGCCGAAACCGCACTCCCACCGCCTCGGCTGCGCAGATACGACCAGAAGCGAGAGGCTCCGATCGAGGCGTAGTCGCCGTGGAAGCTCGGCGCGAGGTTTTTGAGCCAGAACCACTTATAGCCCTCGTCGGGCGTCTCGTCCTCGCTCTCGGGCGAATCGGCGTAAGAGAGCTTCAAGGCTTGCGAGACCCGGATCTCCTCCCCCCAGAGCCAGGCGCGGAAGCCGAAATCGAGCTTCTGCCAGTAGGGATTACGGAGGTTAGGGTCGAATCCTCCGGTGAGCACGAACTTCTCGCGGGAGTAGATGCCCGCGTAGTCGAAGGGATAGAGGCTCTTCTCGCCGTCCTTCTCGGGTACGAATCCGATGATCTTCAAACTTCCTTCGTTCATGGCGGGAGCGGCGGCCGATGGCAGCTGCTCCGTTCCCTTGGCGAAGAGGAAGGGCGCTCGGCAGAGCGCGTCGCGCTCGGCGAGGCGTTCAAGGAAGCGGCTGGACAATCCTTGTGCGGCGAGGGACAGGTCGTTCCACAACACGAATACGTAGGGCCCGGCTGATTCTCTCATCGCGAGGTTGATCTGCACTCCGGGAGAGACACTCTTAGAGAGAAGCAGGAAGCGGGCAGCGGGATGCTTGGCCGAGATGGCCTCGACATCGAGGGCCTCAGGCTTCGACTCTACCGAAAGGATCGGCCCCAGGCCGGCGCGCTCGAGTTCGCCTATCGCGTCACCGTGATACAGCCGCGAGCCGCGATTGAGGAGGATGACCGATAGAGGGCTAGCGCGTCCCTTCTCCTTAAACGCGCTCTCCGCCTTGGGCGCGCCCACCACTGTATAGGGCACGGCCCCTGCGTCAAGCGTTGTAGGTATAGTATTCATCGCAGGCCTCGCAGGGTTCAGGTAAGGTGCCGCCGGAGGCCGTGCCTCCGGCACAGGCTTCGATGTGCTTCTCGTGGTAGGCCGCTCCGGTTTTCCATGCGGCCGCGAGTCCTCCCGGGGCGAAGGCGTTACCCATCGCCAACTCGAGGTGCGAGGCGTCACGGCAGAGGGGAACCCTCCCGTCCACAAGGATCGCAAGGTCGCGCTTCAAGTGCCAGCAGGGTCTTCTGCCGAGGGGCGAGAGATCGGAGACCTTAAGCTCGGGCAAGAGCCCCGCCTGGCGGGAGTACTTCTGCACGATGACCGCGTCGGTCTTCTTCTTCCAGCCGCGCCAGAAGGCCTCGAGCTCGGCCTCGTTCTCGCGACTTCGGACCATCTGCACGTGTGCATGGGCGGGGAAAAGCGCAATGAGCCTATCGGCGAAGGCGTAGGCCTCGGCGTAGCCCTCGCCCCGGAGGCGCTCATAGAGCTCTGGGCTCCAAGCGTCGAGGGAGACGATCCAGTCGATCCTGCCCGCGGCATCTCTCTCCTTGATTCGGTTTGCGAGGCCTTTCTCAAAGGCCTCACCCCAGCCGATGCCGGAGGTCTCGACGATAAGCGAAAGCGAGGGCCGGACGAGGACCTCGTCGATGAGACCGCCGATGTCTGGATGCCTCGAGGGTTCCCCCCAGAGCGAGATGTCGATGACCGCGTCCTCGCTGAGAGCCACGACCTGGTCGAGCACTGAGGCGAACCTATCGCGGCTCATGTCAAACTTAAGCTTTTGCAGGCCGCCGGACTCCGACACTCCGGGAGCGAAAAGTGGATAGGGGCAGAGCTTGCAAGTCTGGGGACAGCCGGAGGCTATCTGCACCTGGATGAAGGCAGGCAGCGTCCGCAGGAGCTCCATCCTCTCGGGAATGATTTTCAGGGCACTCGGCGCGTCGCGGACGCCCGCATGGGCGAGAGCATTCACGAGGAGCGTATTGCGCTTCGTATCGCAGGCCAGCTCAAGCCTGAGATCGCGGAGATCGACCGGCGAAATATCGGTCTCGATGTCGAAGGCGTTTATGTCCTTCTGGATGGCCGCGAAGAGAGAGCCGCGAGTGATTTCGCTCGGGAGCTCGGAGGCGAGCTTACGCAGGGCCGAAAGGATGCGGGGTGAAACGACCTCAGCGGCGAGACCCACCGGATAGCCGTCGGCAAAGCAGTACTCGGCCCGGTAGCGCTTAAAATCGACAAGCATCTTTTCCGCAAGGGCCGGATCGAGGAAGGGTTCGTCGGCCCAAGCGAGGAGGACAGCGTCCATACCCTCCCCCGCCTTCTCCATCCCGGAAAAAAGAGAATCGACCGTCCACTCGTCTTGGCGGATCTTCTGGACCTCTCCCTGGGGCAGGCCCACTTTCCCCTCAGCGACGACGATGCGTTCGAGAGAAGGTAGGGATGAGACGAAGCCGAGGCAACGGTCGTAAGCCGATGGCCCACCATCGATGCCCTCCAGGGCATGGGGCGATATCGAAGCTGCGTAGATGAATGCGGCTAATTTCATAGGCATCTTCAATTATCGGGCATATTGCGCCCCACCCTTAGCGATGATACCAAGTGCGGTTTGCAGACTGCAAATTCTATAGATTGAGTATTGCAAAGGTATGAACCACAATATATAGTAGCCCCTCGGCCAGAATATGGCTACTGGAAAAGAAATAACTCACGTTTGTTTCTGATTTAATCGGGAGGCAGGTCGTGCACTTCGATCGCAAGTTTACAAAAAAAGGTGAGGGTCCCTACGAGGGAATCGAGTGGGTAGCCAGAAAGAGCGAAATCAGAAATCCCGACGGCAAGGCCGTTTTCCATATGGAGGGAGCTATCGTCCCCTCCTCCTGGAGCCAGATAGCGACCGATATTATCGCCCAAAAGTACTTCAGGAAAGCAGGAGTCCCCGAAGACAAGGCTTTAGCCTGGACTACCTTCGTGCCCAAGAGCCAGCAGGGTGGCGCGGTTTCCGGCCAGGGAGAGGAGACGGATGCACGCCAAGTCTTCCATCGCCTGGCCTACACCTGGACCGAGTGGGGCAAGAGCGCGGGCTATTTCGATTCCGAGGAGGACTCTTCCGCATTCTATGACGAGCTTCTCTATATGCTCGCCCATCAGACCGCCGCACCCAACAGCCCCCAGTGGTTCAACACAGGTCTGCACGCAGTCTACGGCATCGAAGGCCCAGCACAGGGCCACTACTTCGTCGACCCCGCGACAGGAGAGGTGACCAAGTCGGACTCTGCCTACGCGAGGCCCCAACCCCACGCCTGCTTCATCCTCAACATCGAGGACGACCTCGTGAACGAGGGCGGCATCATGGACCTTGTCACCCGCGAGGCGAGGCTCTTCAAGTACGGCTCGGGCACGGGCTCGAACTTCTCGAAGGTGCGCGCCTCCCACGAGTCGCTGTCGGGCGGCGGTATCTCGAGCGGTCTTTTGTCCTTCCTGAAAATCGCCGACCGCTCGGCCGCAGCCATAAAATCGGGCGGAACCACGAGGCGCGCGGCGAAGATGGTCATACTCGACGCCGACCACCCGGATATCGAGGCCTATACGAATTGGAAGGCCGAGGAGGAGTACAAGGTCGCCTGCCTTGCGGCGGGATCGGCCCTCCTGCGCGCCAGAGGAGCGGCCCTGGCCGAGACAGTGCGCGGATCGGGCCTAGCCGAGGCGGAGCGCTTCTCCATAGAGCGCAACCTCGAGCTGCGCCGGGAAATCAAGGCGGCTCTCCGCGCAGGAGTGCCCGCGCCTTTCCTCCATCAGCTTCTGTCCATGTTCCGCCAGGGCGACTACTCGGCCGTGGAGTTCGACGCAGAGGAAGGCGCCTCGATCGGCATCCACCGCAAGCCCTTGCCCCTCTACAACACGGCCTGGGAAGGCGAGGCATACAACACGGTCTCGGGTCAGTCCTCGAACAACTCGGTGCGCCTGGACAACCGTTTCATGCAGGCGGTGCTGGACGACGGCGACTGGGAGCTCACTGCCCGCACGACGGGCAAGTCCATGAAGAGCGTCAAGGCGCGCGAGCTATGGGACACGATCGCCCGCGCGGCCTGGAAATGCGCAGACCCGGGCCTGCAGTTCCACGGCACCGTGAACGAGTGGCACACCTGCCCGGCGGACGGCCAGATCCGCGGCTCGAACCCCTGCTCCGAGTATATGTTCCTCGACGACACGGCCTGCAACCTCGCAAGCCTCAACCTCCTCTCCTTCTACGACGAGAAGGCGAAGCGTTTCGACGACGAGTCATACCGTCACGCGGTGCGACTGTGGACGACCGTGCTCGAGATATCGGTCGTGATGGCACAATTTCCCTCGAAAGAGATCGCCAGGCGCAGCTACGACTACCGCACCCTCGGCCTGGGCTACGCCAACCTCGGTTCGCTCCTCATGGTCATGGGCCTCGCCTACGACTCAAACGCGGGCAGGGCGGTCGCGGCCGCCCTGTCCGCGATACTGACAGGCGAGGCCTACGCCCAGTCCGCGCGCATGGCCGCGGCTTGGGGGCCTTTCGCCCGGTACGAGGCGAACAAGGAGCCGATGCTCCGCATCATCCGAAACCACCGCCGCGCGGCCTACGCCGCCGCGGACTCGGAGTACGAAGGTCTCACTGTCCTCCCCGCAGCCCTCGACGCATCCGCCTGCCCGGAGAACCTCGTTCGCGCATCGCGCGACGCCTGGGACCAAGCCCTCGAGATCGGCGAGAAATCCGGCTATCGCAACGCCCAGGTAAGCGCTATCGCTCCCACGGGCACGATAGGCCTCCTCATGGACTGCGATACCACCGGCGTCGAGCCGGACTTCGCCCTCGTGAAGTTCAAAAAGCTCGCGGGCGGCGGGTACTTCAAGATCATCAACCAGTCGGTGCCTCCCGCCCTCCGCGCCCTCGGGTATTCCGAGAAGGCGATAGGCGAAATAGAGGCCTACGCCCTCGGGCACGGAACGCTCAAGGGCGCCCCCGGCGCTCTCTCCTATGCATCCCTCGCCGTGAAGGGCCTCCCCGAGGCTTCTCTCGCCAAGGTCGAGGCCGCGCTCAAGGACTCCATCTCCCTCGAAGGCTGCTTCCAGCCCTACGTCATCGGCAAGGAGGCCTTCAAGGCAGTCTCGGTGCCCGAGTCCACCTACTCCTTGCCGGGCTTCAGCTTACTAAAGCATCTCGGGTTCTCCGAGGCCGAGATAAACGAGGCCGAGTTCTTTGCCTGTGGCACCATGGGCCTCCAAGGCGCGCCAGGACTCAAAGACGAGCACCTTGCGGTCTTCGATACCGCTACTCCTTCGGGCAAGAAGGGCAACCGCTCGATCTCTTGGAAAGCGCACATCGCGATGATGGCGGCGGTCCAGAGCTTCGTCTCGGGCGCAATTTCGAAGACGATCAACATGCCCAACACAGCCACCTACGAGGATGTAAAGGGCGCCTACATGCTCGCCTGGCGCTCGATGCTCAAGTCGATAGCCCTCTACCGCGACGGCTCGAAGCTCTCCCAGCCGCTCTCGGCCCTCGCGCCCGGCTCCGACCTCATCGCCGATTCCATTGTAGCCCTCCAGGAAGGCGCCTTCGAGGATGACGACGACGAGGAGGAAGATGAGAGAGAGGCGACTCACAGCCCTCAGCAGCGCAGCGCAGTGGCCCAAGAGCTCCCCGGCATGCCCGCCTCGCCCCGCGGCATACGCAGGGCGCTGCCGAATCGACGCTCGGGCTACACGCAGAAGGCGAAGATCGGCGGGCACTCGGTCTTTGTGCGCACGGGCGAGTACGACGACGGCAACTTGGGCGAAATATTCCTCGACATGCACAAGGAGGGCGCTGCCTTCCGCTCCATCCTCAACTCCTTTGCGATCGCCGTCTCCCTCGGCCTCCAATACGGCGTGCCCCTCGAGGAATACGTCGACGCCTTCACCTTCACGCGCTTCGAGCCCAACGGCATGGTCCAGGGCCACGACTACATCAAGATGTCGACGAGCGTTCTCGACTTCATCTTCCGAGACCTCGCGATCGCCTACCTCGACCGCCATGAGCTCGGGCAGGTGAAGCCTGAGGATCTCGAGGCCACTTCCGCTCAGTTCGGCCGCGGCGTCAACGGCGTCGCCGGCCACAGGACCGCGGCCACCTTGAACGGCGCCTCTCCTTCCCACCGCGCGCCCGACGTCGGGGAGGCAGCGCGCCTCTATAACCCGGATGACGCGGCGCGTCTCAATGACGCCACGGACGGCACTCGGCTGGGAGAGCCTCAAAGAAGCTCGGGCACGAAGGGCGAAAGCGGCGACGCCGCGGCGCGCTTTAAAGCCGAGCGCGAAGAAAACCGCGTCGCGCGCCTCAAGGGCTACGAAGGAGATCCCTGCCCCGTCTGCGGGCACCTGACCCTCGTGCGCAACGGAACATGCTTGAAATGCGAGACCTGTGGAAGCACTACGGGTTGCAGCTGAAGCATGGCTCGCATTTCAAGTGAAACGGCATCGACGAAGCGCGCTGTCATACAAACGCGCTTCGTTGCCGCGAGCGCCCTGGCGCGCTCGCGAGACATGCGGAAGCACTACGGGTTGCAGCTAAAAGAGAGGTTCGCCCCGCTATATGCGACAAATGCGTCTGCGGGTGTGGCCCTGAACGCCCGCGTGCCCTGGCTCTGTGTGACCATGGGCCGACACTGACGCACGGCCTCACTATAAAAATCTTTTTTATCATCGGAGGCTCTTGCAAAAGTCAGCGTCAGGCTGATTTTATAGAAAAGGCGAGGAAAATCCTGTAAGATCGAATTACCACAGCCGATCAGCAGGAGGAACCTCGCCGATGAAAAGCATAACAGATATCCTAGGGGGAGCGCAAATCCTTTTGGGCGTGGCCTATGACCCTCAGAACAGTTTCGAGGAATACCTGAACACCGACCACCGTGCCTTTCTGGCAATGCTCCGGGTCATCGAAGAATATCTCCCGCCGCTGGAACGGACAGGATCAGGGATGGGTCGGCCGGCATACGAGAATGTGCCC